>Ga0209757_10000220_pt1 | contig 14297 bp, 23 predicted proteins | sample ETNvirome_6_1000_FD_185472 | JGI IMG/M metagenome (GOLD analysis project Ga0209757, IMG submission 185472) | Marine viral communities from the Pacific Ocean - ETNP_6_1000 (SPAdes) (version 2) | ecosystem: Environmental > Aquatic > Marine > Oceanic | place: Pacific Ocean | collected 2013-06-19 | reverse complement strand
ATACTATGCCAAGATCTTTAGAAATCTTGGTTATGGTTAAATTCGACTGACTTCCATTAAGTTCTTTTTGTAAACCGATCTGTGAGAGTACCTTTAATTGTATAGGTGTTAAACCATATGGTTTTAGATGGTTAGTAAAAGTATCAAGAAATTGATAGATCTTAAAATTATTCACTGTCGTATCAACCACTAAGTACACCTACAATCCAAAGCGTTCCTAAACATATGTATATGAAAGTTAAAGGCTCCATTAGTCCGGATCCGTTCCTTCCCACTTGTCGAAGTCGTAGTTCTCCTCATCAAACTGCGCGTCATCAATGATGTCGGTTATGTTCTCGACGATGGCTTCCTCCTTTGCGTGCAACGCCTCAAGCTTGTCAAGCTGTTTCTTGATCTTCTGCAGGGGTGTTTGATGTTTTCTTGCTTTTTTCTTTTTCTTCTTTACCATTTTTACCTCCTATGGTTTTCATTCTCTCAACGTCTCTTATTTCATCACGGAAATCCCAGTAACGATAGTCAGGCCCATCATCTTCGGAGGATTTTATTTCCTCTATCGGAGGGAATATGCCTGCCATTAATGGAAATCTTACTAATGCTTTTATTATCTTCTTCATCATATTCCAAGCGCCAGTTCAATTATGTATTTACAAATGATGACGAACAGAAAGACCTTGATTGGAATGAGCAGGAACCACATTACTTCTTCACCGCCCAATATTCGTAATCAAAATCATCATGTCTCTTTTGCACCATGGTGATTGTATCACCATGGTATACATTTCTCACATGTGTCGCTAATTTTGCAACACGCTTGAAATCAAGTGTTGGTGACAGCTTCTGTTGATTGGGGGCAAACAAGAATCCACGGTAATACATAATCTTATCACCTTTCCTGGATTTGTTCATCCACTCATCAAACTTCTTTAGACTTAACATTAAATCGCCTGTTATATCTCTCAACAACGTCATCCGCTCTCTTTCTCTCCTTCATCGCCCTGTCCAGCAGTTCCAGTGCGTAGGCGGTTCGATCCTCTCGGATCGAGATCCCCGCCCACTTCACTGTAGCGACGAGCATTCCTGCTAGACCACCATAGCTCAATGATGCCATGTTGTGGTCTATGTTTATTAAATCTTTTACGCTTGTAATCTTTTCCATAATCCCTTTGCTCGTTTAAAGTGGGTAGACCACCATCGCCCTGATTAATGACCTACCCTAGGTAACTATAATATGCTTAGGATCATATTATAATAGCCCATATTATACAGTAATTGATGGGATAAATCAAGTAAATAATTATGGCAGAAATCAGCCAAAAACACGTGTCAAGCAAAAAATCATTTTCTTGTTGCATAAATACAACAGGGAATGTATAACTAAATCCTCAACTTCATTTCATCTCGGTGGACTCTCATCGCACATCCGTGCGAGGGAGTCCCAATTATAAGGACTAAAACTGGTGGCGACAAGAATAAGAAATATATGGAAAAAATTTAAAAACTGGCTATACTATTCCCCGGAGAAAAGATATCTCAGAGGAAAGTAATCTTGATAAAAATTTGGTTTTTATTAATGCTGATATCCATGCCACTTCAACCGTCGGTTAAATACCAGGGATTCATATATCCTACGGAAGAAGAATGCATGACAGCGCAGGCTAAATACTTAAATGAGTATGAAAGAAGGACCCCTGAATACAAGGCTGGGGTGGTAATCGACGTTTATTGCCTACCTTTTGACGCATTTCCAGTAAAAGGGATGAATTATAAAGAATCATCATTTGGGGCATGAGATATATCATTTTACTATTGGCGTTGACTGTGATAAGCTGCTCCACGCTGTCCATGAAACCTCATAAGACATCAGTTACTTATGGAAGATCCTATACAGACAAGTCTGACGAGGACAAATCGGACGCGCAAAAGGACTCATTTACAGTGAGGCAGGACTTTATATGGGAGTAGATTATGAACGGACTTAAGATATCCTTCGCCGTCGTGGCATTTGTGATAATTCAGGGCGTGGCAGTCATATGGTACGTGAGCAAATTGGATTCTCGGGTCGACCAGATGTACAAAAGCTTCGAGGAAGAGAATAAGAAAGACGTCATCGAGAATCAGGTCAAGATGAAAATTGATTTGGAGAATCTCATGGTGGACGTGAAACAGATCAAGAAGGACCTTAGACAGGGAAATAAGAAAGACAAGGAGATCATGGACCAGCACAGGCAGTTGTTTGATATGCTAAACACCTCGACTGACATGATGCAGCAGAACCAGACCAAGGGTGGTTCTTATTCTTATGGCGATTAATGGACAATTTTGACTGGGTAGCAGTAGGCGTGGGAATATCCGCAGTGCTGCTTTTCTTAGTGCTAGTGTTCGGAGTATATTAAAATGACCAACGGCAGACTCGATGTATCGGATAAAACGGCGATCAGCATGCCTATGCGCAACCTTTTGGCCATATTATCGGCCACAGCGGTCGGCGTCTGGGCGTTTTTTGGCGTGCAGGAGCGTTTAAATACGCTCGAAACTCGTGTCACGCTGTCCGAATCAGACCTCATTAAAAATACAGAATTTAGAATTGGCTGGCCCAGGGGTGAAATGGGCGCTTTGCCCGCGGATGCTCAGCAGGACCTCTTAATCGAGTTTCTTAGTTCTCAAATCGAGTCTATGATGGAAGATATGGAGTCCATGATGAGTAATTCCGTAAACATAAAAAGAGCGCAGCACGATATAGAACGATTGCTTGATGACGTGGAAAAGCTTAAGGATAAACTGAGGGAATCAAATGGAAGTAATTAGCGTAATAGTAATGTTCATATTCGGAAATATGAACGATCAAGAACATAGGATGACGCAGTACGTGCCAATGGAATCACTCTCCTCGTGCATGAAGGAAGTAAGAATACTCAAGAAAAAGGAAACAGACTACACAAAAAACGCATTCTGCGGACCTGCGTTGGTGGAATTGAGCAATGATGGAGAAATCCTGACATTGCATACAGAACTCCCGGAAGGAGCGAAGATGGTGAGGAAAGAAATAAGTAAAGAAGCATTTAAGAGATGGACACTTAGGTCCAAGGAGAAATGGAATAACAAATAACTAAAAGGAAACTAAATGACTACAGGAAAAATTAAATGGTTTAATCCAACCAAAGGATATGGATTTATTGAACAGGAAGGCAAGGATGTCTTCTTGCACGTATCAGCTTTAGAAAAAGCTGGTATTGACAAACTAACAGAAGGAGAAGAGATAGAATTCGAGATAGGAGAGAACAGAGGGAAAGAAAACGCGATTAATATCAAAAAGATATAGAATGAACACTGAAGAAGTGCTACAGATATTAGAGGATAGTAAGATTACAAATGTTCATCCAAAAATAAAAGCAGTTGAATTTATTAATGTTACGAAAAAAATAAAAAATGTAATAGCTATTAATAATGTATCATGCGTTTTTGAATCCGGTAAAGTTACTACCCTATGGGGTCCTTCGCAGTCAGGGAAAACTATGATGCTCAAACTGGCGACGGGAGAAGAAAAACCTACGAGCGGAAAAGTTATTATTAATCAAGAAGTTACCACCTTTGATGAAGAAAAATTTGAGAAGAAAGAGGGAGAGACTGTTATTTATTCTTCCCATGATCCTCAGCATGCGGTGCATGTTTCTGATCGTGTAATAATTATTAATAGTGGTGTTTTACTACAGTCTGGAAATCCAAAAGAAATGATTTATGGCGTTTAATGAAAAAAACTATTAAAATATTAACAGATCTCACTAAAAAGGATTCAGAAAAGTGTTTAGTCTTTGCGTGATCCATACCCTTGGATCACTTTCAGCATCGAATAAATCCCGTTCCTCCGACCTGGAGTTAGCAAAATATCAAGCTTCAGCTCCTGTAGGTCGGGCTCTGAGAAGGCTCCTATTTCGTTTTTTGTAGAATTACTAAAGATATCCGCTAGAAGACATACCATGCCTTTGGAAATCAGCGCAGCTGAATCAGCTGTAAAATAAATTGTATCATCATATGTATAATGGGGGACAAGCCATGTTTGTGATTGACAGCCTGGGACCTCGAACTCCTTCAACTTGAATCGTTCAGGAAGATGCGCTGACTTCTTCCCAAATTCCATGAGCCACATATATTTACTATAGGTGTCTTCCAGTGAATTTAAGATATCAACGTAGCCTTTAAGCTTATTTTTTATTCCTGTTTGCTTTTCTACTTCTTTTGACACGTAATCTCCATAACCATTCTGATAGTCTAGTAACTATTTTTTGTTGTACTTGAAATATTATCCAATCAATCATTTATGTTTCTCCCCCTCCCTGTTGCATCTTTGTAATGTAATACTGGATCGTCCATTTGAATAGGGGGTAGTTTCTGAGTAAAATTAAATGATATAGAAATTCTAGGTTTATGACTTTCATTAATTTCCACACTATGCCACAACCATGAAGGAAAAATTATAACTCTGCCATCCATTGGAGGGTAGCTAACTTCTCTCCATAATTCTTTTTTAAAATCTTTTTCCATTTTATACAAGGGAGGTGTATAATGGATACCCGGCCGTGGATCATATAACTTTAAATTACCGGAATCGGCGAAAGATTCCACGTAAAATACACCACTAAATAAAGCTCCTGGATGAATATGATTCCTGTTATGACCGCCTTCATAATTTATATTAGCCCACATGTTTCTAAGTGATGGCTCCCCAAGGAGCTGCTCTTCTTTAAAAATATCCTCAAGCATTGTGTACAATTCCTGTTTTAGTTTATCACATTGAGAACTTTCATGAAAATTTGTCTGACTGTGCCACCCTTTAACATTGCTCCTTTTAAATCCTTCTTCTTTTCCACTGCGACCAAGGATGTATTTTTTTAAATCACGCAGCATTTGACCATCAAGTATGTCTTTTACATATACATTTGTAGGAAAATATTGTTCTTTATTCAACATTACTATCCTCATGAGTTGCGAAGTTTAATTTATGTAATCCATGCTCTTCTTTCAAGATTTCCTGCATTTCTTCTTGCGCCTCAATAGATCTTTCAGTTGGTTTAATATAATTAAGATTAATTACTATACGAGTACCTATATCAGTCTGGCCGACCGCCCTATGGGACTTGTATCCTAATTCAGCAAACCTGTTCTTAATTGAATGTATTTTTGTGCCATCCTCCATTTCAGTATATCCATTGTTTGTGTTTACATAAAAAATAGAAGTAGTGACAGCTGGATGATCAGGCCAATCTTGATGAAATGCTGATAAAAGAGGTGTTGGTCTCACAGTCAATAAATTACAAGTAGCATTGATTAATGAGATCCATTTTATTTTTTGTCTAAAAGGAGAAATAATTTGTTTATAAAACATGGATACCTGAGGAAGAGGTTCTAGGAATGTAAATAATTTGTGGGCAAAATAGAAACCATCCTTTTGTCCTGCGATTTGTTCCTTTCTTAAGAACCACATAAAGTGAAAATCATCAAAAGCATTCTCTACTTGCTTCAGAGACTTCTCATCTAAGAAATTATCCGTAATCATCTAAATAACCCGGGTAGTAATGCCCGGGCCCACTCCTTAAAGACCTGATACCGGGTTATTATGGCCCTTTTTATTTGGCTGAAAACGGTAGGTTTGTCTTGTGGGTCCCAAACTTCCATTATAGCTTATTCTCATCAACTGCATAGACAATGTTGAAAGCTAAGGATCTTCTTTCTTCATTTTTAGTTCTAAATGGATAAACGGTGTGGTGTAGCCACGCAGGAAAGACATAAAAATCTCCCACCGTTGGTTTTACTTTTAAATTATTTCTGCTGAAGGCCTGAGGAGTGCCTGCAATGAATTGAATATCACCTACAGCTGCATGGTGGTCTTCCTTCTCATATTCTTCTTTCAATCCTTCTGGCATTTTTAAATACAAGACACCGGATAAATCACCAGAGTGAATGTGCAAGGGATTAAAATCCCCAGCCCATTGACTAACACACCAAAGACTTACAAGATCACATCCTGTGATAGCCCCAGGAAGAATTTTCATTGTCGTTGCCGGAGCATTTTTTAAAAAACCAACTGAAACTTCATCCTCTCTTCCTCTGTTGTCAGCTATCAACATTCTCTGCGCCATCAGATTTACGATATTAAGAAGATTTTTTTCTTCTTTTATAAATTTATCATCAATAAAAAATTCACTTCGAACATTTCCAGCCAAATTTTGTGAATGATCCTGTTTTTTAAGCTGTTTCTTATTAGCCATTATTTTATCACAGTACTTATTATAATTATCCACAACATACATAGGAATAGCAGCATGTAAGATAATAGGACCAAAAGGCATAAGAGTATGAATATCTATTTTAGTGTTTTTTGTCACGTCCATCTCCTTTTTTAAATGGTAATACATTACTTTTTTGTTTTTTTAAAATTACATTAAACCCAATGGTTATTCTATTTTTTTTGCTGAGATTCACATCCACATCATGTTGAAGGTAAGAAGGGAATAAGAGGACATCTCCATCTGATGGAGCATGGCCAATCTTATTGGCATAGGGCATTCCATCTGGAATTAAATTATATAATTGCTCATGGGTATAAAAACGAATAGGACCTGTATTAACTCCCTGAACATAGTAAACTCCCGATAAATGGCAAGATGCCATTACATGATTGTGAATCATATTTACACTTCCTGGTTGATTAACATTAGTCCAATAATTAATATTGGCAGAAAAACGATCTTCGGGAAAATAATGCATCAGCCACCCACTTACTACGCTAGAAAGGGGCTTTAATAAATCTTTTTGATGTTTATATTCCTTAATTCCGCGCCAGCATAAACGATTGCTGCCCCGAAGACCATTGGGGTCCTCTGCATAATGAGCATTTATTTCTGGAATAAGCTTCTCTTTTAAATTTTCCCATTCGGGATAATGATAATGAAATAACCTGGTTTCCTGGAGAGGAATCTTTGCTACGGTTATCTCCCTGTTTTTCTTTTTCGCCATTTAGATGACCTCAATTTCCTTTTTTTGCTTCCGACCTTTCTTCGGCCCTTGTGTTTTGCTAAGCCTACCTTAGCCATTAAAAGTAATTAAAACTTATATTCATTCTATATTTTTTATCCGTGCATGACGTACTCCTGTGTGGATGGGATCCATCGAATATAAATAATCTATTTTCTATACTCTTAACTTCAATTTTATCCTCTAACATAGTCATACCATCATTTGTATTAATAGAAAATATGGCTGTTTTATGAGGATAACTAAAGTCGCTATGAAAAGGATGATATGTAAGTTTAAGGGTTGGCATGTATAAATTTGCTTTTATCCTAATTAAAGACTTAGGATTTAAAATATCTAAGATAGGTTCCATTAAGGAAAAATGAGGGGAATTAGGACTATGATGAGAATATAATAAGTGAGTAAAAAAGGATCCTTTTTCACTGGGATCCTCATACGCAATAAAATCCTGATAATACCAAGGAAAAGTATTAAATGTGATGTCATCTTGTAATTTTTTAAATACTTCCTTATCTAATACATCATCTTTCAGGTTGGGTAACCCATCAGACTCTAGTGATTTAGCCATTTCTGTTTAAGCTCCTATTGGTTCTTCGTATTTATAATATTTTTCATACTTGGGTGCTATTTCATGTGAACATTTAGCACCGCATAAAAAATTAATTTCATGTTTCAAATCGCATCCTGGATACCAATGGGGGGATAAACTATATTTCCAGTCGTTACCATCAAACCATGTACCACAGTTAAAGCATTTAAATTCTGGTGCCGTTCCTCCTTTTGGTCCCGGTCGCACGTGCTCAGGATCATAATCCTTTCCTTTCTTATACGCCACAGAGTCCCTCGCATTCATCCGCAAATTCCTCGTCGAACGTTTCACCAAAAAGATCCTTTTGTTTTGGCTTTTCCTGGAAGTCTATTGTTCTGAGAGGAACGCCTGACTTATGTAGAAATAATTCTGCGGTTGTATTCTTCAGTCCTTTTCTAATTTTATCGTCAACTTCGCATGCATCTTCAAAGTCTACTGGATAATTTTTCTGCATGTTCTTCCATTGGTCATTGTGATGGTATGGGCAGCCTATGCACGAGGATTTCCCCGGCATTGGATGCACTCCGCTTTCCTTGTACCACCGCAGGCAGTCTGCCCTTGACATTTTCATTTCAATAAGGGGCCAACGCGATTCCAGCCAGTACATCCTAGCCTTCTTCATGCGCATTGCCTCATCAGTTGATATTCCAATCCACTGTTCTACCATTGTTCCTTTCTTGACTCTATGTCTAGGCTTAATTCCAAGAATTTCCCGCATCTTCTTCTGTATGGGTATGACCTTGTAGTCATGTGTGCATTGACGATAAAGCATTCCAACCTTTCCACCAGGACGCTTCGCGAATAGTGGTGGATTCGGTACGCGTCCGGCGAAAGATTTCCACTCCTCATTACCTCCTTTAATAGGATTCGCTGCTCGAATAAGATCCTCACGGATATTACTTCGTTCAACTGTAATGATGGGGCAAATTGTTATAGCTTTCTTAAGATATTCTACATGCTCATAAACGAATGAGGGTTCCCATCCAGTATCAGCAAAAATCATGTAGTCTGGTTTGTGCTTTGTCAGTCCTTCTTGGGCCATGAGTGCGAGACAGGATGACTGAACCCCTGCTCCGAGCGAAAGGATACGCATTGTTGGTTCTCTTTTGTTTCCTTCCTCATCAAAGTACTCCGGCTCCTTCGTAGCAGCCACAGCAGCCATTGTGTTAAGTTGCTTGCGATTAGGCTTAAGCTTGGAAGACATTTCTTCCAAAAGTTTTCTTCTTTCATATTCCATCTGCTCCGGGTTGATAGCAAAACCTGGTTTAACACCCGCAATAGGCTTGTTTGCCGCTGCACGTTTCTTTCCTTGGGCCCTATACCCGGGTTTTCCTTTACTATTCGTTGTCATTCAGCTCTCTAATTGTTCCGATTATTTTTTGTGTATAATACACGTCTTCGGCGTAAATTGCAAGTGTCCCGACTAACTTTTCCAGATCCACTAAATCATTGATATACTGCGCCATTCTCTCTTCCCTGAATTCAGAATAATGATGGAGATTATTTAATAAGTCGATATAGTAAGATATGGATTCGCATTTAGTCTCAAAGATCCTAAGCCCCCAACTCACATTAGGTCTATCAATGGGTTTTATTTGGTCATCTGCTGAGTCAAACGTGCGAATTCCCATAAGATTATTTGCTTCAACTGCAAACCGTGAACGTCCCCACTCGGATTCATGAATTGCTTGCGCTACAACTAAATCCACTGGAACCCTATCCCATTCATCTTCCATTGAATTCAGATTAAGAGTACATGCTGTGACATCCTTAATAAATTCTTCATTGTTGGTATAATCCATTATTGGATTAAAAGAAAAACATATAAGCAAGGTACTACATAACCAAGTCATCAACCACCCCAACTTTCGCCAAGGTATGTGTCAACTTTAGATGGAACTTTCAGTTCCACGCAAGTTTCCATAACTTCTTTTATTTGTTTCCCTTCCTTTTCATTCTTAACCGAACAATCCAGTTCATCATGAACTTGTATAAGAGGAGTGACGCCTAATTGTTCGTATACTTCCACCATTGCTTTCTTGGTTTGGTCTGCGGCTGAACCCTGAATTAAACGATTTAACGCCTTATAGGTAAATGCTCTTTTTATTGCCATTCCATACTCTGTTTGTGCTTGATTAAGAGGAAGTGGCCTGTGAACTCCAAATGAAGAAGGTTCCCATAATTCAAATCTACACTTTCTTCCAAGCAGTGTGCGTATTATTCCTTTATCATTGGCACGGCTCATAACTGCATTCAGCATTCCTTTCATAAACGGAACTTTATCATGAAAAGAATTCATCATAGTTTTTGCTGCCTGTGGCTCCATATCTAACTCTCTTGCGAGCTTATGATATCCCATTCCATAAATAACTCCAAGACCTATTGTCTTGGCTAATTTTCTCTCTATGCCAGCCATATCTGCTGTCTGTTGATGAAAATCTAGATCTTCTTTCTCATATGCTTCTTGGACCTCTTTAGATCCACCCATGTTAACAAGTCGTGCAAAGTGCGTTAAAAGCCTAGGTTCTTGTTGCGAGTAATCCGCTTTAAGCCAGTATTCCCCCCTCTCCGGGATGAAAAGTTTCCTAACGCTGTCGGCAAATTGTCCTCTGCTTGGGATTTGTTGTAAATTTGGGTGGTTATAACTGAAACGACCAGTAACAGTACCACCAGTATCGGAGCGTATTTGGTTAATATGGGCATGAATTCTTCCATCCTTATTATACCTTAAAACACTATTTAAGAAAGTTCCTTGTAATTTGTTTAATTCCCTCGCCTGTGTAATCAATCGTGGAAGTTCATGGGGATGATCAGTCAGAAACATCTTAGTGAATGACGGAGCATCCGTCTTCTCTGTCCTTTCATAAGGTAAGTTTAAAGCGTCAAAAGCTGCTGCAATGGATGCAGCTGACCATATTTCCACTCTTAGGCCAGTTAATTCATTTATTCTTTTTACTAACTTCTTTTCTTTGTTCTTAAAACGTTCTAATAGTTTGATGGAATTTTGAATATCCACTCTCACTCCTTTTTTAGTCATACTGAGGATCACGTTGATCAAACGACATTCTATGTCATATATAGTGTCTAGGTTATCAACTTTAATTTCTGCTGATAATTTTTCCATTAGTTTTAAGGTTAATCGAGCATCTGCTTCCGCATACTCTCCCACAAATTGCGAAGGTAATTTATACATTTCACTTTTAGGATCTATTCCAAAAGATGTTGCTGCTTCTCTCAATTTTGTTTCATCCTTACGCTCACCAAGTTTATCCTTGGCACAACTATCGAGACTATAAGAAAATCTATTCTCATCTATTAATGCCATTGCTACTAAAGTATCATGAATTTTTCCCTTGACTTGTATTCCCAAGGTTCCTAGCCATCCAATATCATATTGAGAATTATGAAACACTTTCTCAATTGAACCGTCTTCACATATAGACTTAATATATTTAATCACTTTCTTTTCATCCATATTTCCCCCACCTTCATGAGCAATAGGATAATATCCTGAGAATCCATTTGATGAGACAGAAATTCCAATAACTTGTCCACTTTTAGTGGGCCATCCTGGCCCTTTTTTCATTAGTTCCGGGTCGCATGTTTCAAGATCAATAGCTACCTTATCATAACCACTAAGATCCGGAAATGTAGTAGGTGGTAGCCATTCTGAATTAACCTCCTTCGAAAATAAATCTCTCATTTTTGTTCCTTTGCTAGTTTTTTAATGTACTTTCTAGTTATTTCTCCTCTAATCTCACCTTGAGACTTCTTGGGAGTGTATTGGTCTTCAAGAAGTAATTCAGCATAATGGATAACTTTTTCCACATCCTGTTTTCCTCCCTTGATACTATGCCTAGTAATATACTTGACAATGTTTCCTTCGTACCATCCAAGCTTATTCTTGACTATGTAATGGCTTGGCTGGATTGCCATTCTTTTATAATGATCTCCTCCTATTTGTTTTTTATGGGCGTTCATATATCGTAGCCATTGTATTGTTGAGGTTTAATGATATGTAATTCTTTTCTTGCCCGAGTTACTCCAACATAAAAGAGACGATGTGTATCGTCTGGATTTATTTCCATCTCTTCACGAGTTGCTCGTGAAATATCGGTGAAAAGCATAACATTGTCCGCTTCCCCTCCTTTTGCCCCATGAATAGTGCTTAAATGAACTTGTGGATTATCAGATAGGGAATGATTTCTTTGTTCTATGGCTCGTGCATATAATACATCTCGGTCCGACACTTTATCCAGTGCCACATCCCACGGAAGACCTGCCACCAACAATCCTTGATGGTTAACAAGTTCTTCAATTTCATAAGCCTCCTTGTCCGCTGTTCTTAATGTCTTATATCCACGTTCCACCCCAGTTCCCAACGAGAGATAAGAATAAATGCTCTTTACTTCATCCAAAGTTATAAATTCCCCTTTCCCTAATCTTTTCCAGGAATCTATGGCATTTTGTACTGTCTTGGATATGGATGGCTGGCCCTTCCTCGTATAGAGAAGACCTTGGGTCCTCACATCACGTTGGATGTCATCTAGCATATAATTTGTAGCTGCTAGAATAAACCACTCCCCTTCATGAACATTAACACTTCCTGAATGGGCATGATACTCAACTAATCCTCTTTGGTTGGTCCCAATCCATTCCTTAGGTCTTCTGTGTCCAACTCTTTGAATAATAGTGCGTGATAGGTCCTGAATTGCTTGCGCACATCTATAAGATTGATGAAGAACTTGTACTTCTCCTTCCATCCCAATAAAATATTCAACATCGGCCCCAAGCCAACGATAAATAGCCTGGTCATCATCACCACTGATATAAACCTTTTTTGCATATTTGCATATTTTTCTGAGCATTGCCCACTGAAGATTGCACAAGTCTTGCGCCTCATCAATGAAAACAAAATCTAAAGGAGGGACTTCTCCTCTTTGAACAAAGTTATCCAGAAAGTCAGTGAAATCAAAGAGCTGTCTTTTATTTTTAAACTCTTCAAATGATTCCTTTGCTCTTTTAAATGAAAACCATGATACTTCTCCGTTCAATCGAGGAGTTCGTTGATAATGATCATGGAGATCTCTACCTCTGAGACGACATTGATTGACTTCATTTAATTGCATATTATCAATCCTAGTTAGTCCTATCTCATCATTTACATAGACATTTCCTACATCCATTCCAAATTCATTACCAAATTCTTCATAATTATTTTTGTTCATGACATCTGACTTGACCATTCCAAGCCTGTGATATGCAAAGCTGTGCAATGTTTTAAAATACATCAGATCTTTCTCTTCCAAGTTGAATTTAATAAGTGCCCGGTCTCGAGCTTCATGCGCTGCCTTCCTGGTAAAAGCAAGAAACGCTATGTTGTAGGGATGCGCTCCCTCCGCCAGCTTTTGGTCCACTATACTCAGTAGAGTATGCGTCTTGCCTGTGCCGGGTGAGCCTAGTATAATATTAACTTTTGACATTTTCCTCCTCATATACTTTCAGTATTAATTTACAATCATCAGGTGTAACACCACTTTTCCTGTTATTAAATTCCCAGGTGCAAAAGACAATGTTACCTTCTTCATAAGGAAGTCTAGGGTCTATACGATCAACAGATATATTAGTAGGTCTGCTTCTCTTCCAGCCTTCTCCAGTTGAGCGTTTAGTGGTTAGCTCAACTCCAGTATATCTACAACAAGAACCATATTCTTTTTTATGCTTATAATATAATTCTAAAAGATGATCCCTGTTTTTAAGATTATATGCAATGCCTCTAAATCTAATTGACTGCCATATATTATTAAAGTATCCTTTTTCTGACTCTACATATTTTAAATCAGTTATATTTTTCTTTGTTTTAGAATGGTATTTCATCTATCTCCTTTATTTTAAAATCCGAATCTTGTTTTGGAAACTCCGGAACCCACCACACACGGGCTGTCTTTCCTTTAATGTTCCACTTGTCATAACGGTCTTCATCCGTGAGCTTTTCTCTTTCCTCTTCTGTAAGAGGTCGATCCTGAAGATCTCTCAATCTTGCAATTACTTGTCCAGGATTATAATAAGTGAATTTTTTTCTAGTAAGATAGTCCTGAAGATCATTGAGCCTAAACCATGTTTTTGCTTCCTCTGTCCATGGACGAGAAAGAAGAATCTCATCTCTATTCAAGGCCTGTACGCGATCAGTACAAAACTCTTGGAGGTAAGCTTCAAACTGACCAGCGACAGACCCATCATCAGCAACAGTAATTAAAGTTTGCTTATCGAGCAATCTAGTAATTGTTTCCTGCCATACTGAGGGCTTTACAATAGGAGGCATTATATTTAATGCATTCATACAAGCACGTTGAAATTTATGTTGTACTTGCAACTCCTCTGTTTGTAATTCTAATCTTGCATCATCCCCAACCTGAAGAAACCAGACAGGAGGGCGTGTATCTAATTTTGCTAAAGAGGTTATATCTATAGGACCATTGTCTCCTTGAATGCCATGCTTGCGTGTGCGGCAAAGGGGCGCGTTGCAATAGGCATTAACAGGTGGTTCCTTACATTTATAATTGTAACTCTTTTTTTCTAATTGTTTCTGCACAACGACAACTTCTTGTGCCCCTAGTGGGGGTTTCATATGGTTTCTGTTATGTTCTTCTAATAATGTTTTCCAATTGTCCGGATCAAA
>Ga0209757_10000219_pt1 | contig 14361 bp, 12 predicted proteins | sample ETNvirome_6_1000_FD_185472 | JGI IMG/M metagenome (GOLD analysis project Ga0209757, IMG submission 185472) | Marine viral communities from the Pacific Ocean - ETNP_6_1000 (SPAdes) (version 2) | ecosystem: Environmental > Aquatic > Marine > Oceanic | place: Pacific Ocean | collected 2013-06-19 | reverse complement strand
CAAGAATGCCAGCGATGCCCGGGATTCTCACAATCCACCCGTACGCTCTATATGAATCGTACATGTGAGTGATTTTGTGTCCATCGGTAATATCAATGTCTAGTTCTCGAGTGCTTTGTTTCCAAAACTCATCGACTGCTTTTACGTTAAATGCCATTTAATTTATCTCCTATATTATATAGTTTGGTTTTCCTAACTAACACTTGCGACACCTCCCGTCTGGCTAGTTACATTAATTTCAAAGATGAGGATTTCCGCAGTCTTAGTAGGTTGAATGATAAGTTTACACCATAATTCATTTCTATCTACACGGGCGGGAGTGTTAGTGGTTTCGTCACAGATAACCTTAAAGGCATCTAAGCCTCTGCGGTCTTTAATATCTTGTAACGTAGGTTGTAGCACCTCTACGATTTGTTGACGTGTGATAGCGTCATTAGGTTCGAATACAAATCGTCTGGTTCCAGCAAGAACTTGCTTACGTAGTTGAATAACCAATCGTCTAACGTTGATTCTATCCAAAGCAGTGCTTGCTCGTTGAGTAGTTCTCTGCCCAAAGATAACTAATCCATCTTGTGGGAAGGAAACAATAGGGTTAATAACATTGCCCCCTGCATAGAGGGAATCTCTATCTCCCTGAGTAAGTTTAACTTCCACATCAGTAGGCTTAGTAAGTCTTCCTCTTCGCAAACCAGCAGGAGCAAACCATGGGTCTGCAATTTCATCGGTGTATGCCATCTGACGGATAGCGTAAACACCCGGGTCCAAGTAGGCATCAGTCGCAGTAAATACGTTAAAGGTTTTTAACCAAGACCAATACAAAGCAGCGTAGGAAGAGTTAAGAGCACTCGTTCTACCATCTCCTTTACCGTTGTGCCAATTAATAGCATCTTGAGCAGTGTTCAATCCTACTGGAGGACAAAGAACAGCCAAGAAGTTTTGGGTTTGTTCCGCAACAGTTACTAAGTTATTTTGTATAGCTTGGGTAGTAATACCCGGCACCATAGCCATAGATAGGTTTAAGGTATCATCCCTAAAGGCTTGCATACCACTTCTATTTATTTGGCTTCCAACCAGAGCTTGAACAATGTTAGTGTTAGTTAGGCTGTTACTGTAACTTCCAGCGTCACCGTTGATACCACTCACAAAATCCATATTACCTGCGACAAGCTTAGGGTAAGTTAGTGTTTGAGCTCCGTTGGCATTGTTTAGAGGTAAACTTCTATCAATGGGAATAGATTGGAAACTACTACCACTAACTCCGTTTTGAGCAGCTGCAGTAAAGGTTCCACTATAAGTAGTAGGTCGTGTAGTCGTTGGTGCACCAACATAGAAATCATTATCGTCTACGTATGCAAAACGTGCGTAGTACAAGTCTGAAGTTTCATTGTTTCCGTATGTCTTAGTATTAAGGACATCCATAACATCATAAAGAGTGCTATTCGCATCATTTACAAAATCTACTATGTTACTTTCCGCAGTACCACCATCACTTTGGATATCAACGATACTGTCTTTGCCTCGTCTCTGGCTTACAGCAGCTCTCAATCCATAAGTAGTAACTCCTGTGCCAGTATTGGTAGAGGAGTAGTTGTACCCAAGTCCTGGATGAAGGGAAGCCAAGTTAATACATCCTCCCGTAGCGGAAGTAGCAGCCATGGTATTTCCTAGGGAATAAACCCCAGACCCTACCCACCCAGAGGCGTCTCCATCAGAGTTGGGAACCCCGGAAGCTCCACCTGCGGCATGCAACCAACTAAATTCAAGTGGTTCCATGGCGGTGTAAGCCACGCCTGGAGTACCAAACATTCTCAAGCCTCCGGATTGTCCAGCGCCACTCACCGAACCAAAAGGTTCATATGCATGGTTTAGGAATCCTGCGTTACTTCGTAAATCGCTCACAGAAGGAGCGGATACAACACCGTTAGGTCCGTTGATTGCTCCGGGACCACCCCCAGCACATTGCCCTGTGGGACCTAATGCGCTAAAGTGACTAGCAGTACTAGCGAATCCTCTAACTTTTAGATAGGCACCAGCACCAGCATACCTGCCTAAGAAAGCACCTACATTTCCTGGGCTTCCACTAGCAAAGGAGAAGGGAGCATCTTTATCTAAGTAAGTAGCAATAGTGCTGTTAATAGTTCCAATCGTAGTGTCTTGGTCAGTGCTACTAGGAACACCAATAACATAAGGGTTGCCGTCTGTATTGATTCTGGTACCCTCTTGGTTCCACACATCGATAAGGAAGGCATAGGATACTCCTACCCCAGCTGATTCGTTGAGACCACTCAAACTAGAAACCCATACGGCTGGTTGACTACCAGCGGATACGTTTACACTTGCAGCGCTTTGCGTTTGAGCAGCAGCTCTAACAAAGTATACTGAGTTAGTTCTTTCGAGAATCTGATAAGCTCCCCAAAGTCCCTGACCACCTACAACAGTTCGTGGGTCACCAAAAGTATTGATTAGTTGTTCAGCATTGGTTACTAAGATTGCTTTATCTACGGGACCTTTAGACCCAAAGCCGAGAACCCCAACAACAGTGCTGTTAAGGGAGGGGATGTAATCAGAAAAATCTTTTTCTATTACATAATTGCCGGGACTTACGAAACTTGCCATTTATTTTCTCCTAGTTTTCATTACTAACTTCAATAAGTTTATTTTGAAGTAATGTATTTGCGGTAAGGGAAAGAGGAACTCTAGGGACAGAAATTGCATCCCCCGCGTTCAGCCAAAAATGCTCCCAAAGACCATCAATCGATAAAATAACCTCAAATCCGCTGCCCGAAACATTACATATTCTCTGAGTTTTGGGAGCTATGGCAACGGGCGCAGCCTTAGCAGCGGATTTGGGAGACTTGGTACTTGAAGATTTCGGCATTATATCTTTTCCTTACATCTTATTTAGAAGTCTGAGCGTCAGGAATGATAAACTTTTTAGGTAAGTTCTGTAGGAAGTATAATACTTTTAATTTTTCCATTGGTAGCTAGAATGTACTTATGCTGGGGTAAGTACCCTTCAATGTTTATAGTGAAGGCTTTTTGAACGATTCTATCCTGTTTATCGCCTGCTGTAAGTGTAGACTGGTCAGTAGAATATGCAATAAATGCAGGGGTATCCTTACCGAAAGAGGTCATGAGAGGAAGAGAGGGACGGAATTTATTCTCAAGTTGTTCTGAAAGCTGGTTAATATCCTCAATATATTTCGCCCAAATATTAATTCTATACATAAGGTTAATAGCTTTGGGAGCTAGGGACACGACCCGTGTAGCTCTACGAGTAATAGCATCAAATTTACGCTCCATAACCACATTAAAATCAGGTTTCCTACGGTTCACATCTTCTTGGGTGTTAACAATGGAGACGGAGATGACAGGAAGACGAAGATTTTTGGTTTCATTTATCTTAGCCACAGCCCTCTCAGGGTTTCCAAAAAAGACGTCAATGTTTTGTAGGGCTCGTCCTTGGGTGTCCACAACAGACATCCCTTTGAGGTTGGTTATAAGAGCTTCAGTATATTCTCGGTAAAAATTAATCCTATTGCTATTCTCCCTATCTCGTGATTTAAGCTCCGAGTATAAATCAGCATACAATTTAGCAGTGGCGTTTACATTCCCTGAAGAACTTAAAATAGTTAGAAGCTCCTGACCCATAGGAGGGTTGGGAGGAGTTAGATTCCCAGAGAGAGTAGTGTTAGTGACCATTATCCAAACGTAGTAAAGGCTGCTGGAGGTTCTTCAATTTCCGTTAGAAGTTCTTGCATTAGAAGGACTTTTTCTGCTTCACTTTCCTGGAGTAAGGAAGCTCCATTTAGTTGAGCCCCCCCAGCAGGAGAAGGCAAAGTTGTGTATTTTCCTCTAATCTGTCCCAAAATACCCTTACATACAGCTGTAGCGTATCTTTGTAGCCAGTTAATGTAGTAGTGGTGAAGGGTAGGAGTGTTTATAGCTTTAAAGATGACCACCACTTGCTCAGTTGTCTCTCGTGGAACGGGAAATAGTTGTAAATATTCTCCGTTTACCACATTAAACATTCCTTCCCTTCCTAAAACCCTCCTCATTGTTTTTAGAGAGGTTTGCAAGATGAAGAAATCAGCTACTCCAAAGTCTTGGAACAGAAAATTTTCTTGAAAGTACTTAATGAAGAAATCAAATTCTAAACTTCCTTCTTGTTGCGCAACAGACAATAAAGTTTTTTTGTAGGCTGCATACTGTAGATTATTTAATACAAACTTCGGTAGTTTATAAAGACCTACTCCCCTCTGTGTTTGAAAGGTCATATAGTTAATACACCAATCAGGAGCGTGATAATCCAGACGAGAAATAGACTCGTCAATTGCAGTTAGAATTTGAAACTCAGATAATTCTACTCTAATTACGGGATGTCCGAGCCTAGCCCTAATCGAATCTTTAATTATAGTATAAAATTCATTAAACGCTACTAAATCAGTAAACCTTCTGCGGTTTAAAGTATCATAATCAATACCGTTACCTGAAGTAGTAAGGGCTGAAGCTGCTACAGAAGGGTCATCTCCTACTCTTACACCGAATGTAGACCCGTAGGAGGAATTTGGAGTTACGTACTTTGCCATAGTTCTATACAGTATATAGACGCATAAAAACAAGAAGCCCGCTCAAAAAGAGCGGGCTTCTAATATTACTAATCCTTATTAGTTATCCTGGATTACGAGTTGTTTAATTGAGCCTTAGCGAACGGAGTCAACAAGTAGTTGGAGTTCGCACCAATAATACGGATGATTCGGTAGAATCTGGACTCGGGTCCAATACCGACCTTACCGTACCTAGTGAGCAAGCCCTTTCTAGGTTGGAAGGTTTCTGGGTCCGTGATGGTTGGTAGCATCTGGAGCGGAATATACGGGCAATAGCAGTAGCCTGCATCCATAGGTGAAGAACCTTTATAGCCCAACATCATTTCATCATCTGGGTATAGTGGGTCCACGTAAACGTCAAATTGACCCATGAACTTACCTTTGTATTGGATGTTAGCACCGAGTTGACCAATTTCCTCTTTAGGTGCGCCACCTTCCAGCTTAGAAGCTGAGTAAAGGATAGCAGCAATGAACGGAGAAGTAACAATCCAGTTAGCAGCACCACGAAGAGTACTCTTATAGATATCTTGCGACGCAAATTGAATCGCAGCCAACAAGTTGGCATATACTTCACCTACGTGACGAGGAGCAAGTCCAAGTGCACTAGTACCAAAATCAACTAGGAACACGTTTTGCAACGTGCCAGCTGGATTAGCACCCAAGGAATCATAAGTAGAATTCCACCCTTCAGATAGGTTACCGAAAGAACGGTTTTCCATCTGGTAGGAGTAGCTACCTGGAGTAAAATCTACACCGTCACTACCAAAGTTGTTAGCGTTAGCTTGCTCTAGAGTTGCACGGAAGTTAATACCCCCAACACCAGCACCCCAATCATAAGCTAGGTTACGAATATCTTCGATGATTTCACGGTCAATCTCCAAAGCAACTTCCTTACCTAAAAGGTCAGTAAGTTCACGCTCTAGGTCAAGGTTGTGATAAGCCCGAAGGTCTTGCGCAGCCTCCAACGTCCAAAGAGCACGGAACTTACGGGTACGAGCCGTAACTGCCTGTTGTTCAATATGGAAGTTGATTTGCGGAATGGCAGAACCCGAAAGGGTCTCACCACTCGACACGCTATACTTTGCACCGTAGTAATCTGTGTTAATAGAACTTGGGAAGTTCGAAATGAAGCCTCCAACAGTGTTCTTAGAATCAGTCCAAGCGTCAGCAGAAAGAGCAGACAACATTTTACCGGCACCAGGAGCAGATTCTCCAGGACCCGAGTTATCCAAGCTACCAAGGTTACCCTGGTTACCAGCAATCTTACCGTTGTAAGTGATGTCCCAACGGCTGTACATGGTATTACCTTCTCCACCTGCGGGATTGGTAAGTCTGTCACTACCCAAGTAGAAGACTTGAGAAACAGGACCCTGCATAGGTTGAACACCAGCAATCTTGTTAGCGATTAGTTCCGGGAAGACCCGGCGTACAAGTGGAAAAGCGAACTTTTGAAAGGTACCTAGGTTACCAACATTAGTCGTTTCTGAAAGAATTGAGTCGCCGTGCTCCTTTTGGATATCGGTTAGCACACTACGAGCTTGATTCTCTAGAAGGACTGCAGTCGATTCACGTGTATACGCGTCTTCGATACCCTCAAGAATAGGCTCCCACTTTTCGACAAGAGGGTTACCTCTGCCATATGAATTATTATCTGTGAGATATTGCATTTCTTTTACTTACTCCTGTCGTTTATTAACTGTGAGAGTCTAATAACATCCTCGGAAAGAAACTGGTTGCCAGTTGCCTGTTCGGAGAGTACCTTGCGGTCCGGGTCATTAGTGATTATTACTGCGGATTCTGAAGACTTAAAAGGGAGAGAACCTCTCTCTTCTAAAACTTGAGAATGCTCATGAAGGTTTTGATTGCTTTCATGGAGTTCCGCATTGTTGTCTTGAAGACGAGTAATTTGGTCTTCAAGAAGGGTGTTTTCTTGTACAGCGAGATTAAGAGCTTCATTCATAGAGTTTACAGAGGTTTCAAGGTCCTCAACTTTATTTTCATACTCGCCTAAAGCTTTATCCATGTCTTCATGGTCTATGTCTGTGGAAATTAAGGTCTTTACAGCTTCATAAATTTTCAAAGCTTTTACATTTTCACTCTCAGATTCGAACTCAGTACGAGCTACTCGCTTTAATTCATCTAGCTTAAGACGTAAAAATGAACTTACTTTGGCTTCGAGAAGCTTAACTTCATCTTCAACCTGTTCGGCTACCACTTCAGTTACTAAAGTACATACTTCTTCAACACTTTGCTCTGAAAGCCCTTCTGTTAAAGTACCCACAATTTTATCGATATTATTTTGCATTGTATTTTTCTCTTCTACCTTATTTACTTATTTTCGGCACAAACGCCAAAAAAAAATTTATTTTTGTTTTAATCCCTTCTTTAGGGCAGCCATAAAAACTTTTTCGGCTTTGAGATGGTCAATCTCTCCGACGATATTTTCTCTTTGTTCTGCCATTAATTGGTTTTCTTGGAGGGAAGGGAAGGCTCCCTGACAAGATGGGTCGGATACCATATCCCAAGTAATCATTTTCAGATTATCCCCTACTTGAAAACAGCTTTCGCCAACAACGGGGGTAAGGGTTCCAGTACCTCTGGAAGAAATTCCAATTTTTACTCCTGATTTAATAAGCTCTTGAAGAACTTTTCCTGCAGGGGTGTTAAGAATTTCGGCTTCTCCAATAACTTGATTACCTTGCATATGAAGTCCGGTAATCAAATGAGAAGCATTAGCTAAGTGTACAACTTCATTTGCGGGGTGGTCTAATTCTCCTATCAATCTACGTTCACCAATCATGCACTGTAGGCGTTGTACCTCTCGAACTAGAGTATCTTTTCTATAGATTCGTTTGTTTCCATTCGGCTTCTCTGCTTCCTGAAAAAGACCTCGCACTTTCATGGCTCCATTTCCCCGACCTTCACTAATAATCTGTACGTTTCCAAAGCCGTAATAATCTCTGAGTAAACTCATTTCTTTCTCCTTTTAATTTTTTGTGGTTTTCCAGTAAAGTACATAGTCTTTTTGTCTGGTATTTTACTAATGATGCCCGTGTTCCATGCCTTAGAAAACATAGGGTCTCCTTGAACCACATGACCCTCCATATTTAAGTACTTCTTCTTCTCCTTCTTTTTTTTCTTTCCAGGGAGTTTTATTCCAGGATACGTGTAATTGGTTGCAGGAGCGAAACCCCCACCAGCCATATTAACCCCAATGCTTCCAGTGCCTGTCATCTCTTGGAGTATATGGTGAGCGGCTTTTAAAACTTCTACCTCTTCCTTCGTTAGTTTTTTCTTAGGGCGTTTCTTCTTTTTAATAGGAGCATGTACATCATACTCAGGATTATTTATATTATCAAGAGTTTGTTGTGCTTTCTTGTCGCCTTCCTCGGCTCTAATTGCTAGGTCGCTCATCTTCCCCTCGGCAATGAGAGAATTACGAATTAACCTGTTCCGCATTGTGTCTTCCATAGGCGGCATAGCCTCATGAACTGGGGTCCCTCCTATCGCATTAGACTGAGGGATGGAAGGAGTAGATGGAGTATGAGAAGGTGTTCGCTGTTCATTAAGACTTTGAGAAGGGAACGATTGAATGTTACCTTCTTCATCTGACACGCCGTGTCTCCCGAGTATCTCGTTAGCGATATCCCCCAGACACTTAGACATTACAGCTCCCTAACGTATAAAGCGTATTCGTGCTCATCCTCTTCGTCAACAATAGCAAACTCACCTTCATCACCTTCAGCTAAGTAAGCAATAAAATCGGCATCGTCACTATTATCAACCACCAAGTAGTCGGTTCCTTCTACGGTAAGAATGGAGTCGTCGTCTTCTTCTTCTACATCTTCAGTAAGTCCGACATAGTATTCTCCTTCGATTTCAAAAATGTCTTCAGAAAGACCATATTCCAAATCATTGAAATTAACCGTCTCTGTAAGAGGGGAGCTAGATTCCTGAACTCGTGAAAAGCTTGCGTCAGAAAGTTCACTGAGCTTGACGAACATAAAGTCGTCGTGTTCAAAAACTGTTTCTTCGATACCGAAAACCTTTCCGTTGTTTTCGTAGAGAGCAGGGACTTCGGCTTCGCCCACAGGATTTGCACCAAGACCTTCCATAATAAGGTTAGCGAAGTCTTGAGGTACACCTTTGATTCCCAGGATGTTATTTTCTGCGGACATATATTTCATTATTTTTTCTCCTCAGTTAAAAGACGTTGGACTCCTTGTGGAGAGGTCTTTATGATTGATTCTAAGTTATCTAGTCTTGCGTTTTGCAAAGCCACTTCTTTTTTTGTTTTTTGAAGCGATGTAATGGACGTTTTAATCCCATTAATTTCTACATCTTGGGCTTCATCACGTGCATCAATCTCTTTTTGAGATACTGTATTGTGGAGTGAGGAAAATTTCTTTACCCACCCACGACCTTTCTTTGTAAGAAGAGGTACTAAAACAAAAATAAGTAGGTACATCCAACCTAAATCCCACACCAAACCTTTAGTTTCATGCAGTGTAGATGCTACTGTGCCTGGAGCTGGTTTACCTGTTTGAGCGGCAGCTAAAGCTACTGCATCGCTTATCGGGGCAGAGTCACTAGGAAATGCCAGTTGAGCTGTAGTTACTCCGGCTGCAGCGCCGAGGGCTGCGGTACCGGGACCTCCTAATGAGCCTATTGCTGCTCCAGCTGCTCCTCCTGCAACGGGCATCAAGGTTGAACAGGATGCAAGCAGGAGGAGAGCTAGAGAGATTAGTTTCATTCTGTATCTGATACTTCCTCTTCGTCGCCGGGAAGGATGTATTCAACAGCGTTCGTTACAGCTTCTTGAGTTGTATCAATAGCGCCATTAATCATAGAACATGAAAGCAGAAAAATTCCTGCGAGAGCTCCCAAGGCAAAAAAGAAAAGAGCTTTCCAGTTGCCTAAAATGAGAGTATTGATATTATTTAAAATGGTTTTCCACATGATTTTATATAGGTTAGTTATCCAAGATAGATAGCAAAACCATCATATACTGTCATCCCACCCCAGCCGCCGGTAAGAGTTTGGTTATTCTTGTTTTTTATGGTTACTCTTACCTTACAATATTGGTCCGCTCCTGTAGCGGTTGAAGGGACACTCCCCTTAAATACGCTTGTAAAATACGAGTCATCATCACTATTAAACACGTTGCCATGATAATATACTTTGCCATATTCTATAGTGTTTGCCTCATTAACTAATGCAACCTCCATGTTTCTGGAACCCTGCGCTACTCCAGAATGCTGGGTTATAAATACCATCCAGGTACCAGCCGCAAGAGGAGCGGCAAGTGTAAGTTGAGGATTTATTTGTGCGCCTTGAGCTTGACTGTTATGAGGGAACACTTGGTTCATAACTTTTCCAAACACAGCAAAGTCCTGAGTCGATGAAAAAGTAGGAATCATACTTTCTACTTCATAAATCTGCTGCTGTATGGCTCCTCGGCTACTAGCTCTGTTTACCTCGTTCGTCATATACTTCCTAGAGGATTTCGCCGTCATGAAAGGATTAATAATACTAGGCTGGTCGGCAGTGGCTATCGCTTGGCGTTCAGGTAGTGTAAGTTCACTCGTTCTAAAGAAAGGACGGATATCAATTACATTGGCTTCCGGAATCTCCGTTCCTGCAATGTAATTAAAAGGAACTAATACATAAGCTACAGGACACCCCATAAAACTATTTTCATTGGACTCAAGATATTGTGCCAAAGCACTCTTATCAATTGATGTTCCATCTCCCATTGAAATTGGAGTGACTGTGGAGTTGGACTTATTTGCTAAATCTGGAGTAGGTACTGTAGTGTACATAGGTCGTCCATCTGAAGGATTTTTCTTAACTTCAATTAGCTCTACTGGAACGTCATTTACGTTCTGAATCATCGTTTTATCTTCTCTATACAGTAACTGCCCGGAACGTCCCGCACCCCCACTAGGTCCCTTAATAAAATAAGCTCCTCGAACAACCCCTAGGGTTGCGCCTGTTTGTTCTCCTCCGTCTTGGTCTTCTGCTTTAGTACCCTTAACATACACCAAATCAAGCCTGTACGCTGGAGGTGCTGAGTTGGCATCGCTCGGGTAATCCTCGGGGGTACCTTCTGAAATAGCTATGCTGGGGATGGTTCCCTCTGAAGTTTTATGAAGTCTAACTAAGGATGTACGTGCCGTTCCTCCTCCAATATCTTGAGCGTTCTGGTCAATGTCTATCGTGTCTACTGACGCGTCGCCGTTGGAAGGGGTAGGGTTAGACATCCAGCTACTGTCGGCGGTTTCCTGAAGACCTGTATATCTATCAGAACCTGAATCTACTCTAGCCATGAAGTTTCCAGGATTTACAAAAATACGACCTGGGTTTCCACCATCAATAAACGGTTTTAACTCTCCAAAAGTACTCCTGCCCTGAACAACATCAAACTGTGCTTTTAGTTGGTCTATCTGTATTTGGAGTCGGTCATCATTATCTACTAAGTCTTTGATAGGAAGATTATCAACCTCATAGTAATACGGGTCATTGGGTAGGTAATACCTAATATTTTTATTAATTTTGTTATCACTCATTATACTAATGCATCCAGGTCAAATATATTTAGAGACCTAACTCCCGGACTGAAATCCACTTCTGTTACAAGTCCATCCCGTCCTTCTCCTCCAGTAGTAGTGTTACTTCTAAAGATAGATACTCCTCCAATTTGTCTACAAGCCAGATGTTTTGCGTTTTGGAAAACACAAGAAGCCGTCTCGTCTAAGAAGTTTCTCATATATCCCTGCCAATCGCCATGCAACGGAGGAACCGAGAAGGCAGGAGCGGCAGTAGTATTAGTAAGTCCTACGGTAGTACCCAAGACATAAGGGTTATGTCCTTGTCCTGAGGCTTGGTGAGGACTAAAACTCGCTGGAGTGTAGTAATTCAAGTCAGGATTATAGTATGAAGGCTTGCCTGCATTTCCTGCAGGCATACCCCAACCTTGAACATAATCTGCACCAGAGGTACTCCATCTATCTTGAGCTGCTCGATTTATCTGCGTAAAGTATCGCCTTCCTTGTGCACCATTAGATAAAGCTCCGGGTAGAGCATTTCCTTGCCCAAAGAATGATTGATACCCCTGAGCGTTAATTTGGTCTAGAGCCCACCCTTCCCTTTCATTTCCAAAGGTGTACTGTAATCCTCCAGATGCTTCCATAGCATCAGAATTACTATTTTGCCACATATCAGAACTTACACCATAGTAAGTCTTTAAGTCTCCTCTATGACCAAGAAGTAGGCGGAAGATTCCCCAGTTTTGATAGCCCTGAACTACAGGCGGTTGGGCAGGAGTATAGATAGCATATTTGGACCCGGCTCCATACGCGCCAAAGTTATCCAAAGCAACAGCGTTACCCCACTTTCCGTTTGGTCCATGATAATTCTGAGACGTACATTCGGTAAGAGGATTATTTCCATTAACCAATAAGTCCTGGGCTTTTATTCTAGATGTGTCCGCAATATTAAACATGTGGAGTCTTGACCCAAAATATTGTCCGCCACCTGCGAAATCATCGGCGGGCATTAAAGAACAATCGGAAGAGAAATCGTATTGGAATTGTCCACCTTGTCCGAATCCTCCCCCTCCGCCTTCGTACCCACCGCCACCGGAGCCACCATAGTATCCTCCACTAGTTCCTCCAGTATCGCTGTTATCATTTCCAGGCTCATCGTATTCTCCATTTCCTCCGTAGTTTTCTCGCCCATGATTATAGGGATTGTATACTACACCAGAAACACTTCTATGGTCCATATCAAATTTGAAGTTTACTCCTAGTATATCTAAGTAACTTCCATTAACAGCCCTTCCAACCATACCTCCATTGGTAATCGCTTCCATCTTTCTATCCGTGCCAGTAGAGCCAAACAATAGGCGTCCTTGCCTATGAGCTTTTCCGGTGCCAGAGGTTGCAGCTGCCCACGCTGTTGGGGTCTGTTGAGAGAAGCCGTTAGGATAGGCTTGCATATATGCTCCACTTGTGGAGCTCCACCAAAGGGCGGAGGTTTGATAAGTAGCTCCAGGATATTCTCCTGCATACTTCAAAACAATAGAGGAAGGTTGAACTGCAGTACCTGGGCTAGAAATTGCACTTACAAACCCAAACGGAAAACCGCCTAAGTGCTCGAGCACAACTCCAGAGTTTTTGTTCGCAACAAAACATGCTCTGTTGGAATGAATTTCCACTTGAGTATGGTTTCTACTGTCCAACAAACCGTACTTAACCACTTCAGGAATTGCACCATTGTTAGGGGTAGTAAATTTAACAACTGAATTATTATCAGCCAACGCTCCAACCCCAAACCTACTAATCTTAGTAGGACCAGTTAATTCTATAGTAGAATTATTATCCGCGCACACCGGAGAGGAACACCAAATTCTTGGTTTTGAGTAAACACTTCCAGGTGTACTACTCGTATCCAGATATAAAGTTGTGTTAGAGTGGTGAGTTCCTCTTAAGGCTAGATTAGAGTTATCAGTAACATAAGCAATCCTACCTTTTCCAGGAGCGTTCTCCTCTGCAGCAGCACCAAAGTTTAATATCTCTACATCGGAATTCCCCTCAACTAAAACACCAGGAACATCAGTAGCACTTCCAGCACCAGCCACACCACCTCCTTCAAAAATTAAATCTTTATATCGAGCAAACTCTGAGCCGTGCCAAGTAGCGAAACCAGCAGAGACCGAGGTGTCTACATTTGTACGACCAGTAAAGTAATCAATGGATTGTCCTCCCCAGTTCCCAATATAGTCTGGTAATCCAGATACAGTATGGGTGGAATAGTAGGGTTTAATACTTGAGTTCTTAGAGGCACGTAGGTTTTGTCCATTAAAACTTACTGCATATGCAGGTTTCGCATGAAGCCATGAGCCCCCTAGACCTTCTACTCCGTTCGGAATATAAGGGTTTCCGTTAGATTGAAAACCGTAAAGTTCGTCTCCTCTATATCCATAAACTAAATCAGAGCTTTCTAAGTTGATTCCAATTCCTTCATTATCATCTGAAGTGAATTGAGGAGAACGCAGTACACTATTTAATAACTTAATGCCTTCTCGGTTATTGAAAACATCTAGACGTCCAAGATAATTAATCTCGGAACCTACACACTCAATACCATATAAGTAATTCTGGAAAGACTGAAGAATAGAGGTTTGGCGGTCCCCTCCTCCTGCGTTTGGAATTGTTGTGCCCTCTTGATAAGTTCCTCCTTCCAAGTGAGAATTATGCAACTGGATACCAATATCATTCTTAGCGAAAGTTATTTGATACCTGTTGAAGGTTGTAGAAATTCCGGGAACAGGTAGAGGGTTGTTAGAAAAAGAAATTACAGAATTCTTTGCTTGTAATCCTACACCAAATATATTTTTAGCTCTAATGCCAGTACTATCTTTAGGATAAACACGATAAGCTATCATGTTACCAAGAATACCTATCTCAGAGTTACGGAATCTATATCCCGTGTTTCTAGTTCTACACACCGCAGTATTTTGTAGAAGAACATCAGAAGAATTAATATCAAACCCGTGCTCGGTATTGTGGCTCATCAAGAAAGAGGCGTCTCTGTCTGTTCCACTCGCTCCATCAACACAGATGTTGGTAAATTTAATATCTCCATTACAATTCTTAACAGTTACACCTCGGAAATAGTTTCCATAAAGCGCTACGGATAATCTGTTCTTTCCATATGTTGCAGGGTCTTCATTATCATCATCTAATTGAAC
>Ga0209757_10000218_pt1 | contig 14438 bp, 18 predicted proteins | sample ETNvirome_6_1000_FD_185472 | JGI IMG/M metagenome (GOLD analysis project Ga0209757, IMG submission 185472) | Marine viral communities from the Pacific Ocean - ETNP_6_1000 (SPAdes) (version 2) | ecosystem: Environmental > Aquatic > Marine > Oceanic | place: Pacific Ocean | collected 2013-06-19 | reverse complement strand
GTAAGGGAATGGAATGGAGCATGGGTTCATTTTTCAGAATTTGAACCTAAACAACCTCAATTGGAACCTAAACCGACAAGCGCAGATCCTCAAGCTTTACAGAGAGCAAGACCATCACGAGTAGCTTTACCAACACCTGCTGCTTTAAATAATAATCCTTTTACAACTGAAGTAGGCACGACAGTTATTGTAACAGAAAATAGACATCAACGATCTACCAATGATGCTGTGAGATTTTATCAAGTTAAAAACCCAGTAGGAGGAGTAGCCATTTCCACTTTTGAATTAAGTACGACTTTAGCTACAACTATTACAGCTACAGATACTTCTATTGTATTAACCGATGGTTCGGAATTTCCTACGTCAGGATACATTGTTATTGAGGCAACGGATACGGACACAGCTTCTTTGCAATACGGAAGAATTACCAGTGAAACGATTCAATACACTGGCCGAAGTACACATACTTTAACAGGCTGTACTCGAGGAACTGCAGCTCCTTCTTATGGGGAAACACCAGTTTCTACGACAGCGGCAGCTCATACTTCAGGGGCAAAAATTTATGGATCATATATAATCACTAAGATTGACACCACTATTCCTTACGCAGGACAACCTTCAACATTAACCGTAAGTAATAGTTTTAGTTTTACTTTAGCCAATGCGGCTAGTAGTGTAGCAACAGGAGGAGGTTTTTTTGTTTTCGGCGGACCCGTAAACGATAGATCATAATTATGGCTGGATATACACTCTCAGCATTAGAAGCTGACATTAGAAGTTATACTGAAACTGGTTCGAATGTTTTAACTGGTGCTATTCTAGGCAGATTTATAGAAAATGCAGAATTTAGAATTTTTTATGATGTTCCCAGCGACAATAATAGATTTGTTAGTGAAGGAAGTTTAGCTGCTGATGATAATACCATTAATGCTCCAGGATTAGGAACTAAAGGAAATACTGGAACAGTATTTGTACGTGGGGTAGAAGTTTTTAATAGTACCTCAGTTACAACGGGTTCTGGCACTTGGCTCCAGAAAAAGGACCAAACTTATTTATCTGAATATGTTGACAGACTCACGGGTTCCTCAGGAGGTCAAACTGCTCAGGATGTTACAGGATTTCCTAAGTATTATGCGATGTTTGGAGGTGCTACGGGAACCTCAGACACTACTTCAGGAGGAATGTATATAGCCCCTACGCCAGATGATAATTATATGTTTAGAATATATTATGATATGGTGCCTAAAAGTTTAGTGAATAAAACATCTGGAACTTATATAAGTCAGTACTTTCCACAGGGCTTATTATATGCTACGTTAGTAGAGACTTTTGGATTTTTAAAAGGTCCTATGGACATGTTGACATTATATGAGAATAAATATAAACAAGAAGTACAGAAGTTTGGAGGAGTCCAAATTGGAAGACGAAGACGAGATGATTATACTGACGGCACCGTTAGAATACCTGTCAACTCTCCGTCACCTTAAAAATTAGGAGAAAATTATGGCAATTGCATCAGTACTAACTAACACTTTCAAAGAAGAATTATTACAATCCGGACATAATTTTAATGCGTCCGGTGATACGCCAGCAGGCGACGCTTTTAAAATCGCTTTATATTCTAGTGGCTCAGCTAATTTAGGAACAACTACAACTGTCTATACGGCTCCAGCAGATGCATCAGCAGACCCTACAAACACTTACGAAGTTACGGAAACCAGTTCAGGTTATAGTGAGGGTGGAAACGCTTTGACTAACACTGGAACAGATAAAAGCACAGTAACGGCTTATACAGATTTTTCAGATACATCATGGACATCAGCTTCTTTCACAGCAAGAGGATGCATGATTTATAATACAGATGTACTAAGTGGTTTCACTACTAATAGATCAGTTTGCACCATTGATTTCGGTGGAGACAAAACAGTTTCTTCTGGAACTTTCACAATTCAATTTCCAACAAACGATTCTAGCTCAGCGATCATAAGAATAACGTCGTAAGGGGAATTTCCTTATGGCTAACACTTGGAATAAAGCCGGAACAACCTGGGGCTATAATTCCTGGGAATCTGATACCGTTACAGTTTCACTTACTGGAATTTCAATTACAGGATCCGTAGGCACACCCGTTGCATTTAATGAACATGGATGGGGAAGAAGTACATGGGGATCTGATGACTGGGGTGATTTCAGTTTAACAGTTTTTCCAACTGGTTTTTCTATAACTGGTACTCTTAATGATGATGTTCCAGCTTTTCCAAATACTGGTTGGGGTAGAGATTTCTATGGTGAAGAACCATGGGGAGATAGTTTTGATCCAGTAGTTACTCTGGGTAGTTTTGGAATCACAGGATCTTTAGGAACTTTACCTTATGCTCAATCAGAGGAAGGTTGGGGTAGAGATACTTGGGGATCAAACCAATGGGGTGAAGATGCAATTGATATTGCATTAACTGGTTTCGAAATAGCAGGTCACTTAGGCCCAGATGCCTGGGGTCAAGCTCCTTGGAATGAGATGATCGGGTGGGGTGGCGATTTAAGATTTGAAACAACTCAATTATCTATTGCGGCTCCTACAGGTATAGAAGCAACATTAAGTCTAGGTACACCTACTATTAGTAGGTTAGATATGATTTTTGATCTGACGACATCTTTCCAAATGTCGGCAGGATTAGGGGTTCCAAGTATTAATAATGGAGCCGATCATAGTCAAGGAATGTCAAGTTTCTTAGGTACGATGAGCTTAGGTTCTCCTACGCTTCAGGTGACTGCAATATTAAGTGGTTTATCTATTACTGGAAGCCTCGGTACGCTGACTATTACTGAAGCTCAACTAGTTGATCTTACAGGAATAGAAGCTAATTTTTATGCACTTGGTTCACTTACTATCGACGACGAAGCAGTAGGATTAACTGGAATTGCTATCACTGGTTCATTAGGAAGTTTCACAATAACGGATACGCAAGTTGGACTTTCAGGAATTGAAATAAGTGGAACTCTCGGGTCCGCGGGTACGTCCCCACTACATTACAAAGATGTTGACATAACCGGCTATACTGCTTATACAGATATAGAACATTCAGCGTAAGGAGAAAAATATGGCATCAAATTATACAGTACTTGGAATTCAACTCATGACGACTGGCGAAAAAGCCGGTACATGGGGAACATTAACAAATACAAACTGGGATATTATCGAACAAATTTCGGGTGGTTTTACCACTCAAGCAGTAACTGACGGAGCTGATACAGATTTATCAGTTTCCGATGGATCAGCAGGTGCTACTCTTGCACACAGAATTATAGAACTCACAGGAACACTTGCAGCAAGTAGAAATGTAACTATTCCTATTGACGTTCAAACTTTTTATATAATTAAAAACTCATGTACAGATTCAGTAGTTTTTAAATATATTACTGGTTCCGGTAGTAGCGTTACGTTTGCTGCTGGAGCTACAAAAATAATTTATGCAACAGCGAACGATGGTACTGATCCAGATATCGTTGATACTGGTTTTATGGCGAATCTTGTTGATGACACTTCTCCACAATTAGGTGGCGATTTAGACATGAATAGCCAAGATATAGTTTCAACATCAAATGCTGATATTGATATTATTCCACATGGCACAGGTGATGTTAATCTTGGAGCAGATACAGTTCAAGTCGGTGATAATGATGCCAATGCAACTATCACTACACAAGGAACTGGAGATTTAATTTTAAATACAAATAATGGTACGAATGCAGGAACTCTTACCCTTGCTGATGGAGCAAATGGAAACATTACTCTTTCACCTAATGGTACAGGAGAAGTTCAAGCTACCGATGGAGCAGATGCAACAGCAGCAGTAAGAATTGCAGGTGCAGAAACTATGTATGTACCGGCTGTAGCAATGTACGCAAGTACAACTAATGGAGCTGAACTTGCTCAAACAGAACTTACAGCTGGAAACCCAGAATTAAAAGCTTTGGCTTTTGATGCTTCAACAGCAGAATCAGTACAGTTTAATGTTTGTTTTCCTAAATCATGGGATGAGGGCGTAGTAACTTTTCAAACTTTTTGGTCAGCATCTGGAACAGACACAGGAACAGGTGGTTTTACGCTCGCAGGATGTTCAGTAGCTAGTGATGTAGATTACGATTTAGCTTTTGGAACTCCAGTAGCTAATACAGCATTGGCAGCAAGTGGAACTCAAGATGATTTAATGGTTAATGTAGTTAGTGGAGACGTTACAATTGCAAGTGCAGCTGCTTCTACAAATACAATTTTTAGATTAGTACGCGATACTGGTACAGATACCAATACTGGTGATTTAAGACTAGTAGGATTAAAATTATTCTATACAACAGACGCTGCTAACGACGCATAAATTTAATAGGAGGAAAGAAATATGTCTTTTGGATATCAGGTTTTAGGTTTTGGAAGCGGCGGAGGTGCTGCTCCCTATAATATTGAATGTTTAATATGTGCTGCCGGTGGCGGCGGAGGTCTCGGTTTTGGAGGAGGCGGTGGTGGCGGCGGTCAACGAGGTGATGCTGCATACGAAGCAACTCCAGGGGACGATATCACTCTTACTATAGGTCAAGGAGGAACAGGATCTAATCCATACGGGAATCCCGGAGGAGTTTCTTCAATTGCTAATACTGCTCTCACAATTGAATCTGCCGGAGGTGGCGGAGGCGGAGCTGGAGACACAGGCGACGGATCAAATGATGGTGGCTGCGGAGGCGCTGCCGGAGGATCAGGTGGCTCAGGAGCTCACCCAGGTGGTGACGGAAACACACCTTCCGTATCCCCTTCTCAAGGATTAGATGGTGGAAATAGTATTCAATCAACAAATAGAGCTGGAGGCGGTGGCGGCGGTGGTGCCGGTCAAGTAGGCTTTCAAGGTCAAGCAAATTCTGGAGCTGGCGGCGATGGAGCTGCAAATTCTATTACTGGTGCATCTGTTCAAAGATGTGGCGGTGGTGGCGGCGGAGCTGCTCAAGGCGGTCAAGGCGCAGGTGGCGCTGGTGGCGGCGGCGGTGCTGGCGTAGCTGGTCAAGCTAATACTGGCGGTGGCGGCGGAGGTGCAGCATTAAATCCTGCAGTTCCTCCTGGTACTGGCGGGACAGGCATAGTTATTCTAAAAATATTAACTGCAGATTACACAGGTACAACAACTGGGAGTCCAACTGTTGCTACTGATGGGGACTACACTATAGTGTCGTACACTGGAACAGGAACCTATACTCCATAAATATCATGGCAACTTTTGCGAAATTAGATTCAGATAACAAAGTAATACAAATTTTAACTGTAGATAATTCGGATGCTCCCACTGAAGCAGACGGGATTGCTTTCTTACATAAAACTTTTAAAACAAGTGCTGCTACAGTAACTTGGAAACAAGGATCGCGTAATACCATTAATGGAAAATATTATACGCCTGAGGACCATAGTGTACTCGGAGATCAAAGCAAAGCTTTTAGATTAAATCCTCCTGGTGTAGGAGATACTTATGACGCTGCTTTAGATGGTTTTATTAAATCTCAACCTTTTCCATCTTGGATTCAAAATAATACGACAGGAGATTGGGATTCTCCAATTCCTCAACCTGATCCATCTACTTTACCAAAAGTAATTAATGGTGGCACGGGCGAAGAAGAAGAACCTATTGCTTTTCGTTGGAACGAAGCTGCTTACCAAGCAGATAATACACAAGGCTGGGAAGCTTCTTGATCCACATCAATTGACCTTCATATAATTATTGCGTATAACGTCTTTCTAGATGAATCAGAAAGATATTACTATTGTAGATAAAGGAAAAATTTTTCCATTTTTGTATATTGATAATTGGTATACACCGGAAGAAGAAAGATTAATTTGGAAAGAATTAGATTTTTATACATCTCGCCCTCAGGCTGAACGAGCCGAAGGGACGGCTTTCACTGCTAAAAAAGACGGGGTTCCTCTAAGTCATGCCTATAGATTTTATTTAGAATATATCTACACGCCTAAGGGTTTTGTTTATAGCCACATCAAACAAGCAGAAAAAAAGTTTACTAATCCAGATCTCCATAAAGTTATTGAAGATGCAATGCCGCAAGGAGCTGTATATAGAGGAACTAATAGTGGAAGTACTTTTATTTCTTATTATGAAGAAGGGGACTATTACAAACCCCATTTTGATAATGGGCAGTTTACTAATCTTATTTGGTTCTATCGCAAGCCTAAGTGTTACTCTGGAGGAGAGTTGAGATTTCCTGACTCTGATCAAACGGTGGATGCTTTACATAATCGTTGTCTTATTTTTCCTGGTTATTATTGGCATACGGTTGCCCCTTTAAAATGGATTAAGAAACCAAAGAAGCCGGGACAAGGACGCTATACGATCACTACTTTTTTTTCTACGGTCTGGAGGGATTAATGGAAAAATTTTTTTTAACAAATATTTATTACTATCCTATATTTTATAGGAGTAAATAATGCCAATCTATAAACTTTTTCCTGAACCCGTTTATTTTTCTAACCTTGAAAGAACTTTAACGAAGACTGAATTAAAAACTATTGCTCAATTTAAAAAGAACACTTATAAAAATATTCATAACCTCACTACCTATGATACTTATATTCTAGAACATGAAACATTGAAGCAACTTAAAAAAGATCTTTATACAAGGGTCCTTGATTATTTTGATAAAATTATTTGTACCAGCGATGATGTTACTCCTTATATTACTCAATCATGGATTAATTATACGGAACTTAATGAGACGCATCATCGCCATGCTCACGCTAATTCCTATCTTTCAGGAGTTTTTTATCTTGACGCCAGAATAGAAGTGGATGAAATTAAATTTTTTAAAGATAAGTATAAAAGAATCGAACTATCAGCAACGGAGCATAACACTTTTAACTCAACGAATTGGCGGTTCCCTGTTGAAACAGGAGATCTGATTCTATTTCCTTCTTATTTAGTTCATGGAGTAGAGCCCAAGCAAGGAATTAACACCCGCACAAGTCTGGCTTTTAATGTTTTCATTAAAGGAAAGATAGGAAGCAGACTTGACTTAACAGAATTAACCCTCTCATGAAATATAAAATAATTAATGACGCATTATCTCAAGAAGAATTTATAAAAATTAAAAATCTTTTATTAGGTTGTTATTTTCCCTGGTTCTATATTCCTGCTGTATCGCAGAAGAGCGCTAAGGATGGTTTCTATCTTAATCATGTGTTTTTTGGTGTAGAACCCCATAAAACTAATAGTGATTACTTTGATTCTCTTAAGCCTATCTTAAAAATTCTTAAACCTAAAGCACTCATCAGAGTCAAGGGTAACTTCTATCCTCAGACTAAGAAGCTAGAATCTCATGATCAACACGCTGATTATTCTTTCCCTCATAAAGGAGCCATTTTTGCAATCAATACTTGTGATGGATACACTCTATTAAAAAAATCAATAAAGATTGATTCCAAAGAGAATCGTTTGCTGTTGTTCGATCCGTCTATTCCTCATAATAGTACAACATGTACTAATGAGCATGGACGTATAAATATTAATTTTAATTATTTTTAAATTATGATAATTCACCCAATCATTGCCCCCTGTTTTATTCAATCTGTTACGGAACATGCCAACTATAAACAAAAACTTCTACAATTAATTACTTCTATTCCTCGTGCACCTGTGTCGAGTAAAGATAAGCCAGGATTTTATGAAACTATTTCTCATACCGATTGGTATTTACCCAAGGCTCAGAAACGAGAATATTTAGATGTTTTTTATCCGATGATTGATTCTTACTTAACAGAAATCGGACAATATCTTCATGCGAAAAAATGGACAGTTCATAACGGATGGTTTCAACAATATGAAGCAGGAGATTGGATGGGGTGGCACCTTCATGGTGCTTCTAGCTTTACTAATGTTTACTATATAGAGCTCCCTAATAAAAAATCTACAACCGAAATTTTAGACATGAATCATAATTTAGTAACAGTGAATATTAAAGAAGGAGATCTGGTTACCATTCCTTCAATGTTTTTGCATCGCTCATCTCCTATCAAAGGAGAAGAACGTAAAACAGTTATAGCTTTTAATAGTTCTTACGAAGACGTAAACAATAAGGAGGTCAATGAGTTCATATCCACAAATAATTAATTTTAAAAGTAAACCTAAAGAAACACCTTTTGCTCCTGAGTGGAATTACTTTCTTATTGAAGACATGATTAAGGACGTAGATTTTAAATCTTTAGCCCAATTTATCTTAAGCAAAGAGGAAACTATTCTAAGTTTCTCTCCTTCTATTTCTGATGGCTATACCGGACTAGGAGCCAATAGTACTACTTCTCGCTTCGATCGTTTAAATATTTTAAGCTTAAAACATAAAAGTATCCTTAAACTTAAATTAGCTATCTTAAGAACTCACAATAAATTTTTACAATATTTAAAACATGAGCTTCCTAAATACATTTTTATTCAATGTTGGGCCAACATCATGCGATCAGGAGAAAAAATTAATGCTCATCTTCATCAAACCGATCCTCAAACTTATTTGGGGGGTCACATCTGTGTTCAAGTAGAAGACACCGCGACACGTTATATTAATCCTGTTAACCAACTTAATGATCCAGAACTTTATAACAGTCCCAATGAGGTAGGGAAAATAACTTTATTTCAAAATTCTATTCCTCATTTTACCAGTACTCATCGTGGGTATAAACCTAGAATCACATTAGCTTTTGATCTGTTTGTAGTTGGAGAAGTTACTAAAAGAAAAAATATTATAAAATTAACGAATAGGGATCGATGAATAATTTTGTGGGATCAGGATTTATTAAGCCCGAGACATGTGATGCATTAGTCCAATTGTATGAACAATCGCCTGTGAAGACTCCAGGCGGTGTTAGCGAAGGTGATAATACTGTCATTAATAAATCTATGAAAGATAATACTGAGGTCTTCTTACAAACCGCAGAACCTGCGCTTTCTCCCTATATTAAAGAACTGTCAACCGTTATAGACAAGTACAAAAAGAAATATGTTTATTCTACTAAGCAGCAATCCTCATGGTCTCTTAACCAGAATATAAAAATTCAAAAATATTTGCCAGGACAAGGCTATCATTTTTGGCATTTTGAAAAAACAGGAGTTAAAACATACATCACCCGTCACTTAGCTTTCTCTACTTTTTTAAACCATATCAAAGACACTGGCGCTTGTGGGGGAACTGAATTTTATTATCAAAAATTAAAAGTGAAACCTAAAAAAGGTTTAACTATTATTTTTCCCGCAGAGTGGACTCATACTCATCGTGGAATTGTATCTCATAAAGATACTAAATATCTTCTTACGGGTTGGTTTACTTATAACCCTTTTTATATTAACGTTAAGATTGGAGTTTAGATGAAAGAATATATTTTACCGGAACATACTGCATTAGGAGGATGGTATATCCCTGAACAATTGTGCGATGATCTAATTGAATGTTTCAAAGCCCATCCTTGGAGATGGGTGGAAGGAAAAGTAGGACCGGCACAAATAGATACAACAACCAAAGAATCAACGGATATGTATATTCCCATTAGAAATACGTTTCCAGCATTCTTGAAGTATATGAAGGCCCTTGGAAAATGTATTGGGGCTTACCAAATAAAATATCCAGAATTAAAATGGCATAAAGGTTTTGCATTAATAGAGCCTCTACAGCTTCAATGGTACAAAAAGAAGGGTGGATTTAAAAGATGGCATTGTGAAAGGACCTGTAAGACCCATAATCGTATGTTAGTCTTCATGACCTTTTTAAATGATGTGCCTGACGGAGGTACTGAATTTAAATATCAACAACTCACAATCCCAGCTAAGAAGGGTTTAACTTTTATATGGCCCACTGATTTTACTCATACCCATAAAGGACAAATAAGTAAGGAACATGAAAAATGGATTGCTACCGGATGGTTAGGTTATGTTGATGAGCCCAAAGATATACGATAATTTTTTAGATTCGCAGGATTTTATTAAACTTAAGAATCATTTAATAGGTCCTGGCTTTGAATGGTATTACCGAGATTATATTGCTTATGAAGATGAGGAAGAAATAGGAATGCAATTCACTCACTTCATATATATTGATGATAGACCCTCGAGTCGTCATTATAATTTTTTAAAGCCGGTGTTAAATAAACTAAGACCAGGATCTCTGCGAAGAATTAAAGTTAATTTAATTCCTCGTACTCCTACACAACGGCGCCATCCTTTTCATCAAGATTATGACTATGCTTTTGAAGGCTCTAAAACAGCTGTCTTACATTTAAATACATGCGATGGAAAAACTATTTTTAAGGGTGGGAAGGATATAGACACAGTAGAAAACAGAATGATTATTTTTCCTACTGAAACCTGGCATAGTGGAACCAGTACGACTAATACCCCTTATCGAATGCTCATTAATTTTTGTTGGTATTAGCTTTTGGATGTAGTATAAAATCCTAAAGGCTGATTATGCTACAAAAAGTAAACTTTTTACCCGGATTCAATAAACAAGTTACCCCTACCGGAGCTGAGGCTCAGTGGACAGGAGGAGACTATGTTCGTTTTAGATACGGCACACCTGAAAAATTAGGTGGCTGGGATCAATTAGGTGGAGATAATTTAACCGGGGCAGCAAGAGCCCTTCACCATTTTGATGACAACGCAGGTATTAAATATGCTGCGATTGGCACCAACAGAATTTTATACGTCTATTCAGGCGGACAATACTATGACATTCATCCTATTGATAAGACGATTACGGGTTGTGATTTTTCTACAGATGCGACAACAACAGTTACGATAACTTTTCCAACTCCTCATGGTATGAGTGAAGATGATATTGTTTATTTAGATACGGTTACCGCGCCTCCGGGCTCAGGCTACACCGATGCAGATTTTGAAGATAAAAAATTTATGGCTACGTCCATTCCTACAGCAACGAGTATTACGGTTACGATGGGTTCTGCTGCATCAGGAACCACGACTAATGTAGGAAGCTGTAGAGCTCAAACTTATTATACAGTCGGACCTGCACAAGAACTTGGCGGATTCGGTTTTGGTACTGGTCAATGGTCAGGAACTGCTTCCGGTCCAGCAACAACAACTTTAGTAGCAACGATTGCAGCCGATGCTGGTGTAACTAGTGTTACCTTAACCAGTTCAGCAGCCTTTCCATCTTCAGGAACCATTAGGATAGGGACGGAGGATATTACCTTTACAGCTAACGATACAAGTACAGGAATTTTAAGTGGAGGAGCGCGTGCTGCTGATGGAACCACTCTAGCGGAACATACACTCGGCGCCACTATTACTAATATTTCAAGTTATGTCGGGTGGGGCGATTCTTCTACGGAAGAAGTAACCCTAGAGCCCGGTCTATGGGTTCTGGATAACTATGGAACTACACTTATTGCTCTTATTTATAATAATAAATGTTTTTCATGGGACTCAACAATTTCTAATCCAACAGGGACACGGGCAGCAGTAATTGCAGGAGCTCCAACAGCTTCAAGACATATGTTAGTATCACCTGTTGATCGACACTTAATTTTCTTGGGAACGGAGACGACGATTGGTACATCTTCAACTCAGGATGATATGTTTATCCGCTGGTCGGATCAAGAAAGTCTGAGCGATTACACACCTTCAGCAACCAATACGGCAGGAACTCAACGACTCGCGAATGGTTCTAAAGTCATGGGAGCTATTCGAGGTCGGGATGCTATTTATATTTGGACCGATTCGGCCATCTTTTTGATGCGTTTTGTTGGTCAACCTTTTACCTTTTCTTTCGAACAAGTGGGAACCAACTGTGGACTCATTGGTAAAAATGCGTGCATGGAAGTGGATGGAACTGCGTTCTGGATGTCAGAAAATGGTTTCTTTCAATACGCAGGTCAACTTCAATCGATGCCTTGTCTCGTTGAAGATTACGTTTTTGATGATCTCAACAGTACGTCTAGAAATCTTATTAACGCAGGACTCAATAATTTATTTGGAGAAGTGAGCTGGTATTATTGTAGTGAGGACTCTAATGTTATCGATCGGGTAGTTACTTATAATTATTTAGAATCCGTGATGCTTAAGAAACCGATCTGGTATACAGGTTCTCTACCGAGAACAGCCTGGGAAGATTCTTCTATCTACGCTAAACCTCATGCATGTTATTATGATAACGCGGACGATGTTTCCTATGATGTCGTGGGCAACACTGACGGAATTACTATCTACTATGAACACGAAACAGGGACCGATCAAGTTAATGCAGGAGGAGTAGTAACCGCTATCCTCGCTACCATTACTTCAGGAGATTTTGACATTACTCAGAAGAGAGCGGCACAAGGACAACTTTTAGGAGCTCCTGACATGAGAGGAGACGGAGAATACATTATGAAGATTCGAAGGTTTATTCCTGATTTTCTTACTCAGACGGGTGACACTCGAGTTACTTTAATGTTAAGAGACTTTCCTAATGATACAGCGGCAAGTTCTTCGTTAGGACCCTTTACAATCACTAGTTCCACTGGTAAGGTGGACACACGCGCAAGAGCAAGAGCTATTGCACTTAAAATAGAAAACACAGCGGTCTCTCAGGACTGGAAACTGGGAACCTTTAGGCTAGACATACAACCAGATGGGAGAAGATAATGGCTTGGTACGATAACGTAGATACACGAGGATACAACAACATGCTTGGTACTCAAGCGTGGCCAGAATATAATCCAAATTTATTTCGAGGTATGGGCGTAGGACGTTTTGATACACGAAACCTGATGCCACCTGACAATTTAACACAAGATTTAGGGGCCTCTACTTATAGAGCTCCTCCAGTTTATCCCGGAAGCCTTTATTCACCTCATAGAGGATTTGGAGAAATGCAATTTGATGAAACAGTTCAAGCGCCAGAAAAAACAGGAATTGATACATTAAAGGAGACTATAAAAGGATGGACAACTCCTACTATAGAATTTATGAAAAAAATGATTGCTCCAATGTCTCCTGAGAAACGAGCTGAAGTAGAAGCGATTCAAGGTGGTGCAGATAAATATGGCTGGGGAAATCTTCCCGGAACCGGTTTACAAGGAAACGTATGGCAAGGATCTGGAGGAAGGAAAATTAATGTTCGAGATCCTGCAACAGGTACCCAGATTCTAAGAGATAAAAATTTACAATCCGGATGGGGTAGCAATAGTATTGCTGAAATGCTTCAGAAAAAAGAAGACTGGGCGAAAGGTCAGTTTGAAAAGTATGGAGACAAATGGAGTGACGACGAACACAGAGGATTAAGTACAAAATTATATAATTATTATAAAGGCAAAGGTCTTATAGACAAATGGAAAGGACCTACTCCTGTAGACACTACTGGTAAAGGAACGACCATTGGAGAGATTACTGGAGGAGCAATACAAGGAGGACAAGGTGATTATCAACGGGCACCGATTAATATACCTGATCCATCCTTTTCAGCACCATCAACCACAGGACACATGGGCCCAGGTGGAGTACACTATGCTTATGGTGGTCGAGCCGGATATCAAGACGGAGAATTAGTAGAAGACGAATACATGGCAGAAGCGACTCCAGGAGGAATGATGGAGGAAAATATTGAAGAAGTTCAAGGAGAACCAACACGAGAACAACTCGAAGCTATCGCTTTAGAAATTTTTAGATTACCACTGGAAGAATTAAACGAACAACAATTAGAGGTTGTCTATCAGGCAGCAATGGAACAAGAGCCTTCCGAAGAAGAGGTTCAGTTCGCAGCACAAGAGGGTCCCGGAGAAGGTATAGCGAGTCTTGTTTAATGGCAAAGATTACACAAGCATTAACGCGTGCTAGTGCTGAATACGATCAAAAAACTCTTCAATCTTTAATTCGTGATCTAGACGGCGTTATCAATAAACTTAATACTTCTTTTCAAGAGGAACTTAGACAGGAGATCGAAGCGCAAGCTTTCTTTATAGAATAATGGCAGTAGTCAATCAGTATAAATTTTATGGAGTAACCAGCACAGCTGCTGAAGGACCTATTAAATTTTTTGGAATTGATGCTACGACAAGTAATCAGAATCCATTAATTTCAGAAACCTATGTTGTTAAATCTTTACATGTTACCAATAAGTCGGCTTCCAATACACCAACCATTACGATTACTAATAATGGTTTTCAGGTTATTAATACTCAAACCCTGGCGACAGCAGCCAGCGTAGAAATTTTAACGAATCCTATGGTGGTGGAAGGGAATACGGTTCTTTCTTATACGACAGCAGGAACCGTTAGCGATGGGGTCGATATTACTATTAGTTATTTAAACATTAAAAAGGAGGTTACAGTATAATGGAACTCAAACCGACAAAGGTGACAACCACAATCAGTAATTTGAAAACAGGAGAGAAATATAACACCGAAGAAGAGTGGA
>Ga0209757_10000216_pt1 | contig 14451 bp, 13 predicted proteins | sample ETNvirome_6_1000_FD_185472 | JGI IMG/M metagenome (GOLD analysis project Ga0209757, IMG submission 185472) | Marine viral communities from the Pacific Ocean - ETNP_6_1000 (SPAdes) (version 2) | ecosystem: Environmental > Aquatic > Marine > Oceanic | place: Pacific Ocean | collected 2013-06-19 | reverse complement strand
ATACCGTATGAGGCGCTACACCTTTCAGGAGCGAAATATGTACAATTCGCCCTCTGTCGTAGCAGCCCGGATTGCAGACACCCGATACAGCATTCAGGGCAATCAGATTAAGTTCATCCCCTCCCCGACAACATCGGGGACGGCGAGACTTCATTTTGTGCCCGAGGCCCAGAGGTTCTCGACAAGCGAGTCCGAGTACATGGACAAGACGGTGGTTAACAAGGCCCCCGCTATAGCCAATGGCTACGAGGAATACGTGGTGGTCGATGCGGCCATCAAGTGTCTGATGAAGGAAGAGTCCGACATACAACCGCACATGATCTACAAAGAGCAGCTTCGAAAGCGGCTTGAGTCTGCGGCGGGCAACCGAGACGCTGGCGAGCACAGTAGAATCAGCGACGTCAACACGGGTGTCTACCTCGAAGACTACATCAACTATCGGGGCTTCTGATGGTCGAGTTCGAAAGATATAGAAGCGACAACTACGAGCTTAACCGGGTCCAAGACAAGGTTGAGGATTTTGCGCGGGGTGTACAGCTCGGCGGCATCGTCAATGGCCGACTGGTTGAGAATGTGGAACTCATCGCCAACCAAACCAACATGGTCTACCACGGCCTAGGGCGCAGGTATAAGGGCTACATCGTCGTCTCGATTAACGAGAAGGTTGTTGTGCAGGTGGTCGATGCCGATAACCTCTCTCCTGAGAAATACATTCCTTTGACGGTTGTGACCTACCCGGCGACAGCCAGTCTGTGGGTGTTCTGATGCCGTTAGAGAAGAAAGAGATTTCAATCCCGTTTCTCAAAGGCATGGACGAGAAAACGTCGGATGCCACTCGTGCGCCAGACTCTCTCTCTGACTGCCTCAATGGCGTGTTCGACAAAGCGGGCCGCATCAAAAAACGAGGCGGCTACGTTGCCGCCGATAAGATCATAGCCAACACATCTACGAGCCGAATAGCCAAAGGCGCTGCCGTGTCTCAATATAAGAATGAGACCCTCATTCTTGACGGCACGAAGATGTACACCAAGCTCAGCAACGCGGAGTACCTGTCGAAGGGAACCTACGTTCCGTGTTCATTTAAGAACGAGTTCAAGCGCCGAGACCCATCGAAGAAGCAGAGCAATGCGCAGATGGCGGAAGTTGGCGGTGTGCGGGTTTACACCTGGATGGAGTACGGCCACGACCAATCGGGGGAGGTCAGGGTTGTTGCCGCAATAGAGGACGTGGCAACCGGGGCATCTCTTCGTGATGATATTGTTTTAGACACGTCTCGTTTTAGGACAGGGGGGAGCGCCACTTATGCCGCTGCCAGGCTTTACGCTACCCCCAAACCGTACGCCATTAAAGGCACGGATGATGACAACATATGGATTATGTTTGTTGCAAACGCTGGGGTCCCCGCCACAGATGCGGTTATTGATGGGGGCTCGGGGTATTCCACTGCGTCCGCCGTGGCAACATTTGGGGGAACCGGAACAGGCTGCACAATAGACATTGATACTGTCTCCACGGGCAGGATAACAGCGCTTTCATACAGCAACGCGGGCACGGGATATACTGTCGGGGATATTTTGCGCGTTGCCGGTGGGGGTAATAACGCAAGGTTTCGGGTTGATTCCGTTGGGTCGTCTCGAATAAAAATCTCAAAAGTAGACTGTACAAGCGTTGAGACAGCGGCAGCATATGCTGGGGCACTAACAACACTCGAAGACCCATCCAGCAACGAGATCGAGGTAGATGGGTTGGCCCCGCAGTTTGCCGCAGACTCTCTTCATAATGATACATACAGCGATAACGCCGTTATTGCCTACACGGATGCGAGTGGGAGTTACTCTTACACAATTAGGGCAATAACAATCTCTGGCGGCGGAGTAATGCAGGCAGTTGCGGATGCTAACGCATATCGAATCTCAGCGGCTGGCCTTTGGAACCCCTTTGTCGCCTCTTCTTCCGCTCGCGGAAGCACGGGAACGAATGTTGCCGGGGGGATTATGCTCAAGGCCCTAAATGATGGGTCATCGAGCGCGTCGGATTACAACATCATCTTTGGCGCAACCTTTAACAATTCAGGGGCGCCAGAGGTAAAGATATACAACATTAGAGACGATTTTGGGGCCGCTATTACGTATAGCGCGATAACCACCGGGCCCAACCCTCTTTGCAACGCGGGCCTTCATCTCATCAATGGAACGGCGGGGACCTTCACCGATGGAGGTCACCCCTATGTGGTCCTAGAGCTTTACGCGGACGGGCAGCAGGGTCACCCAGCGGGTGCCACGGCATACGAAAACAACGGTGTGGTTCCTCCCCACTTCGTAGCGTCTTATTACCTAACAAGAACGGCAGACAATAGTCCAAACGCCACGCGGGTTCATGTGGCTCACAACACGAGTCTTCTGTCTGACATGTTCAGGCATGCAGCCACCGCAGAGACCGGGCTCTACTACGTCTTGGCGCATGTGAACGATAACAGCCTGACAACAACAGATATTAAAGATTACGGGTTGTCGAACAACCTGGCGCTCATGCGCCATATTGATAATTCAGGGACTAGAACGAATGAGTTTGTCGGAGCAGTCAAAACAGGACAAGTCGCAAATTGCCTAACGTCCGAATACGCACAATGCGATCCCTTCGCCACGGCGATCTCCCATGAGACGACGGGGACCATCGACCCTACGTCCAGTGCGCTGGTGACGGTTTTGGACATGGGGCCGATTCAGGCAGGGTGGGCCGTCTATGGAGATGGCGTAGCTGCATCAACAACGGTTTCCGCTATTAACTCAGCAACAACGTTAACGATGAGCAATAATGCCGTGGTCCCAACAAATGGTGGGCCACTGGTCGGAGCATCGCTTACATTTGTAGATGAATCCAATGCCCTCTACAGTACGTCCCCGATGGTTTATGGTGTTCAAAGGGTGACATCGACAGATTCGGCGCAGAGGTTTCTGTTTGGGGCAGCTCGCTTCGCCGGGTACTCAATCTCAAAAACGGGCGAATTTGCGGGACCCGAAACATCCGGTAATTCGTTTGGGGTGTCTACCGTTGAGGTGAACCTTGACCCGGCTAGACCCCTTGCCTCCCTAGACTCAGACGGCACATGGGTTGGGACGGGTGGGTACCTTCACGGGTATGACGGTAGTGGTATTTTTGAAGTCGGGTTTGCCACTTACCCGGCCATTGCGAGACTTGAGCAGTTACAGGACAACCTGAACAATCAAGGGGGGCTCAGTGCGGGAACCTACAAGTACAAGGTTGTTTACGAGTGGGCTGACGCGAATGGAAATATACATAGATCTGCCCCATCAGAATTTGCGGAAATAACAACAACAGAGGCGTCGTCGGATAGACGGGGAAACGTCATTGTCGCGATCTATATTCCAAACTTTACACGAAAGAGCGGGATTAAGGCGGTTGTCTACCGGAACAACGACGGGGGCTCAATCTTTTACGAGGCCGGGTCCGTGCCTGTTCCCACACCCTCGGATGCGGCAGAGAGGGTAGTTTACTTTATCGACTGGCCAAGGGGCACATCGGGCATTACAACCCAAGATGACATCATCCACAGGGACCAAGTCTACACCCAGGACGGCGAACTCCCCAATGGTTTCTTTGGCTCGTGTACCGATTTGACACGACACAGAAACAAGGTGTTTGCCGTTGGAGCAGATGACAGCGTTTACTTCTCGAAGCCGATTGTAGACGGCATTGAGCCGCAGTTCCCAGACGGGTTTATGCTGACTCTGCCAGGGGAGTCAGCCGCCACCACAGGGGTCGAAAGCAACCTGGACCACTTTCTGATTTTCACGGAAGACAATGCGCACTTCGTCTCGGGCCCAGGTCCAGACAAATTCGGCGCGGGTATGTTCGCCCCTCCAAGGATCTTTGGTGTCAACCAAGGAGCGCGAGCGGGGTCGGCACATGTCCAGACTCCGCTAGGTGCCTTCTATCAGACCCTGCGCGGTATCTACCTCGTTCAGCGAGACATGAGCATCAAGTACATTGGCGCTCAGGTGGAAGACCAGGTGGATAACCTAGTCATCAATATGCTTTGCCACGACCCGACAAACGAAGTCCGGTTTATGATCAAGGATACGACGGCGACCAGCAACGATGTCTTGCTTACGTACAACTACTACTTCGGTCAATGGAGTCGCTCGGAGATGGTCTATATCTCATCCGAGTACCAAATTGGTGAAGTGTACGATGGGACGTATTTTCAGAAGTTGTCAAATACGGGGTTTTTGCTGAAGCAGGATAATTCGGTTTTTACGGATACCGGCAGGACGGCACTTGGGGCGACAACAAGAAACTACAACGTGTCGGTGAAAACAGCTTATATAGCCCCAAGCGGGCTCTTGTCTTACGACAGGATCTATAGGGCTATGGTGCTAGGCGAGTACGTTGGGGCGCACAGCATCAAGATGTCTTTTGCGACAGACTACAACGACAGCGCTGTGGTTAACTCGGCAACCAAGTCCATGACGTCTGCTCCCGCTGGCGGGTACGAGCCGACGGCCGGTTCTGTCAATCACCCACTTTACCTGTTCAGGGCGCACTTGGTTCAGCAAAAGTGTCGGGCGATCCGGGTGGAGGTGATACTCTCCGCGTCTTCCACAGCGGCGGCACACCTCGACGGCATCGCCCTCGAAGTCGGTGTCCGGCCCAAGAAGTCAGCGTTCAAAACTATAGCGGATAGGACGATATAATGGCAGGCGAAGGTATAGCGGCGCAGCAGATGCTTCAGCAGCAAGCGGCCTTAGAGCAGCGCAATGCTGGAATGCAGAACATGATGAAGCAGCAAGCTGCATCTCAAATCATGCGTCAAATCGCGATGGGCGAAGTTCAGCGCTCTATGGCGAGAGAGGCTCAGACAGGGCAAGCCCTTCAGTCGGCGGCAGACAGAGGGTCTCGCCGCGATGTTGGAAAGTCTCGAATGGAGACGCAAAGAGAGCTCGAAGAGAAGCAGAAGTTGTTTGGTCTGATTGGTGGCGCGGCAGAGGCTGCGGGAGCGCTTGGGGGCTACATGATCTCCCAGCAAGCCCTGGAGGACGCCCAGTTCCAAGGACGAATGGAGAAGGCTGCGCTCGATCCAGAGGTTGACGACTTTTCTCAGTTTAACCCGGAGGACATTGCAGCCCTTCAGGCGATGTCTCAAGAGCAGACTCTTGCTGATGCTGCTCCTTTAATGTTTGACGAGGAAAAGCTCAAAAAAGACCTTGAGGAGATCCCTTGGAGTGCATCAATGGGGGATTTCGTTACGCCAGGAGCGTCTTATGGCTGATGAATCAATTTACGGATACCTCGATACCGACCCCACCGAAGAGGAAACCCGGCAGGCGGGCAGTGATGTTCGCGAAGAGTGGGGGGCCCAGGTTGAGGCAAGGGGCGGAGATCCGCGAGATTACTACAACAGGATGTCCGACGATTACTATCGTCGAAAAACACAGGAACGATCGGCTGAACTTGGGATTGAATCAGGGCGCAAGGCGGCTGGCCTAGAGGGCGACAGGCTTTTTGAATATGCGTCCCGATTAGCTGAAACAGCCGAGGGCCAAAGAAAAACCGAAGGCCAAGTAAGGGCAGAGCGAGCGCTTGAGATTCTCACCGGGGCTCAAAGAGGCCGCGCAAGGTCACAGGCAGGATTCGATACAGCTACCGCCCTTCGGCAAGGCTCTCGTGCGGCGCAGCATTCAGAGGCAGTTGGTGAAGAACAGATCGGCGCAGCGGCGGAGTTAGCCCAAGAGCAGGCAGGCGCTAGTCTTGAGCAACTCTTGATCGCAGGCGAGCAGCGGGCAGAAGATAAGGCATTTGCCATGGCGCAGCTTCAGCAGCAACGAGAGTCTGCCGAAGAAGGTCTGTGGGGCAACGTGCTAGGTGGTATTCTGGGGGCCGTTGGAGGCATTGTCGGCGGTATATATGGTGGCCCAGCAGGCGCCGCAGCAGGTGCTACTGGCGGGCAAGCCATCGGTCAAGGCGCTGGGCGCTGGGTAGCGTAGGAGAGAGATATGGCGGATGGTGTTGATACGTGGAAAGACTTCCTTGCGCGGCAAGCACAAAGAGAGGCCGAGGAGGAGTGGGAGGTCGCCCCTGTTCGTGAGGCTCTGACCGCTGTTGGTGCGCCCAAGGGACAGGGCGCGCTAGAGGCGACGGTTCCGCACAGGCCGGAGAAAACCTACGAAGAAGGGATGACCATTACCACCCCGGTTACGACAACCGAGTTAGGGAAAGAGTACCCTTCATGGATGGACTGGTCGATAGAGAAGGACAAGGGTGGCCGCTACCGTCTCCAGGTAGGCGGGCAGGAGCGCTACTTGTCGGCCAAGGATGCTGCGGTTGTTAGGTCAAATCCAGAACTGGCGAGGAAGCAAGGCATTCTCACCGATGACGAGGCCACCAAGATAGCAAGCACGACGGCGACGGAGGAATACGAGAAGTCGGCCAAAAAGAACATAGAGGGCGAAAAAGCCGAATCCGATTTTGCCAAAAAAGGCCAAGGGGCAGCCGCAGGTTTAACCTCCGACGTTGACCGGGTTATGCGTGAGATTGGTGCGCTAAGAAGCGAGATCGCCTCCGCAACAGGTGCTCGTAAAAAAGCCTTGATAGACCAGACTGAAACCCTGGAGCGCCAAGCAGGGGAGATGGCCGCCAGGCAGCAGGAGATGACCGAGAGGGCCGACCGGCGCGTTCGCGGCATGGAGCTTATGACTCAGCGCCAGGAAGAGGCAGAGTCGCGGGCAACGGCGGAGATTCGCAACGCAGAGCGCATGGTCACAAGCCACGAGATTGACCCCAACAGAGCATTCAAGACAACGGGCGCTCGCATAGGGTCGGCCATTGCGATTGCAATGAGCGCCCTTGGCCAGGGCATGTCTGGGCGAGCTGGGCCAAACACTGCATACAAAATCATCAACGATGCAATCAATCGAGACATTGACCTCCAGAAAGAGGAGCTTCGGACCCGCAAAGATGTGATGCGGAATAAGAACAACCTCTACGCCAACATGATGGCTAAGTTTGGCAATGAGCGCTCGGCGGAGCTTGCGACAGCTAAGGCGGGTATGGCGGCAGCGGTTCAGGGCCTTCAGGCGTTAAAGGCAACGCACAAGAGCCAGAACGCGCAGCTTATTATTGATGAGCAAATTGCGTTGGTGGAAGCCGAGGGCAAGAAGAAAGAGGCGGAGCTTCTCAAGGTAGAAGGCAACCTGGCCATTAGCAAAATGAACATTCAGGGGCGGACGGCTGTTCGGGCGGGCAAGGGCAAGGGTGGCCTCGCCAGTACCATTAAATCCGCCCTAGCGAAATTAGACATGCTGCCTGCAACATTCAAAAAGGTTGGCCCCATAGAGGGGGCCGTTGCATCAACATTTTCTGCCTTAGGTTTAGGGGGTATGATCGCGGCTATCCCTGGCATGCGCGATGCGGAGTTTTACGAGGATGCGCGAAACCTTATCGCAAAAGAGATTACCCGTGCATATGATGGCGGGCGTCCGACCGACAAAGACTTTGCGATTCTTTTGGCTCGACTACCCCCTTCAGTAGAACACATGGAAAGAGGGGTTAAAAAGATAGCGAACCTTCGGGCCTTCCTCGTGGCAGAGGCCGTTGATGGAAGATTTAACAGTCGCGCCCTGGAGGACAAGTACGGACACACCCTAACGGCAGCCCAGCTCGCCGAAGGTAAAAGGATAGGCGCCCTTGCCGACAAAGAAAACTGGTTTGAGGAAGGCCGGTAATGCCAAAGCTCTACGACAGGCAAGCCAACGAGTGGCGAGACATGGCCGACCACCTTGTGGAGGATGCCTACAAGAGCGGGCGCTATCTCTTCAAGAAGGGCGCTGCGGTCAACGTCAAGTTGCCCGATGGTCGTTATGGGACAGTCGCCGCTGAAATTCTTGATGACGTCCTACAGGCTGGCGGAACCTATGACTTGGCTGAAGAGCGGCAGGCTCGCATCGATAAAGCCGAGTACGAAGATCGAGATCTCGAAGCTCTTCTATTAGCTGCTGGGCGGGGTTTGACGTTTGGCCTCTCCGACGTGGCTGCTGAGAAGTTCGGTGATTACTCAGAGGAAGAGCTTCGTAAGCTCGAAGAATATAATCCTAATATTAGTGCCGTTGGTGAGATTGGCGGGGCCGTGCTGCCTGCTTTTTTCACTGGCGGTACGTCCGTTGGTGCGCAGATTCTTGCGAAGGGCACGCTCGCAGGCCAGGCCGCTAGGGCCGGCATTGCGACAGAGAGGGCAGTCGCTAGCGCCATTGGACTAGGGAGAGCCACCTCTGTTGCCGATAAGATGCTCAGAGGCGGAGCCTCCCTTGGCGCAGCCGCAGGTGTAGAGGGTGTTCTCTTCGGTGCGGGCGAGACTATCTCTGAGGAATTGCTTGGCAGGGCAGATAGAACAGCAGAGCAGATGCTGGCCAACATCAGCAGCGTTGGTCTCTTGTCGGGCGGCATTGGTGCTGCCATGGGCGCTGGCCCAGGAGCCATCACCAAAGCCTTCCAGATGTTCCATGGCAACAGGTTCTCCAAGGGGCTTGGCGACAAGGTGGCTAAGTTCTCCGATGACCTGACTGCGGCGATGACCAGTGGTGACAGGGCGACGATTGCCAAGTTCAGGGACCCGGAGTTTTTGGATAGGTTTATCGAGTTCGATAAGATCAAAGACAAGACACGCGCCGAAACAGAGTCTTTTGTAAATGACTTTATAGCCAATCTCACAGAAGCAACGACCATGGCTTCTGGCTCAAAAAAAGTCAAAGACATAAGCAAGTTGGTTTCTTCTGAAGACCCTCTTCTGACCCTTGGTAAATCCGTAGAATCGATGGGGGCCATCAAGGATGGCCTCAGAAAAATGAAGGAAGACCCGACAGCCTACGGCACCACCAAGGAGCAGGTGGGGCCACTTCTGGAAGCCGTCGATCTACAGATTCAAAAGATGAGCGACGCCATCGAGGCTCACCTGAAAGACTCAGGGCAGCTTCCAAAGGGCGGCAAGGTTGTTTTCAAGAACGGTTCGTTTTCCGTTGAGGCAAAAGACACCGGGTGGAGCCTCAAAAGAGGCACGTCGGAGACAACCCCGCTCGGAGACCTCCCAGAAAAAGACAGGCTCGCGAGAGCGGCGGATGCCGAAAGAAAGTTTGCCGAAGAAGGCGACGAGATTGCAAGGCACGGGGAGGAGCGGGCAGGCGCTCGGGTGCAAGAGCGCGAAGCATACAAAGCGGAACACCGCGAACTCGGAAAAGACATAGCGAACCTCCAGAAGCAGATCGACGATGGTGCCATTGAACCAAGGTTTCTTGAAGAGGCTCAAAACGATCTAGCTAGGCTTGTGAGAGAAAGGGACGAGGGGTTATCGTCTTACTGGCAAAGAGAGGAGGCCTTTGCGAAAGACTATATTCAGGCCAACCCAGACAAGGCTGACTTCGTAAAAGAGTTTTCGAAGAAAACAGAAGACGAGCAATACGAAGCAATGCATCTTGCCGGCGGGACAGACACCGACCTCGGAAGTTTTCTCTACTTTGTTCACGGAAAAAATCGGTCAAAAGGATTTTTAAGCAAAATAGACGATTACGTTGCCGGCGCCGTCAGGAAGCCTATGGAGGAAGTGACGGCCATCCCCACCGACTGGGGTGATCTCCCCGCCACCATCTTCAATCAACTCGATGAGTTCAAGAAGGTTTTGGGGACGTATGCGTACAAACGCAGACCGGACGAAAAAGTTAGCTTTAACGCATCTAAGGCGATGAAGGAGATGTACGACCACTTAAAAGTCACACTAGAAAAAGAAGACCTCTTCGGGGCAGCGGCAGTCGCGCAGAAGGCGGTCAACGCGCCCTACCATAAGCTTCTTGAGTCTTCTCCAAACTTTCTAAAAAAGTTTGCCAAAAAAGACCTGCATGGCAACTGGGTCGCAGACCCTAAAAAAATTGAGACCTTTGTTAAGAAGTCTGACCAGTTCAGCGAGGCCGACTCCCTCAACAAGCAGTTCTTCGAGGGGACAATCAGTGACTTTCAGGACTTTACGAAAGCCGCTCAGACTCATTACGGCGACAAGTTTGAAAAGTTTTCTACCGGCATTGAAGCCATCAACAAGCAGTGGGCCGACTTCGGAGAACTCCTCGCGGCACAGAAAGAGCTCCGACATCTATCTCAGACCAACGACAGTTCCATGTCTCTACTCGCTGGGGGGGCTGCTTACGCCATAGGCGGCATACCAGGCGCAGTCATAGCCGCTGCAGCCAACGACATCATCCGGCCCGGAAACGCCATCAGAAGGCGTATGGTGGTCCACAACATGAAGTCTATGATGACCAAGCGCATAGACAAGAGTGTGTCTCGGGTGACCGACCGGATAATGAAGAACAAGGCCGGCGGCCCGCAGAGAGCATCGAAGGTTCCATCCATCCTAGCGCTCGTGGGCGTGAGCGCCACGGGTGACTCGAACAAGGATGTGGCAGCCGAGATGCAGGCTATTCATCAGATCTCATCGCCCGATGCTCTTACAGCTCGCATTGAAAAGGGCACCGCCGACCTAGAAGATGCGCCGATGATTCGAGAAGAATTGACCAACGCAACAATTAGGCAGATGAGCATGCTTCAAGAGGCAGCCGCCAAGGCGGGCATCGTCGAGTCTGACCCGCTAACCGGGCAGCAGAAAATCACAATGTCCGATGCCGGTAAGGCTGAGTACCTTCAGGTGCGAGATACCTTGGCAGACCCTATAGGGGTGACGACTCAGGCGCTCGAAGATGGCACCGCTAGCCGCACCATGGGGCGGACATTCGCGCAGGCCTTCCCTGTTCTGTTCCAAGAGTTCACCGACAAGCTACTGGGTGATATTCGAGAAGAGGCCGAGAAGACCGGAAACTCAATTAGCTACGCAGACAATTTGCAACTGAGTAGCTTTACGGGAATACCCCTGAGCCCAACGCTCAACCCAGGCTTCATCGGAGCCATGCAGAATGTCATGAAGGCGACAGAGCAGGGACGACGACCGCAGAGGCGCGTTGCTTCTTTGAAAGAGTCAGCCAATCGCGCTATACTACCAGGAGATCGGGCCTTGTTGACCTGAAACACTTGAGATGAAGATATGTCTCGGCCTTTGTGCCTTAGGAGGAATTGATGAGAACCATCACCAAAGTATTCGCTGGCCTGTCTGGCACCACAGAAGCCACGGCTATGGACTTAAAGGTCCAAGAGCACGGGCGGCAAACGTGGGAATTCTACGCAGATAACACCTCGGCAAACATTCGCATCCGCCTGAAGTCTATTTTTACAGATAGCAGCGGGGTCGAGGTTGCTACGCCGACCATCCAAACAATCGACCTGACGAACGAAGTCCTGACCATCGTGAACTTCGACATGAAGCTCGAACACGTTCGATGCACCTACGACGATGATGCAACTGGCGCAATGGCCGGAGACCTCCACATCAAAGCAACAACAGCGAAGTGAGGTAAGTCATGGCTGATGCAAAAATCATAACGTATGGCGAGCTAATCAGTGCGACGACTGATGTCATTCCAGATGGAGTAGATCCAGCGCTTCTGATCGAAGACACGGCGGGGCTCGATTTCTTGGAAATTGATACCGAGAATGAGCAGATGATTCTAGCTGGTGGTGGTGCGAAGGTCGGCGTTGCCGTTGCTGCCCCGCTTCACCAACTCCATGTTCAAGATGGCGACCTCGGCATCGTCACCAACTCAGCCGATGATCTAGCGAAGAGTTTGATTTTCACGAAGTCAAAAAATGCAACTGATGGCGATTTGAGTACAGTTGTTGATGACGACACTGTTCTTGGAAACATCATTTTCAAAGGTGCGGACAGCACTGGAGTGCTTGAGCCCGGTGCTCAAATCCGAGCACAAATCCTAGCAGGCACAGTAGGTGATGGTCGGATGCCGTCCGAGCTGATTTTCTCAACTGCACCAGACAGCGCGTCGGGTGTGGTTGATCATATGAAGATCAGTGACGCGGTTATCAGCATGAACCTCGGCACAGCTAAGTCGTTCGAGATCGCCACTGTCGACAGAAACGTTCTGGTGGGTATGAACGGTGCAGGAGAGGAACTGACGCCGGGTGATGGGGGCTCAACACAAGGGCGGGGTAATATCATCCTTGGCGACCAGGCGGCAGCCGACTCCACAACGCCGATAAATGGTGTCTTTATCGGATGCCTTGCCGCCGCAGATGGAACAAACACCGGCACCGCAAACGTAGCGATCGGGTACGCCTCTCTCTATTCCCTTGTCAGCGGCACTGGCAACACAGGGATTGGGCAAAATGCCGGTGGTTCGGTAACTGACGGATCGAGAAACACTTGTGTCGGAGATTCGGCGAATGTCTCGGCAGGAAACGCTGTCAATCAAACAGGCATCGGCTATCAAGCAGCGGCGCACGGTGACCACCGAGTGACGATTGGAAATGCTAATGTTGTAAATATTGAACCACACAGTGACGAAAGCTGCGACCTAGGTCACGCGAGCTATGCGTTTAATGATGTCCACGCCGTTGCCCTTGCTGAGGCTTCAGATGAGAGGCTGAAGGAGCAAATTGAAGACACCTCGCTGGGGCTTGACTTCATTAGTCGGCTTCGCCCGGTGAGCTACAAATTCCGTGACACTGAGGCGGAGTTTGAGACAAGAACAGATGTGCTTGGGGTGTCTGAGGAGGTGCTGGTTCAGCCCGCCCTGAGCCACTCTCGAAAACACCAGGGCCTGGTCGCGCAAGAGGTCAAGCAGGTTCTTGACGATATCGGGATGGATGCCGCCGACTTCGGGGGCTACGTTGATGCGAATATTTCAGGAGGGGCTGATAAGCTGGCACTTCGTTACCGGCAATTTATCGCACCACTAATCAAAGCCGTGCAGGAATTGACGGCACGAATCGAGGAACTAGAGAATGGCTAAGAGTGGTCATGTAGTTGAGGATGCGGTACCGCCAGAGGAGTGATTCGTGGACCCCGAGAGCGCAGCCAGTGCCGGCCTTATCGGCGTTCTGTTGGTAGCAATGCGCATCATCGAGCGGTCTGTGGATAACAAGAAGAATGGCAACGGCAATGGACTCACGACGAAAGTCGCTATCGCAGAAGAGAAGCTGGAATCCCTGGGAGACCGGGTGGATGAAGTCTCTACGAAGACACGCGAAGCACTGTCGAACACGTATGAAATATTGCGGCGGATGGACATCAATGAAGCGATAGAGAAAGATAGGAGACAGCGTCATGATACAAGGCAAGACCAACGGGCTGAAGTCGAGTGAGTTCCTGCTCACCCTTCTTGGAATGGTGGGCGGGTGCCTATGTGCCATCTTTGCTGAGTCCCAATGGGCTCAAGTCGGAGGCCCTCTTCTGGCTGCTGTGTGCGGGGCTAGCTATTCTCAGTCTAGAGCGACAGTGAAGCGAGCGCTTGCCTCAGCGGAGGCCGTTGCTTCAGTAAAAAAGTCGCCGGAGAGTTGAGGGATGTCTTCGCATCGAGGAGCCAAGATGATCATGGTCTTGACCTCGGTGTACGTATGCTCGGCTCTGCTCATTCTGAAGTACGGGCCGAGGCCTTTGCGAGAGTTAGCGGCACGATTACTGAGGGACTAAGCGCTTTCGCTGACGTCGGCATGGAGATGAACGAAGCACTGGATTGGCAGGCTACGGCAGGCCTTAAATGGAGATGGTAATATGCCTAAAGGACCAGGGACGTATGGGTGTCAAGTTGGACGACCACCTAAGCCAAAGCCTAAGAAGTCCAAACCGAAGAAGCCAAAGCCGAAGAAGAAATGAGCGCTAGTGCGGATTGAAGCAGGGGTGGCAGAATGCCAAAAGAAAAATCAAAGCTAGAAAAGCTAATGAAGATAATGCAGGCAGCCGATGAGGAGATGTTTGAGACCCTGGGCGTGCCACAGAAACAGCGCACTCCTCGGTTTGCTCAGATACTCAGAGAAGCCGTGCATGAGCCTCCGGGGCGTGCAGGTCCTCGTGGAGACCGCACACAGATAAGCACCAGTCCGGGGCCACGCTATCGTGCCCCCGTGTCACCCGAGAGAGTTGGGCCGCCGGCTCCTTATGAATATATCGGGGGGCGGCTTGAGCAAGAGATGCCGCGTACTGGTGAGTATGCTCCAGACTGGAAAAGTCAGCCGCGTCCACTGCATGCTGGGCCCGTAGAAAGATTTGACTGGGGCAAGCAACGAGAGCTTGAGTTGAGGGCAAGGGGCCACACGCCTGAGCCGTATTACAAGGAGGGCGTACAAGGGTACGGTTATACTGAGCGTGATCCCATGAAAAGACCCACAGATACGATGCTCGCAAACCCGCGTTATTGGCGAGAGGCTGACCTGGCGCTTGAAATTTTACGTGAGAAGAAATGAGCCAGATAGGCAAATACTTCAAGGCCTCTGAGTTTGAGTGCCCGTGCTGCAAGCTCACTGCACCGAGTCGCAGGCTTGTAGGTATTC
>Ga0209757_10000215_pt1 | contig 14460 bp, 3 predicted proteins | sample ETNvirome_6_1000_FD_185472 | JGI IMG/M metagenome (GOLD analysis project Ga0209757, IMG submission 185472) | Marine viral communities from the Pacific Ocean - ETNP_6_1000 (SPAdes) (version 2) | ecosystem: Environmental > Aquatic > Marine > Oceanic | place: Pacific Ocean | collected 2013-06-19 | reverse complement strand
TCTCTACTGCCCAAACCCAAAAGAGAGTTAGGGTTCCTAAAGCCTCAATAATTGAAGGAAGTATTTTTGTTTCCGCAGGAGAGGAAGTTTACAATGAGATAGAAAGTTTAAGTCTTGCGTCTGGCAGTACTGATGCTGTGTTTGAAAAGATTTACAATGACGATTATTCCTGTAGCTTGTTATTTGGGGATGATATCCGAGGAAAGAATCCTGCCAATGCGCAAGATTTTATAGTTTACTATAGAACAGGAGGAGGAAACCGAGGGGACATAGTAGAAGGAGCAATACGTAGTCAGGTAAAAGGAACCAAGAATGGAAGTACAAGTGTGGAATGTACCATAACAAATACAACTGTAGCAGCAGGTGGCGCCAATGCTGAAACGGTAGCCCACGCTAAGAAATATGCTCCCTACTTTTTCAAGACGCAATATAGAGCGGTAACCGGAGAAGACTATACTGCAATTGCAAATAGCTTCGCTTCGATTACTGGACAAACAGGGAAAGCTTTAGCTGTAGCTCGTCAAAGTGGAGCGGGTGGAAATATGATTGATATTTATACTTTGGCTAAAGCGACGGACACACAATTGCAACGCGCATCTCTTGCGTTTAAGGGAGACCTGTTAAACTACCTTGATGAGTTTAAAATGATAACAGACGAACTAACAATCGTGGATGGGTTAGTTAGAACTGTTGATTTAGTAGTAACTGTTTTCTTAGACCAAACTAAGGCAGCAGTCCAAGAAAATGTAAAGGCTGATGTAAGCCAGAGGATTACCTCATATCTTTCCTACGATAGTATGGATTTTGGAAAACCTTTAAGATTCCCAGAGCTAGCAAACTTTGTTATGCAAAACTCTGATATTAGGTTCTTTAAAGTTACCAACTATGAGCAGGACATTTATGTGAACTTTAATGAGATTATTCAATTGAATAATTTTGAGCTAAACTTTGAATTTGTATAATGCCGTACCGAGGAAATGAAGACGTATTTAAGTACAACTATGTGGAGAGGATAACCCAGCTTCTCCCAGATGTATACAATTCCCAAGAAGCAGAACAAACTAAGATAGAGGATACTTCTTATCAGATGCTCGGAAAGTATCTGTTAGCCGCTAATGAATACACTGAGTTTTTTAATGTAGTAAGCGCTAGCACTCCCGCACTTACGACCCTTTATCCCACAAGTGCTATTAAGCCTTTCTTTCTTCCTGAAAATAAATTAACTAGAGTAAGTCCTCGTGATTTTGAACGAACTGTTCTTTCAAGATTTAATAAAGATTTTGGAAGTTTCAGTAATGAGGATGATTTTAAAAATTATCTGTCCTCGGTAGTTATGCCAGCGACGGTTCTCAATAATCCAACAGGGGAGTTTGTATCAGGTGCATCTGCTGACCCAAGCAATAACTACTCAACTTCTGCAGAAGTAATAACTTCTTTAGTTGATGGGTTAGGGTTGATGTATATGCTCAACACTAATTCACATAGTGCAGCTACAACCCAACTTTCGGCAGTTTTGGTTGATTATGTTACGAGCGCCATGTACTCCCCGATGGGAGAGTTTACTGAGAAGACAGGAGCTGAATGTTTATTTGAATACCTATGGCGCAATAGAGACGATGTTACCTCTTTTAATAGGTATTTACCTACTGCTTTTCAAGATTCGGCTGCCACTGTTTCTTCCTTACGGTATGCTTCTGGAATCCAAGAACTTGATAGGATTAAAACTCTTCTTTCTGTTTGGCTTAATAAAGAAGACGAAGACTCTCCCTTCCTGAGGAACTCGTTAGAAGCCTTAGAGGGCTCCGGTCTTATTTACTCAAAGTTCGATTCCTCAGGACCTTATACAAAGTTTATGAAAGCTGCATCTTGGGCTTTCTATGACTTGGAGATGATTATGGAGAACATGCAAGATTTGTTCGACATAGAACGTTGTCCCCCAGAGTTTCTTGATTACCTCGCTTCTGTTATTGGATGGAAGTTTTTAGGTGATGATGTGTCTCTGTGGAGGGGACAACTTAGACAGGCGGTATACATATACAAATCAACAGGAACCCGACAATCATTAATTAATGCAATCGAAACAGTCTTCCCTAAAGAAGTATCCTCGTTTAATGCCTCTTCTGATATTAGAGAGTGCTGGGAGTCTTATCTTCCTAATTTAATTTATTATACTCTTAAAACCGAGTCTCCTACATGTAAGGACTTTGCTACTTTGTCTAAGTATCTCCAAACACAAGTAGGTAATGTTTCTGGTCTAACCATTAATATAGACCCAAATGACCACGATAAAAATATTAGATTTTCTGTTGATGCAATCTTAGAGTTTATTGATAAAAATACAGACTTCTTAAAGTTTAATGGTAAATCTCTTGCGGATATTTCCAAGGGAGTTGGGTTTGAAGCTAGGGGGGGATATACCTTAGCTGTCCCCCCGTTTGAGTATGATACTTTTTATAAGACAACTCAAATTACAAATGAGGTTCTCTTCTGGTTGCGTAAAGCATTAGAAGGAGACTGCCAGGATAACTTTAGTTTTGGTTTTCAGGTTTCCTCGGGGTGGGTAGGAGAATTAGAAAATTACATTACAAGTTCTACTACATTAGGAACGGAAGAAAGTACTGATTTTTACTTTGGAAATAATAATTTCTTAAAATTCTTTACGTCGGGGAATGCTATTCCTCCTAACTTCTCTTCAGTATTAACTGCCGGACTTAACCAAGAACTCTCCGTTATGGATTATTGGAGTTCAAAGTCCTCCCACCTATACACCCTCCTCCCGGATAATGCATTCTCGGGAAACGAAGCACTTACAGCGAAAGACTTAAGAGGAATCTCTGAAGTAATATACAACTATACTCCCCTTCATACTATCTCACGAATATATGAAGGTACCCCTCTCAGTGGAGATTTATATAAACCAGAATGGCACAATGCGGATTCCCGCATGTGTGCTGTAATTAAAGGTCAACTTCAAGAAGTTGATTCCGTTTCAATGCAGAATCATGTGGTATCCTCGTGGGTAGGAACACAGGGAAGGGGAGGTCTTGCAAAGATTGTAAATAATCCTCTCCCTCCTACGACAACTATAGAGAACAGATATCTCCCTGGAACAAGTGGAAGAAACTTTTTAGATGAGCCTGCCTTACGAGGGGGAACTTGTAGGTTTAATGAAGTGAACAGTGATGGAAACCCCATTATTTATGACCCTGTCAACATATCTGATGTCCCAGACCATGAAGAATATCCTACGTTAAGCGAGAATCAACGTAGAAGTATTAAGATATATGAGGCTGTTCGTAGATATGGGTCTTTTCAAAGTGAGTATACTCCGGATGATTCCGACTCAGATGTCGTTACTTATGGTGTGGATGGTCCTGGAGACCCAGGAAGCGCGTCTGCCCTAGCTGCTTCTTCGTCTGAAACTATTGGAGGTGCTTCTCAATCCGATGCCAGCGTTATATTTATAGACCCCAATTTATTCACAGCGGGTCAAAGGTATAGATTATCTTGTAGATACAACGCGTTAGGGGGAAGTAAAGACGACAAACAAATAAATTTTAGATTAGTTAATGAATGGTACCAGAGCGCGACGACAGTCGTAAACAAAACTCTGGTAGCGAGGGGAGATTCAACTTTAGCTTCCGGACTTGGGTGGCAGTATACTTCTGTAGATTTTGAGGTCCCGGCTGATTTTGTTGTATCTTCGGTTTCTTCTTTAAGTCCTTCATCTATTCTAGGTCCTACCTGTTTCTTTCAATGGTATGTTAACATTAGCGGAAATACTGTAACAAGCAACCCTTCTATTTTAGCTGTTACTGATATTAGATTAGAGCCAGTATTCTGGGAAGAGGCTGAAGGATTAGAACGGAACTCAATGAGGAGAAGAAATTATAGATATCTTCTTAGTGGTTCTGATTACAATAGAGAAGGGAGAGCAGCACCGATATCGAACGCGTTTGTAATGTCCGGAAATCAGGATATACTAGGTGGTGTTGGTGGTGGAAATGTCCAGTACATTCCCAAAGGTTTTAATTTCTCCGGACAAAATTTTATTAGCCCGAAGGCAGAATCATTGAGCGGGGTATACGACCCCTCAAATACTCCATTTATTCAAAACAACGCTATTGCAGCTGAAGCACCTGCAGCCGAGTTTCTTGGGGTTGAGGTTTCGAGCATGTTCCCTTTTAGAGGAATAAAAGAGCTGTTCGATTGTAGTAGCAGTAACGAGAAACGAAAGCAATTTACCAAATCTCCTTCTCAAATATTCTTAGATTACTCTTTGAGAAGAGGACAGAAAGATTATAGTTACCTAAAATTTAACGAAGAGGATATGATTTTCGCAGAGTTTGGGTTGGGTTTTCATCATCTATGGTTAGATTATAAAAACCCCCTTAAGTTTAATTTGAGTATGTCCGGTGGAGGACATGATGCCTTATCTTTTGCCTTTGGTCCTTTACTTTATAATAACACTTTTAATGAACGGAGTATTACGGCGTCCGCTACTGATGACCCAGACCAACATTATGAGTTCTCTGGTCTTAGAGCATATAGAGATGATGAGAGAACCACTTTAAGCTCCCTGCAGTTTAAGAATATTGCGGGAAGTGATGGTATTATTGGAGAATCTTTTCAAGACCCTAATGGCAGATTGATTGCTCCCACACTTAGGGGTTTAAATTTTAGTCAAGGTTATGGGTCTTACAGGAACCTAATTGATAAGATGGACTATGGGGATAATTGTGATGTCTGGGCTAACCAGTCTATTCTGTCTGGTATAGAACTTGTTACTAGAGCTTCAACATCCAACATTGCCGTGTTTAACTATAAGGATTTTACAGATGGGTGTAATCCTTTTCTAACTTCAACTGAGTTGGATAAAAGTCTTACTGTCTTTGGAGGAAAAGAGAATGTAGAAGATAAGGGAAATACCATCAAGGCAAGATTCCCCCTAGTAAGGAATTTTAATCTCCTTCCTAATGGAGATTTTCAAAGACCCCCTGTAGCACAAAAGTCTTTAGATTCCTCTTCTTTATCCGCAGTAGCGAACTGGAGATTAATAGACGCTCATAGAGTTCCTTCCCGCGCAAATGGAGCCGTATCCCCTTCTAATCATGGGTGGGCTGAGGTAAGTAGTGTGGATATAACTTCTTATAGTGCTTTAGAAGGAACTACTCTTAGAGTTGTTCAGTTGTTTTCTGCCTATCATCCGACTCTGGACCGTACTAATATGCAGGCTGCTATACAAACCACCTTTGAAGGTATTGATAGGAGTTCGTTAAATAGTCCTTTGAGACTACTTCCAGGAGAAAACTATGTTGTTAGTTGGACAGCATCTTCTTTTGATGTTACGGCAGGATTAGCCTTTGCGTTATATAATGAAACCCGTGGAGCTTGGTGGTCTCCTGCTGCAGCAAACAGATGGAGAACTACTCCCGCGTTTACTAGGGTTGCTCCTCCTACGACGGATGGCTTCTACTCAGTGTATGAAAATGTAAACATTCCTGTATCCGCGTATATAGATGGAGACGCAAATCACACTACCTTCCAAGCGACTGACCGGTACACATTAACATTAATACCTAAGGCACTCACAAGTACTGCAGCTAAGAACCTAGAAACAATTGCAAGCGCAACTATTACGCATAAGGACTCCAATACCTTATACCCTAACAGAACATACAAAGGAAAAATAACTATTGATTACCTAGATTCACAACTTATGACAGACTATTTAGGAATCCGACTACTCACTTATCCTAAGCCTCTTGAGAAAACTATAGACATGAATATGTTCGTTTATGATTGGAATGGAGTAGGAAGTAGATGGCAACTTTCTAGACCTACTGACTTGCTTAATGATGAGAATATAAAAATAGTTTCTTTGAAACCTTCCGTATCCTTTGTCTCTGGCTCCCCTACAACGAAAGAGGTAGAGTTCGAATTTCATACTTACAATCACAGAGGACCAATTGACCAAGACACTAAACAGTTAATGTCCATTAGTAGAGGTCCGCAGTATGGAAACATACATACTTCTGAAACCGCTTACGCGTTAGAATTTATCCCTGTAATGCCCAAGAGAACTTTTCCTAGTGATGACCTAAGACCTTATATTCGTATGAAGGATATCTCAATTGTTGATACGTCATATAATACTGCGGTAAAAGATTTTACAACAACTGAGGCAAAAAACTTTTTAGAGTACTTTAATACCCTAAGGTTGACGACGGCAACTCGGGATGAAGCTAAGGGAGTTTCCTTAGGAATGGGAACACAGGGAGGTTCGAGAGCGGAGTATTTATTCCCGTTTGGCGGACCTTTTGAATCTACCATAAATTGGGAAGTTAGCGGTTGGACACCATACAGTATTTAAGATGAAGGGCACAGTAGAAGTAATTCAACATAATGCAGGCGGAGGCTCTGAAGTAGTCTATCGTGATGATAACATGATTGTCGATGGAGCTAAGAAGACCATCGTCAATATGCTTACTCATATTCCTACCCCGTCAGGAGCAGCTGATACTCTCAAAACCCCTGACCAAAATGTCTTCTATTTGGGTTCTAACATTGTTGCTCAAAACAATATTAACAATGCCTTCTTTAATACCAGTTCTTTTCTTTCCTCTACTTCAAATACTGGCTCTACACCTGGTTGGAAAAGACCACCACTAGATTCGAATGGTAATGTAATTTCTGATGTATATTGGGCTAAACAGCGAGCCAACGACCCTGTTGCTCTGGAGTGGAGTTCTACAGGAGAGCAAGGAGAGGGCTTTTTGCAAGTTAGTGGTGGACCTCCTGCAGGGGGTGAGGGTGTATCCGAGTGGATGGGAGCAACTTTAGCATTAAGCAGTGTTAGTTGTCCCTCCGGATACTATTACTATGTACAGTGTGACGTACGTAACGGAGATGGCTCAGTAGCTGATAAGAGAATTTTTCTCAGTCAAGTCGATAATAGTGATGTCAATACAAGTGGGGTTTTGCTTGCAGCTAGTTCTGATGCAGGGTGGGAAACTAATGATTGGTTTACAGTTAGTGCTGTTTATGATTTTAGAACACCCGCCACTGCAGATGTTTTACTTATGGTACTAAGAGGTTATATTTTTCAAGGATTGGCATCTGAACTAACGAGTGAAATATATTTGGATAATGTAATTGTGCGACGCATGAACCCAGATAAACCTCCTGGAGTAGACGAAATAGGAGACTATCAAATTAAAGCCATGACCCTAGGCTCAGCTGAGCAGAACTTTGATGCGCATGAATCTAGATACGGAGCTCAAAATGTTTACACAGACACGAGCTCCCAGTATTTGTATATGAGTGGATTGAGTTCTACTGTTTTTGCTCTGGCTCCTCCAGTACCAAACCGTATTTTAGACGAGACAGGAAACAAAGGAAATACCGTTAATAATGGTCAACTAGAATACCGTTCTGTTATAAGAGATACTCTTTCTTTTAGGGAACCTTCTCAGATAGAAGGTAGTCCTGAGATAAAATATTCCTATACTAACTCGGAAGGGGAAGAAGTTTCCGCAATTCATATTAATAAAAAGTTCGGGCAGGATTATGTCGTAATGGAAGCTCCTCTAGAGTCTCCTCTAGAAAGACCCATATCTTTAATTTTTAAAGGGGAAGCAACTATACCTTTAGAAGTTTCTTTGGTTAAGAGGTCTTTCCCTTTGGGAGTCCCGTTCGCTATTACACCTGAAATAACAGAATATTATAATTTTGAAACTAAAACGTTTACACAATGGGAAAGTACGACGGAAGTAAAACTGCAGCCCAAAGGAGCTCCCAGAGTTGATTATGACCCTATATTAGACCGCCTGCCCAAAGGACTTGAGCAATTTAATAGTGAGTTTTCCCTTCGTGTTGTTGTTCCGAGACGTAATTTATATGAAAAAGGTTTTGTTGCTATTGAGGAAGTTTCAGTGGAAGATACCTCTAAGTATTCATTAGGCAATCCCACCTTTTTAAACAAGGACAGCTTTTTATTAAATAGTTCATTTACTGATTATAGATACTTAGACAGCGTACCTGATTACTTAGCGTCCGCACTCAAGCTAGTAGATTTTGGCGCATGGGAGGAAGAAAATCCAATTTCGAATTCTCAAAATGTAATAGATGAAATTAGTTCTATTGGTTCTCTTACTTTGTATGAGGGCATAACTGGAGACAAGGGGGTAACCCTTCAAGCTTCCTGTCCTGCCTCCGTAGACCCAAGTGGTGCTGCTGCTATTTCTCAACGTTTTTCTGTTCCTTCCCATGCTAGAAACTGGTTCGTAGAGTTAGGTAATAATCCTTATATTAATTCTAATGGAATGCATACCCCGCACTTAGTTTTGTCTATGGATGTATACACGGCATCTTCGGACGCTGATGGAATTGTAGTTTCCTTGGAAAATGAAACCGCTGAAAGCTATTACTCCTTCCAGGATATTGCGGCTTCTTCTATTGATGGAAATGTATGGGGGACAAACTCCCCTCTTGTAATTAGTGAATTACAGGGCAACGCCGTTTCTGGGGAGTTCGTTTCTATCTCTCATATTGTAAATTTACCTGCGTCATTTGTAAATGATTCTTTTAGATTAAAAATCACAGCTTTAGGATGTAGAGATGGTTCCATGGCAAAGTATACTGTAAAGAATGTTAATATGGGAATGCTTCGAGATTGGAGCTATGCACACCAAGGAATTAATAATTCTGCTGCGAATAAATCTACTCTAGTTCTTCCTCCCCCTATGATGGGGAGCGGCATTATTTTTAGTTCCGTCAGTGAAGTTACTGATGCACAAGCAGTCAACGGAAGAAGTTTTGAGGGACTTACCTATATTGGACAAACTTTCTCTAATATAGACCCGAAGAAAAAATATAATTTAATTATCGACGCAGAAAAAATGTCTCCTAGCGGAAGTGCGTCCTTAGGATTATCCTTTTTCCATAGTGATTATGCTAACGGGCAAAGTGAGCAAGGGGATGTTATGAAACTATGTGGTCTTCAGAGTGAGCATCTTACTACAACTCTAGGAAAGAATCAGGGTAAACTTTATAAGGGGTATAATATATTTCTTAATTCCTCTTCCTCCAAAACAGGGGTTGCTTCCTTTAGAGACTTGTCGGTAAACGACCCCGATTACCACAATAGGTATGACAGGGCTGTTCACTTTAGGTCTCCCGTTATTCCTGGTAACTCACAGGACTTATATGTGCCTGTTTCTCAAAATTCTAAATATGAGATTTCCGTGGATAGTGCGCGAAGACAAGTATCAGCAGGCTACTTCGAATTCGCAGAGGAAGGGGATATTACTGACCTTAGGGACATCTATTGCTCTTTCCACATATGGGGAGGGGAGACTAAATTTACATATAATTTTTCTACTAAACAGTGGGTTTCTTTACCAAATGGGATATGGGGGTCTGGTAACGGAAACTACAAAGATAATGCTTTCCTATTAAATGATGTTAAACTACCCCCAAGACGTCCTATTGGTTGGTCTCCTGAGGACTTAGAACCTCAGATAACTGAAGCGACAATATACACCCCTAATGCGGGCACTGGAACACAGTATAACACAAACGAAGATGGAACTCTCAATATTACATTTGAGCTTTTCTATATGACTGACAGTATGGAAGAAGGCTATTCGTTCCCCACTTATGATTCACACAAGATAGGATACCAACAACTATACATTAGGGACTTTAGCATGGTAGGCAACTATCCTGTCACATGGAGCCTTGACGCCCATTTTTCCTATAGAAGAGGGAACCCAGTAGAGGAAAGGCAACCCCGAACGTTCTTTTACGATTGGGACGGTACATGGACAAAAATAGGAAGTACTGGTACCGATTTCTATCAGGTTTCTCCTTGGAGTTTTTTAAGTGGAACAGATGTAGTGGGTATCCCGTCCATTGATATGACGTCTTCAGGTAATAACCAAATATGCATTCCTATTTATGGAATGGATACCCTAATGGGAAGTATTGGTCCGCACAGCTACCTTCATGCTTTTGATTGTTCAGGAGGTGCCACAAAGAACAGCACGTACAGTTTATTCTTAATGCACAACCAAGGCTGTTCAATTCAAGTTAACTCAGTATCCTTGGTGGATGCAAGTTTAGGTGCCTATGGGGGACCCGTCCTATCCAGTGAAACCCAAATAACCACATCCGAAAATACAGGAGCTTCCAGAGTTCCCGACAATCTTGTTGGTGGGTGGCATTCACATTTTGTAAGTTCTATTGAAGGGGCACCCGTGCCTAACATATATGTTAGAGACTTATCAGGGTATCAGTTTTTAGCTGTTTCTGGTTCTCCTAGTGTTCCATACCAAGCTCCCACTGTTGCGTACTCTCAGTACGTATCGGAATTAGGACTAACAAATGAAAATATTTCCATCTCGGTGGACCAAATGGGAGTCACGGACGCGTTGTTTAAGTGTGTTCAATTATATAACAGTAAAACAAAGCAGCGTCAAATATGGGATATGGATACCCAAACTTGGACTAGAGATAACGGTAACTACCCGTTTAGTTTAAGTAAGTATCGGAACAGAACAAAGCCCTTTAGAGTCCCTAACGAGGATAGAAAAACTTATTATCCCGCTATTGATTGGACTACAAGTGGAATAACTGTTCCTATATGGAACTCTCCTGACCCCGACCCAAGAATTCTTACGGTTATGTTCAGGCAGGGAGGCGGTGATTATGGGCAGTACTACCTGAGGAACTTACGTTTTTACAGTAATTATACCAACATGGAAACAAGTTCGGTTTATCCTCAATTCCCTAATCCCGAAGATACAGGAATTCAACCTGAGAAACCGGGAACTCCGGGAAAGCTTGGGCATTTCTTAAACCATGTAGAGTTCTATACTTCTGGAAGTACTTTCACGGGGGATAAAACCTTTGAAGAAGCTTTAGTTAATGGATGCTATCCTCCTGCGGAAGGGGTTCTATACTTCTCAGGAGCCGGAGGACACGTTGATGATACTCCTACACGACTGTATGGAAACCTAAACAGGTTCTCTGTTATTACTCCCAATGGATATATTCTAGAACAACAAAGAATGCCTTATGGTAAGAGCACGTTGTTTGATTCTAGCTGTGGCTTCGTCATGGACCCAGCTTATAATGATGTATACTTCTCTTCAGTCGCTCATGATACTGACCAGTATGGTGTCTTCTACTTAACTGATAATCTTATGTCTGTTTCTTCTGCAGATGTTATGGGCAGCAACGGAAACTTTGAAGGAGGGTATTTAATTAGTGGAACCGCAGCTGAACATGATGGAGCTAACCAGTGGAGTGATGCTATGATTGATAGGGATTGTGACGTATTCTTTTCCTCCATCACCTCAGGCGTAAACCCTAATACGGGAAAGGGACAGGACTGGGCATACGCATCTCGTGCAGGTGACTCACGATGGTCTCTTGTGGTATCCGCAGATGATGATGGTCTGCCTGCGAATTGGAAAGGTCCTAACTACACCTTTAACCAGTGGACAGCTCCTAGCGGATATCATTACTTAGCTAAGCAGGATGTTCAGTATATGGGAGGAAGTGGGTTAGACCAAGCTTTCCACATTAAGGAACAATCTGATTCAACGGGGGATATAACTTTCTTGAATCTAGCTTCACAGGAGGAAATGGAGTGGTTAGAAAATCATCAGCCTAATGAATTTTCCTCAGTTAGTGCTGTAGGTTGGTATGGAGACGCAGTTGGAGCAGCGGGTTACACAGATGGGCATCTTATGTGGATGAACTTCGCTTACGATACCGCCTCTGCCCCAGAAAATCCTACGTCTTCCGTAGTGGCTATTGATAATCTCTCCCTTAAAAGATGTTGTGGTCCTGGAGATGATATGGCACAACCCCGCGTAAGATACGCACTTACTCTCTCTAGGGATGAGTGGGAACTCCTAGACAAGATGTATGGAGGTATTGAGGCTGTTGGACTTCATACAATGAATCTAATAGAAACAGCCAAGAAGAGAGGAAGTGAGCGAGGTCTGGCTATCCCACCTTACTTAACATCTGGTACTCAGTACCCGTTCAGCAGCACTATGACGTTTGGAGACCTCCCTACACAGTTTCCTATGGAAGGAGCTAATAGAAGTGGTCAAAAAGAACCCGGCTCTGAAAGTATTAATTCCATGTGTTTACGCGCAAGGGAATTACCTGTAGCAGCAAACAACTCTAAAAGTATTTCTAGATTGTTTCATACCTCATTTGGGTATCCCGCTATTGACCCCTTAGGATGGGCATCTGGAGTTGGTGATTCTGTTACCTTATCATTTAAGTATAAAGTTGTAGACGACCCTGCTACTATAGGAATACCTACGGCGTACATCTCATCCCCTCATTTTGGAAAGATTGAATTAGGAGGAACAAAAGGTGTATGGCAGAGTGGAAATAAAACATTTTCTATTGCCGCATCTGGTGTAGGAAAAAATACTGTTGTGTGGTCTTTTGCTCAAGGAGTAGACCAGTCTCTGGCAGGACAAAATGAGATTAGATTAGATGATGTTAAACTTACTAATAATACCAACCCTCCTCCTGGAGGTGGAGCTATAGCAGACTATAACTTTGGATTCAGAGATAACCCTACTTCTGTTGCTGGATATGATAGTAATGATGTAAGCGCATTCAGTACTGATTGGAGAACTCCTAACTACATGCATGTAGATAGAATGTACGATGGAGCATGGTATCAAAGTAGCCTATATAATGTTAATCAGTTAACATTGTGGGAACCTGAATTTGATTTATTCGCCAAAAAAGTATTTTTCCCAGGAGGATTAAAACTCGGTGATAACTCGGATAAACTAACTATAATATGGACACTGTATTTCTAGCATGAATTTTAACGACTATTGTGATTATAAAGGACACCTTGAAGTTTGGAAAATTTTTCCAGACGGCTCTGAGGCATTACATTTTGAAGACGCCAACGTGGTCTGTAGTGGCATGGGAGCTTCTTTAGCTCTAGCCTTTGGTGCTTCCGCCACCTCTGACCTTCAAAATTTTCAAGTAACTTTGTTTCAGGTAGGTACGGGAGGCGCCACTAATTTACAAGTTTCTAGTAATGGATGGTTAGGAACTCCGTTAACTAAGAGCCAGTACGGAGCCTCTATTAATACTGTAGAGCAGAGTCTTATTGCCTCTGGAATTGAGTATAGAAATCAAGCATTTGGTGTTCTCTCTAACGCGTACATCGATAAAGTTTCTGAAACTAAGGTTAGATGGCGTATCATATTAGACGAAAATACTGCTAATAGTCAGATACTTAATGAGATTGGTATTTTTAGTCGTAATCCCCACCAAACTACAATAGGTAAATCCTATTTGTGTGCATATCGAAAGTTTGCTGTCATCACTAAGACGTCGGACTTTATTCTTGATTTTAGATGGACAATTGAATTCTAATGGCTGACCCAAACATAAATGATTTTAGCTCTACTGGAGGAAATAACGTTCTTAATAGAACGTTCGATGAGAGCTTTTTATTCGACGCAAGTACCTTCTATAACTGGGAACAGGATAACGTACCCTTAGCTAAGCTTATCTCGAGAACAAACCTGCTGCATCAATATGCAGGTTATCCAGGAGAAGAGTTTAAGCCCACTACAATGACGCTTTCATCTACTGCAGATGAAGCCAATGGAATCTATGATAACATGGATGATATTATTGCTCGCATCCCTAACAGATTATCGTTTCCTCTTCTTATTGAATTATGTGATTATGGAGATTTAGGTAAGCTAGTTATTAACGATGTTACTACAGTTGGACAGGGACAATTAGAAATTAGAAACCAGAACTATGGCTTTGGTGCGTCTGCGGTTACTAAAACGGTTTCCGCTATTCCTACTTTAGGTGGAGCTTTTTCCGCCGCCAAACTTGGTGACCAAATAACGAACCCTTCAGGAACAACACTTGCCTTTAGCGCTCTTTGTAAGATTCATACGCCTAACACTGCAAGTTCCCTTCAAGGAAGCATTACGGCTGCTTCTTCTGTAAGATTAGGAGAGGTTTTCTACAACCAAACTGCTCTCGAACAACAAGACCCCATAACAAAAAATTATTTTACTACAGTCTTTGCACAGAAGTGCCCAGACACTAATAACGAAACCGATAAGTTATACTTCTCTAAAGGAGTAGCTATGGCAGCCAATGAGGTAGGCATACACCCTTACACTCGCGGACAGGATAATACTATTGTTAGTGGTACTGTAGTAACTAGAACTGATTTTGCTCCTAGAACCGAGTCTGGATATGGAGAAAACTTAGAAATTCGTCGTGTTCAATTAGATGATGATAATGAAGACGCTGCAACATATGGAAAGAACAGATTATCCGTAGCGCTTTATGGAAACTATTTCCGAGGTGTAACTGTTAAGAATTGTAATGGAGATATTAAATTTACCAACATCTGTGTTGATGGAGCGAGTGGAA
>Ga0209757_10000214_pt1 | contig 14479 bp, 27 predicted proteins | sample ETNvirome_6_1000_FD_185472 | JGI IMG/M metagenome (GOLD analysis project Ga0209757, IMG submission 185472) | Marine viral communities from the Pacific Ocean - ETNP_6_1000 (SPAdes) (version 2) | ecosystem: Environmental > Aquatic > Marine > Oceanic | place: Pacific Ocean | collected 2013-06-19 | reverse complement strand
CTCACAATTACATTGGGTTGGAATTTCATCGTCTCCTAACATAGCACTCCACTCATAACCACATATATTACATACAGGGTGACCGTTTGTTTCTATAATCATTCTTCATCCTCCAAAAAGGGGTTATCTATTTGTGTCATTCTACCAGTTTCCTTGTTGTAATGCAAGTGACAAGCAACACCAGTATCCCCGGTGTATCTATTCTTAAGGATGCGAACAGTCGTAGTGTTGGCTTCCACCTCATCCTCTGCTTGTTGATTACGTTCCAGAGCTATAACACTATCACTTAAATGTGCTATGCTGGCAGAGCCACGTAGATGGGAGAGAGACACCTCCCGTCCCTCCTCGTGACCTCGATCACCGGAGGGTCTACGGAGATGGGAGACAAGCAATAAACCTATACCAGTTTCCTCTACCAGAGAGCGAAGCTTGGTCATTAAGATATCGATAGACTTACGCTCATCACCAAAGTCTTCCTGACCAGACACTAGTATCGATAGATGATCCAGAAAGACCCACTTACAGTCAAGAGCCTTTGCCATATACCGGACTCGATCTAGGATCTCATCGTTGGATACCGAACCGAAGTGATCAAAGGCAAAGAACCTTCGGCTACCTACTGTCTTATCTTGCCAGTCCTTTAGTTGTTCCGGGGTGTACTGATCTCGTATTTCTTTTATATATAATCTGGCATCAGCCTCCACACTCATAATATTAAACGTCGTGTTGCGTGTACTCTCTTCCAGAGCAAGTAAGCCAATGTTATCTGTTGTGCTTCCCATGATGTGATGCATTAGCTCACGCATAACGCTGCTCTTGCCCATACCAGCACCGCTTGTAAAGGTTACGAGTTCTCCGGTACGTATACCGTAGGTCTTCTCATTCAACTTTGACCAAGGATACATACAAGTTTCGTGATGTGTTTCATCGTAGAGACTATCACCAAGGTCTGCTAGGTTAACAATCCCGGCAGGGGTATATGTTTTGGCATCCCACCAAGCTCGAATAAACTTTTCAGCTTGTCCGGTCTTCAGGTACTCAGAAGGATCTTTCATCTCAAGATTAACAATCTTGCATTTGTTAGGCTCGAACAGTCGGGCTACTTCAGTGGCAGCAGCTTTACCTTGAGCATCGTTATCAAAGCACAGTACTACCGTCTCAAACTTATTAAGATAGTCGAGCCATTGCTTGCAGTTCTTCAAGGCAGAGGCAGCTCCATTCTTTATGGAGACAGCAGGATATTTAGAGCCGGTAAGTTGGAATACACTCATGGCATCCAGCTCACCTTCACATACTGTAATATATTTTCCAGATTGATTGAAGACATTCTGCCCGAAGAGTCCACACTCATTCAGTGGTCCTTCACTCCAGAAGTCCTTCATTCGGGTGTTACGGTACTTACTTGCTGTGTGATTACCATCTTTATCGTAGTAGTTATATTTATGCTGGACAACAACAAGACCATCAAGAGCTACTGTAACATTATACTTCTTACAAGTATCAGAACTTATTTTTCTATCAGGTATGTCGGATGTTTTAAAGTTATATTTAATTCTGGTGTTCATGGGAATTACCTTAGTCTCTGTTTGAGTTTCCGGTTCCAGAACAGTATAGGTTTTACAACCGAAACAAAAAGTATGATCCGGGTAAGTAGCAAGATTATCTTTGGAGTTGCACTTGGGACATGGACCCATTACTGCTTTCTCTTGTGCCATTATAATCTTCCTTTACTAAAGGCAAACAATTCATTGCAGATGTCCCTTCGTAGTCCTGCAATCTCTTTCTCAAGGGTGACAAGAGTTTCTATCTTATCAACCTTTTCCATTGCGGACCACTGATCTCGAAAAGATAGCTGAAAACTTTTACGATCTTTTGTTTTGTAAACCTCTAACAGGATGTCTTTGTCTTCCTGTTCTTTTGACATGATAAACTTCCTCAGGGTTGGTTCCAAGATGTACGGTGAGCGATCTCCTGTTTTCGATTTCTTCTTGTGCTTCCCTCCTTGTTGGAAAATTTTGGATAACCACATCATTACGATCCTTTCTTAGTAGTAGTTGCCATTTAGCAGTCATCAAATTGCTCACTCCATATATCATTTATGAAGTCATCTTTATCTTCCATAATTTCATCAACCTCCTGTCGAGCTAGTCTCTTAGCTTCTTTATTATTATAACCTTCTTCACTGTACTGACGTACCAAATCACGAAAGATAGCTCCTCGTTCTTTCTGCCATAAATTTTTAGACATTATTCTTCCTCCAGATCCCAGAAGAATTGATCTATATCTTCAGGATCATTTGTATTGTAACCACTTTCTTTCATCAAGCTCCACGTCTCTCTTGTGTACCCGTAAGATCTCCGAAGAGCGTCATCTTTATTCTCTATATGTTTATTAAAGTTATATATCTTAGCTATCATATTGTAATTCTGCCCATGATAAAAGTATATTAGAACGATCTTGTTTAACGTCAGTTAACTCTTCTCGTAGTTTTTTAATTTCTATATCTTTATTTTCTACAATCTTTTTGAGTTGTCCTACTTGTTTTCGTAAAACTTTTAACTCACTAGTAGTCTGGTTCATATTAGCATTAACTTCCAACATAGGTTCCTTCTCCGTAAGTTGTATTAATTTAGTAACACGATCTTGTAGAACTTCTAACTCTTGAAAAACTCTGTCAATCTGATTCATAACATGAGTTGGAAATTCCTCCCGAAGCTCCCTTCGTATCCGGTGTATCTCTTCTAATTCTTCAGGTGATGTCATCATACACTTTTTTTACGAGTATGTCAAGAAGAAACGTAACGTCATTGAAGGCGACCAACCCGTATCTGGTACGGAAAGCCATCTTCAAATCCCTCCAGCCCGTGTCGATGTAGGAAAAGTCGAGCGGATTCTTCTGTTGAGAAAGTTTTTAATGCCTTACCTTCTTCATCAATCATGGCATCAATTTCCTCGAACCTTCCAAGAAAATCGTGTTGAATAATTATATAGGACATCTATTTTCCTCCTGTTTAATTAGAGATCTATCTGTTAAAAATTAAATGTCGAGGATAATCTCCGAACTCTGCAAGTTCTTTGTAAACTTTACTGACATAATTTTTATCTACTGCATCCATTTTACTCTCAACATATGTGGAAACTTCCTCAACATTACTCGCTCCGTTTTCAATAGCATCGTAAATATGTTCCTCCATTTCCATGATCCAGTTTTTTATCTTAGACATAGCTACCTCTTAAAGTTAAGGGGGTGAGCAAACCCACCCCCTATTTAGTTATGCTGCAAGCTGTTTCCAAGTATCAGAAGTTAACATCTTCCGTACTTTATCTTCTCGAATAACCTTAGTGTTAGGTTTCTTAACATGAGTAGACCAAGCAGTAGCGGCCTGATAAGCTGTCCAGAGAGTACCCTCATCTCTCTTGCTGTAGCCTTCGTAAGCACCTTGTCCAATGAGGTGTCTATTCTCCTCATCAAAAGTTTTCATCAAGCTGGACAACATAACTTTGTTCGCAACCTTCTCTCGTTTTATATTATCCATTCGAGATGCAAGTGTCTTGGTGAATAGATCAATGGCTTGCTCTCTCTGGACAGGTGTCTGATACCATGTTCTCATTTCAGCCATACCATCAGAGGCAATGTACTCCGCTGCTCCCTTGACCTTCGCAGCAAAAGTTGGAACATTAAAGTTCTTTGTGTGTCTACCGTACATATAAGCAAGCTTATCACCGCTTACCAGAGTATTATAACACATGCTCCTCCAAAGCCCCATCATTCCAGAATTGGCCCAAGTTCTATTGTGACTCGTGCGGAAGCAGAACTCAGGTTCTACTTCATCTGCTCGCTCAGATAAATACTGTTTATGAGCAGGAAACCTTGCCCGAAGTTCAAGCTGAGATCCATCTCCGTACACATTAGTGTCGAACTTAGCATCGTACATATCAATACCTGATATATTTAATGCTTCCTCAACTTGACTTACGATGTCGTTGTATTGTACGACCTCGTAGTTTTCGGAGACTATACCTAGCATAGCCCCATCGTCCCTCTGGATACCTACTCCTACGCTTGAGGGAACCTGACCATATTCGTTGGAGCCATTGCCCAATTGAAAGTCAGTGGAACCATAACTTGGTCCGTGGTCAGTGTAGAGGGGAACCTTAGTAACACTAAAGTTTAGCTTATCGTGGTCAAACATCTTTAGTCTCCTTTGAAGTGGGACCGTAGCCACACAGTTTAATGATGTACTTCTTAGCCTTTGTTCCGGCTTCCTCACCGAAAGAGGCTTTGATTTTACTTACTACGTCACGCATAGTCCAACCGTGAAGTCGGGATTTCTTGCCCTCCTCCATGATACGGTGGATTTCCTCAGTCAATTTATCTATCGCCATTATACCACTCCTCGTAGCCTTCTTGAAGACTGGAAAGCTCGTGTTCAATCCAGCCATTTAGTTCCTCCACGTCGAACGAGTCACCATCTAACTCCCCGGCTCGAATAAGGATCATGTACTCCTCAACCATCGGAGTAAACCATGCATCACCCGGACCATCGAGAAACTTTTCAACGTCCTTTTTATTCTTAAAATCTGGTGTAATCATACCACCTCTCTCCATGCTACGCAAGGTTTGAATTGAATAACCTCACCTTCGATGTTCTTGCTGGTCATCATGTCGAAGTTATCCACAAAGTCGAAGAGAATATTATTCTCTTTACTGTGGAAGAGTTTCAGTGTAACTTCGCCTTGATGTTTTGTCTTGATCGTCACAGTCGTAACGTCAAAGTTATCGAAATTCTTTTGATCCATCTGGATCTGTGTGCAATCGTGAAGATTAATTTCCATCGTGTTTCTCCAGTAGAGTAAAGGCCACCTCTGATATGGTGCTACTTAATACACTAGCTATTAAGTTAACCGCCAATATATCCAGAGGTGCTTTCTTAAAGGCAAACGTAAAGACAGCACGTAACGCACCAGCCACTGCCTCAAGCTCATCGCCCTCCTTCGTCTCCTCAGAGAGGAGCTGAAGCTCGTTGAGGATCATCTCCTCAGCATGTAGTACTTTCGCCTCGACATCAGACATCGAAACCTCCATTCTAATCTACGCTCTGTAGTACTACTTCGTACTACTACAGAGCTTGATTAGGTTAAGTTATTTTACTAATATCAAAGCTGGGTCAATCGGCCCTACCTCAACGGTATCCCATTCGAAATCTTCTAATTGAAAAGACTCCTCATCTACCATATCGAGGAAGTCCTGAGTTTCCGGGTTGATGTCGGTACATACCTCCACCCAAGCTACTTGATAGGGAGTTCGGCATACTTTAACCCTATATATCTTCTCTGTCATAGTCTATCTCCGGTTTGATGTCCTTCTTCTTAGAAGGGACAATCTTTTTCTTGTACTGTGCTTTGTTCAAGGATGTTGCGTAGGGATTACGTGTCTTCGGTTTGCAAGGTATTTCTTTTTTCAAAATCTCTCTCCTGTAGTATAACATACAAGTATAGGTAAGTCAATCCCTTTCATTCCACTCATTCTCAGCTCTCTCACGAGCTTCTATAACAGTTTCCCATGTATTCTTACTCCAACCTGAGTTCACCAGTAGGTTGTAGTGGTGCTCAAATAAGTTTTCTTTTAGCTCATCGTTTCCTGCGTGGCTCATCTTTAATCTCCATCTATATAGTGGTTAAACAATCAGGCTCATCGATCTCAAACTTGACAAGTCGCCCACCTCGACGAACTATCTCAGCCTCAAAGAGGCGACCCTCATCCATCAGGTCTTGAAAGGATATATCAGCATCGATAACACGGTAAGTTGAGGTCATCACATTCTCCATTCTAATCTTCGCTCTCTAGTACTACTTCGTAATACTAGAGAGCTAGATTAGGTTAAGTTATCTGCCGTGCCGAATGATCGACAGAGCACCGAACGCAAAACCAGCCAGGGATATAGTATAAGTTCCCAGAGCGATCAAGCGTGATTCATAGACCAGCCCAAGTCCCTCAAGACTTACGAACAAACCGATCATACCAACGATAACATAGAGCAGATACAAAGTTGTTTTAAATCGCATGACATTTCCTTACATGTTAGGATAAGTAACTTCATCGTACCTGTTTTGAGCAGGTAAGTCAACCACATTTTTACCACGCAATCTTGTATTACCAAGCAGACGCATGTAGTCTCTGATGGTGCCACCATTGGCAGCAGCAAGACGTCGAGCATCTCTGGCAATAGCTTTGTCGAAAGCACCACGCTGTCCGAATGGTACAGCTTTGTCTCGCCTCCGTTCGATTACCTCATCCATCCAGAGATTGTATCCAGCTTCTCGCTTAAGGTTTGTCTCATATATAACAACAGTTTGCATAGCATTTCTTTCAGTTAGAGTTAAGTTAAGCGAGCAGTTTTATGTCATGCTCAGGACAGGACTAATTAAGTTAGCTCGATGCTACCCGGCTTGCCTTCTTCTTTGCTGTGCCGTGAGCCGGGAAGCCCACGATAACCTTTCGATTACGTTTCTCACACAGCATACAATCGGTGCAAGATACATCATCTTTGTATGTAGCAGGACAGACAACAACCTTTCTGCCTTTGGCAGTCCGGGTATTAGTAGTCTGGTCGATAGGCAACACCGTGGCAACCGGACCAATATCAAGATCGTACAGCTCATCCGCATGATCAAGATTATTAGCTGATAGGTTTACCGTGAAGCCCAGATTATTCATCATGTTAATGGTAACCCGGTTGTCCCAATTATTCAGGACATCATAGTGTGTATAAGTAAACCCACGTTTATTCTCATTAGCTCTGGCTAACTCTACACACTTATCATTATCAAGATTAACAGTGTCACCGGGTAGATCACCGGCTTGATTGTGTCTCCATTTTTGCAAGGGAGGTAGGTCTTTGATCTTACCGATAAAGGTAGACCAATCGTCCCCACGTTCACCTCTGGTGATCTTGTCCCAGTGCAATTTCAAGGGACCGCTCTCTGCGTAGCAGCCTCCCTCATTAGCATTATTAAAAGGGCAGACTGTGGGACAAGTCGTCCCGGTAGAAGTAGTCACCGGAATGGGACCAACTTTCGCATTCTTACTTTTAACAGTCATGTGGTACATAGTTAATCCCCTAGAGTTGTTTAGGTAAGCCGGATCGAATGATCACGATGCAATAGCTTTCCAAGTTCGTAAGGTTCAACCTCGAAAGTATATCCAAGTTGTTTGCCATACTTAATTGTGTCGGGAGTTAAAGTCTTTGTCCCTGCTATCTTAGCAAGTAACCGGGAAGTCTCACAAGCAGGATGGACAACTGGTATGCCATACTGGTCTTTGATTTTTACGAAACATTTAGTCATTCGGACCTCCAGTTTGAGTTTCCAATTACGCTCTCTAGTATCGTAAGTACTCTACTAGAGAGCTTAATTGGGTTAGAACCTTTCGTGGTCTTGATCAGAGTAGGGACCAGTCGGCACGATAGGTGACTTTCGGGCTATGACAATGGTGTCATTGTCAAAGTCTATGTCACATCTTGATCTGTGATCAAAGACTAGATGAATAAAATCAGGCTTTCCCCACACCATAACAGCGTGGAGATATTCCTGATCCTTTCTAAATCCTACAAAGTGAATAGCCATATTACCTATTCCAGTGGCAGTTTACAGGAAACTTACCTTGTTTCCAGTCTTCGTGGCGTTTAGTCCTCCGTTTCCAATCTTTCCGATTACTTATTGGAGCTACAGGCTTTCCTTTAAAAGGAGCCTGAGAACAGCCACAACTTTCCTCAAAGATTGTAAACCTAGAACCACAGCCCTTACAGGTAAACATAGCTGGTCCTTGAGGACCAAACTGAGCCTGACAAAAACTTTCGCACTTAAAAGTGCAAGACTTTTTCTTTGACATAGCTAATCCTCCTTGAATTAAGGTGTTAACTTTGTATTTTCTGGATAACAGGACTTCTCAGTCCTGCTCCCCAGACTACACCAAGTCTAGCTAGACGCTACCATCGCACCGAAGAATTGATTATCTTCGGGAGACTTCTCAGCCCAAGCAACAGCACTTTCTTGTTCCTCCTTCGGAGCTTTCTCAGCGTTCCGAATAACCTTTGTGGAAACTCCCTTCGGAGTTGTGTGGACAACTCGAATAGGCAACTCAGCCTTCACGGCGTCATCAAAGAGTTCCTTACCCCGTGGTAGCTCTACCCATTTGTCAGTTACAAATACTTCCATAGTCTTTGCCATGATATCCTCCATTGGCAGTTCGGCCAAAATCGGCCAGTCTAATTACGCTCTCTAGTATCGTAAGTACTCTACTAGAGAGCTTAATTAGGTTAGTTAAGAAGCTCAGACTCAACTTCGTGAAGATCGTCGTAACTCGTTACCCAGTTCCCTTCACTATCGTGAAGGTCTACCCCAGCACCGTTCGGAGAACGGCACACTGTGAACTTGTCATTGAATTTCAAAGTAAGTTCGAAATTGGTATTCATTAATTCGGTCATCGAAACCTCCAGTTTGAGTTTACTAATCTACGCTCTGTAGTACTACTTCGTACTACTACAGAGCTTGATTAGGTTTACTTGTCCAGCCAGTTCTTTGATACTGAATAAACATATTCAAGTTATTGAAATCAATTTCAATAATCTTGGTGTAGTTCATCTTGTGGTCCTTCTGTGCATCAAGGACAGTTTCGAGTTCGGTATCACCGAATTCGTAGTGAAAATTTTCATCATCTTCTGAGATGAGCAAAGCGTAGAAATCGATATTCATCGGATAACCTCCAGTTAGTACGAAGTACTAAGTACATAGACGATTAGCACAGCTAATCCACCGTAGTTGCAAAGATACCACATCTCGATTCTCCATCTCTAATTTACGCTGAGTAGTACTACTTCGTACTACTACTCAGCTTAATTAGGTTTCATCATCCCGGTTGTCAAGCCTCCTCGGTGTTCATCATTTGCATAGTAGCTATGCAAATTCAGCATAGGCCAAGAAAGACTTTGGCATCAAGATCTTGTCAGACTTTCCGAACTTCTCCGAAGTTACGGAATGCCAACAAATCCCCTCGACTGGGATGAAATTCCAATACCTAATCGTCGCTCTGTAGTACTACTTCGTACTACTACAGAGCTAGATTAGAAATCTAGAGGGGGGGTGGGGCAAGAAAACTACCCGCATGCATATATATATAAAACAACACCCTTGAATATTTAGAAAAAAACAAGGGTCGGTCATCAAAGTGGAAAAACGATCTTTACAGAACTCTTATAAGTTACTATTATTATTATCTTTTATATTTTTTAGTAGATATCTTGTAATTCTAATATTTATAGTGTATAATAGTACTATGCAGAATTTAAATAATAACTACATAGAATCATATATAACACTTCAAGGCTTATTATCGGAACAAGTCAATACTCAATGTAATGAGGACTTCTTATCCTTTGTCCGTCTAATGGCTCCCTTTCTTGTATCTGGCTTCAAGATGGGTCGTCACATAGAAGTAATAGCTGATAAGCTCCAACAGGTAGAAGAAGGAGAGATAAAAAGACTGATGGTCTTTCTTCCTCCCCGTTCGTCCAAGTCTATGATCTGTTCAAAGCTCTTCCCAGCTTGGTATATAGGAAGAAATCCTGAAGATGAAATTCTAACCATATCTCATTCGGATCAGCTTGCCAGTGACTTCGGTCGGTCTGTTCGTGATCTGGTAAACATGGAAGAGTTCCAGAAGGTATTTCGAGGTGTATCTCTCCGTACGGATGTGCGAGCTGCCGGTAAGTGGAAGACAAACCAGAATGGTACTTACTACGCTGCCGGGGTCAGATCTCAGATTGCCGGACGAGGTGCTCATGTAGCTATACTGGATGATGCGATGTCAGAGGAAGATGCGATTTCCTCTGCTGGTCGAAGGTTTATTAAGGAGTGGTATCCTGCCGGTCTTAGAACTCGTATCATGCCCGGAGGGTCTATCGTCATAATCAATACCCGGTATCACTACGATGATCTGTGTGGATGGCTTCTTAAGCAACAAGAAGATATGTCGGATTATGAAATTATCCCGTGGGATGTTGTTCGTATACCAGCATGGATAGATGAGGAGTCTTCCGACTTACTCGACCTTCCCGTGGGAACAAGTTACTTTCCCGAATGGAAACCCGACGAAGTACTCCGGGTAGATGAGAATGAGATTAAGGCAAGCAATGGAGCCAGATACTGGAATGCTCTTTACATGCAAGATCCAACCCCGGAGGAGGGTGGTCTTATAAAGAAAAAGTGGCTCAAAAACTGGGATGAAGCAGAGCCTCCCTCGTGTGATTTTATCATTCAAACATTCGACACGGCCTTCTCTACCCGAACCACGGCTGACTTTAGTGTCATACAAACATGGGGTATCTTTTACCAGTATAATCAAGATGGGAAAGGTTACGAGGATTTTTCCCCGCATCTGATTCTACTAGGAAACATCAAGGGACGTTTTGAATATCCCGAACTAAGAAGAATGGCTCAGAAGCTCTACGAGCAACACCGTCCTGATGTATGTATAATCGAGAAGAAAGCTAGTGGTCAATCTCTCATACAGGACATGAGGCGAGCTGGGCTTCCAGTGATGGAGTATCTTCCTGATCGAGATAAGGTATCCAGAGTTTACGCTTCCACACCCATAATGGAATCCGGTCGACTATGGATACCCAAAGGTAAGAAATGGGCAGATGATCTTATAGAGGAGTTAATCCGGTTTCCGAATGCGGCTCACGATGATCAGGTAGATGCTCTTACAATGGCGGTTAACTACATGAAAGAGTCTTGGTATCTTACACATCCTGATGATCCTGAGTACGACGAGAAGCCCAGAGAGAAAGCTCCCACATACTGGAATGTATAAAATTTGGGAAACTCAGGGAGATGTGCTATAATAGTAGTACGCCAAGAAGGGGAATTATTAAAATATGTCTGACGCATTCAATACGGCGTTACATCGAGCTACTCAATTGTCTCGACAACCCGAACAAGAAATCTCAATCGGAATACAATTAGGTATGGCCGAGGGAGGTGGTCTATATCCTCTCATAAAAAGACAAGGTGGTGGTTCAGTCGGAATACCTAGTCCACCGGATACTGATTTATCTACTGCCCCTTGGGCTGCTATGTCTCCTCCTCCAGAACCACAAATAAAACATGAACCTATTCCTCAAGATGTAACGGTTACATATTCAGCTCCCGGTATTATGGAGTCTTATTTTAGGAATCTAGCAGAGGAAGATGAGGAAGGAGGATATAACCGTCTATACGGTAAGGAAGGTGGTGGAATATCTTCTATTCCGAAGAGAATGAATATAAAGGGAGAGCCACACCGGCTTGCCTATATTAATCCTGATAAAGCTTCTCTTCTCCGACAAATGGGTGGAAGTGGTAAATCTGTTAATGGTGTTCCTGCTTACTTTTGGGATGTTGGAGACGATCCCAGTGGAGCAGGATGGGATGTAGGAAAAGATACTGATATAGGAACAGATAAAGATGAAGGAGGAAGTGAAGCTTGGGAAAATATAAAAGCAATATCTGAAAAAGAAGCTGCCCTACGAAAAGAGGAGGAAAATAAAGCTTCTATCTGGGACTATTTTAATATTTTTGGTTTTTCACCTAGTACAGAAAGAGGAATAAAAGAACGCCAGAATGCAATTTTGGATAAAATGGGAGCGGCTGGGAACTTCTCTGGTCGTATTAGCATCTCTGGGATGGGGAGAGGAGGTAATACTAATCCCGGTGGTAGCTGGATTGGTAGAAAGGAAGGTGGTGGTCTATCTTCCGTACAGAAGCAAATAAATATTGGTGGGGAACCACACCAGCTTTCCTATATTAATTCTGATGAAGCTTCTCTCCTGAAACAACTAGGTGGTAGTGGCCGGGATGTCAATGGCGTTCCTGCTTATTACTTTGATGATACTTCAGGAGATTTTGGCGGAAGTTGGGATGATCCCGGTGATATGGATTTAGGATCTGAATCAGCATGGTCTGATGTAGCGGCAAATGAAGTTGAACAAGCTGCTGCTATTGCGTCTATTGCGGCAGGTGAATTTGATCCGGGTGGGGGGATAAGTATAAATCCTCTTACAATGCAGGAAGATGCAGTTGAACTTGCTGCTGCTCAAGCTGTAGATGCTCGTGCTGATGCTGCTGCTATTGCTCAACAAGAAGCAGATACTTGGGGCTGGGGTATGTATGGTACTCCAGAAGAGGAAGAGGCAATAACAGCAGCCGCTCTTGATCGTGAAGCTGCTTCTCAATCAACAGCCGAATCTCTTGTTTCAGCAAGAGCAAAATTAGATGATGATTATTTTAAAAAAGCATTTGATAAACTAGAGGGGACGTGGGGAAAATTTGCGCATGCTAAAGAAGTAACAAACTGGACACAAGCTCAGATAGATGCATGGCTTGAAGAGAATCCCGGTCAATCTCTTGCTAATACAATGATTGACTTAGAGGGAGTAGCAGCACCTACAACATATCACGATTTTTTTGATCCTTATGGTATTAAGGGTGATATCCAAAGATCACAAGGAACTGGTAAAGTTAGCAGTTGGCAGGATTTGAAAGCTCTTTCTGGTGCAGGTATGCAGTCCGGTGGTATTCCCGGTAGAAATCAGGAATTTGAAAGTTATGGAGAGGCAACACAATATGTTGTAGACCAGATTAGAAAAGACAGACAAGAAGAACAAGATGAATTAGATCGAATGAATATCCAGAGAGAAGAAGAAGGTAAACCACCTCTTTCTGAACCAGTCGCAGGTTGGAAATCTCCAGAGCTACATGAATCAACTGTCTTTGATCTTGCAAATTGGGCTATACAGACGGGAAGTGGTATATCAGGAGAACTTCTTAACTTCATACAAAGACAATATGGATCAGGTGAATTTGATCAAGAAGTAGCAGGATGGAAAGATATTATGGATTACTATAATAATCTTGGTATCCTTACAGGTTATAGAGGACCACAGTTTATGAAAACGTATATGGGAGAAGTGGGAACGCCAGATCCAGAATTTTCTGAAGATATTCCCAGAGATCAACCGCAAACACCACAACAAAAGAAAGAAGAAAAGTTAGTTAAAAAGTTAGGTATTATGGCTAATTATTTAGAAACTGAAGATGATGAAGATAAAACAAAGAGAACTTTAGATACACTTAATTCTTTCGAAAGAGCAATATTTGAAAAAATGTATCCACATTTAGTTTCAGAGACAGCTAATGCAGATTAATAAGTTAGGATATAATTAGATGGCAACAGAACGTAATCCATTCGAGACAATACCTCAAGAGGTAAGTAATGTTATTCCTCTGACTGAGATGGAGGAGACTGGGAATGCTACCTTTGAGGTTGATCCCACAGATGGTGGAGTCACGGTAGACTTCTCTGAGTCGGTGGAGATGGAAGCCTCAGAGGATATTGCTGAATGGTATGGAGATTTATGTGACTCCATTGATGAAGCTGATCTGGCAAGTATAGCAAACGATGTTATAGATAATTTTGAAGCTGATAAAGAATCTCGGGCGGAATGGGAGTCTATGTTCGAGCGAGGTTTCGATTTACTCGGTCTGAAGCTTGAACAAGGAACAGAACCATTCGAGGGTGCTTGCACAGCAGTGCATCCTCTTCTAATTGAGTCGGCAGTCAAGTTCCAATCAAAAGCCTCAGGAGAACTCTTTCCCTCCAGAGGTCCGGTCAAAGCACAGATCTTCGGTAAGTCTACCCCTGATAAAGAGCTGCAAGCTAATCGTGTTCAGAACTTTATGAACTATCAGCTCACGGAGCAGATGCCGGAATACTTCGATGAATTTGAAAGGATGTTATTCCATCTACCCTTGATTGGATCTTCCTTCAAGAAGATGTATTACGATGCAACTATCAAACGTCCCAAATCAGAATTCATACCGATTGATCAGTTCTATGTATCTTATTATGCAACTGATCTTTATAATGCGGATCGTTACACTCATGTTATTTACCGGAGTCCGGTAGAACTAGCCAGAGATATTCGGGTAGGAGTTTACCAAGATATAGATCTTCCTACTCCCTCCGTGGGTAACACGACAGCTTTCTCTGAGAAGATGGACACTATTATTGGTTTGTCTCCCTCCTCAGATAATGATCCTCAATATGTTTTACTCGAACAACACTGTTATCTCAGTCTTGACGAAGAAGATGAAGCACTTCCGTATATTGTAACCGTTGAACAACAGTCCCGACAAGTGCTTAGTATTCGTAGAAACTATAAGCAAGATGATCCGAACAAAGAAAAAATAAGCCACTTTGTGCATTATAGATTTGTTCCGGGCTTTGGTTTCTACGGTCTGGGTCTTATTCATTTTCTGGGTAATCTGACAATGAGTGCCACGGCAGCTATGCGTTCCTTGATAGATGCTGGGCAATTTGCCAATTTACCCGGAGGGTTTAAGGCCAAGGGAGTACGGATGGTTGGTGACAATGATCCTA
>Ga0209757_10000213_pt1 | contig 14488 bp, 14 predicted proteins | sample ETNvirome_6_1000_FD_185472 | JGI IMG/M metagenome (GOLD analysis project Ga0209757, IMG submission 185472) | Marine viral communities from the Pacific Ocean - ETNP_6_1000 (SPAdes) (version 2) | ecosystem: Environmental > Aquatic > Marine > Oceanic | place: Pacific Ocean | collected 2013-06-19 | reverse complement strand
CTCCACTATTAAAGAAGTCGCTTTTTAAAGTATAACCGATAGAGTTAAAACATTGATTAAGAACTTTCACTATCTTGTAGGCGGGCTTTATATTATCCCATCCTACCGAAACCTCGTTTACTGACTCCGCAAAAGGGTCAACTCTCCATTGACCATTATCAACTAAAGGGAACACAATCTCGTTGGAAGAGTAATTAACGGCACTATAGTTTTCGTCAGGAAATTGTATGGGGTTATTAGAATCTACTTCCGATAATCCTAAAACGCTTCTAGCGCTTATCGAATAATCATCACTAACCAAAGTCCTTAATCTCTTTCTCTTAAGCCTCTCAGCCCAAGAGGAGTTTCCTCCTTTTATGTGGAAGCTTAAATCCTTAGTTCCGAACTCATCTAAAGAACTTTCGTTTAAGAAAAGAAGCCCTTGAAAAATATCAACCCCTTGATTCCTGATTAAACAATCTATACCCTCTCTGTAAGGGTCGCTTATTAACGAATTTAGCTCACCGTTAAATAAAACCGCATCCTTATTATTATTAGTTGCGGGAACTGTTATAGTTTTCGAGAAATCTCCACTAGACTTACTTATATCACTAAAATCTTTTGAAGAGAGACTTATAGGTAAATCAAAATCATCATACAAATCTATGTAAGTGAGTTTAGACTCATCTAACATATTAGTTGTCTCAATTTCTACGCTAGTGATTATAGCGTCTATCGCTGCGGCAGGAGCTACCGTAGACTCTGCTCTAAGCCTTACTTGATGCGCTCCCCCTTGTACTGATGGGACTAAGCCTGTGGAAGCTAATGCAACGAAAGTTATAGTCCAAATACCTGTAGAGGTTATGGAGTGTTCAAGGAGGTTTCCTGTTCCAATATTAGTTGTTAAAACAACCTTATTGTTAGCTAACAACCTTCTCACATTAACCCTTATTGTTATTTCTTTAGACTCACTAAGCCCACCAACAGTTCTATACCACTCAGGATACTCTCCCGTGAACCCCTCCGTTACAGGGCGTACTTGCTTTAAAGATACGTCATCAAACAAGCACCTTTTAGAAGAAGTCCCTGCTCTAAAGCCAATGAAAATTGAGGTTGTTGGGGCTACGAATCTAACTTTCTCTACCCCCGCCGTAGCGATATATGTAGGTGATACTACGTGGTAGTCACCAGAGGTTGATGTTTGAATAACGTATAAACCAACTACTTCTGTTCCTGCGACCCTATTGAAAGAAACCTCGTATTCCTCGCCGACAACAACGGTTATAGCGCCTGTTTTTATCAATTCATTACTAGACCCAGAGGATGTAACGTCAGCGTAGTCGGAAGCTCCATCTGTTGTGTTGGTTGCGCTATTAATTAAAGTCCAACCTGTAAGGTCTCCATTAACAAAGGTTGTTGTAGGGGTTGTGATTATTTCATCCCCATGTTCTGTTGAAACACTTTTAATTCTAAGAGCGCTATCGAATCGGTCAATGGAGAGTTGACCCAAGTTCGATGTACTAGCGTTTCCCCACTTCTGACCATACATTTTTATTTCAGCAGAACCTTGAGCCACTTTAATGTAATCTAAGACGGCGCTAGTTGCTGTTGGGGCAGAAAACGTAACCTCTTTTAAAGAAACATTATCAATAGAAGCAGTAACCGCAACCCCCTCTGTCCCATAAAAATTAATACGTAAAGTGTTAGAGGCAGCAACAAACTCACGAGTATAGTTAATCAAATAATTTGGCTTAGTTGATTCGTGATAAAATTCATCTGCACCATCCAAGTCTATAGCTAAGACCCCCGATGTTGCTATGTAGTTAAGGTCTAATATATACGTATCGCCTTCTGATACGGCAATGTCTTGATACACAAGCCCTCTACTATCTGTCCCCGACATTAATCCGCTTACGAGCATCGCGCTACCCGAATGAGAAACATAACTCGCGGCAGCTAAAGTGTAGAGCCAATCATCTAGGTTAGTATCGAAAGTTCCATTTACAACCAACTCACTACCAAGCGTTCTGTTTTCGGTAGAAAGCTTACTTCTAAGTCTAATATTATCCCCGTCACAAACAACTTCTTGACTGCCTGCCACTGTTCCTGAAACCTCTATAGTATTAGTTCCGTTTGAACCAAAATCTATCATTAAGGGAGCGCCTGTAAAGGATGTAAAGTCCCAAGAAACCGTTACAACCTCTCCTTCTAACCCTTGGTCAAATAAAGAAACTGTTGATGTAGCCTCAGGTGGCGGAGTAAAGGTTTCCGCAGGGTCATAAACAAAACTAAGCTTATCATCTCCTGACGACGCTTGAGTTATATGTGAGTGTTCGTTAGTTGAGAACTCTATAGAGTTTATTTTACAATGAGATTTTAAAGCAAACCCATTGGTGTCCGTGTTGTCAGCGTAGTAATCCACAGCATTTGACCCTGAAGGTTTTCTAAGGGTACAGGTAACATCAAAAGCTGCGCCTGTAAAGAATCCTTCTGCGTCTTTTGGGGCTAGCCTACTTGGAGAGAATCTAAAAGTTGTACCTTGAGCTTCAGGAGTCTCTATAGAGTCAAATAATACGCTTTTACTAAGGTATCTTCTTTGCTTTAAAACTTCCTTTGAAGGTAACGATTGCTCAAAACTATCATCAGGATTAGAGTAATCTATTCTATCTTTGCCCTCATCATCTTTATATGAAATCATATTCCTCCAAGCCGTACCTGAGCTTAAAGAACTAGGGTAAGTTGATATTATGAAATCTTTCTCCTCTGCTCCACCGAAAGCGCTTGAGTCTCCTCCTAATGTGTTAGTATGATGATGTAATGCGTGTTTTATGGTATTCTTTTCAAACCTCACTTTATCAATCCATAATTCATCAGAAGCCTCCCCTTCAAAGGTAAGCTCTAAATGGAAACTCTTTAAAGCATTCAATCCGTCAGCAGGAGTAACGCTTTGAGTGTTTGGGCAAAAATCTATACCAAACGCAAACCCGCTTGCTAACTGTTCCCCCGTATCAAACTCTTGAAGAGTCTCTGCGCTTCCCTGAAATAGTGGTATCCCCGCATCGTTAGTGAGACTTATATGAAGATTCCCTTGGCAAAGACTAATGTCAAAGAAAACTCTATATTGATGACCCGCTTCAAGAGGAAAGTCATTCCTCCACGTAATAGAATCCGTATCAGGATGCCCGTTAATCTTAAGTATTCCTGAATCCGAAGTATAAATGGGAGGGGCAGGCGAAGCGGGGGGTTGTAATTTAGGATACCAATACCCGCTTGAGTTAGGGGTTGATATTCCTGTCGTTGTATCCAAGGTGTAGTCTGCTGAGTTTCCTAAATACGCACCACCACCTCTTAACACTTGGATAGGAGTCAAAGGCTCGTTAGTTGTGTCAAACTCAAAGTTAGTTTTAATCGTAACGTAATCATCTACGCCAAAAGCCCCACCTGTTGACTGGTTAAGCCCTCCAACCCTAAGCACCGCGGGAACGAGGGGTGTAGTGAAGAGTTCTCCGTACAACGACGTTATAGCAGAACCAAATACCGGTTCGGATAACTTAGTATCATAATAAGCTCCTTGTGAGAAGTAAGTAGTGTCATAATGCTTAACTACTCCTGCGGCTATACTCCTAGAGATTATAGAGTCATCTGTAATTATCTCTATCCATCTACCAGCACTCCCTTCAGAACCTTCTACCGTAATTTTTCTAGTCCAAAAATCAGAGTCGCCTGCTGTTATTTTATTTTGCAAATCATTGAACCCTTTATATGAGCCGTAATCAACCATCTGTGAAGGGTTGGCTGATATGTGAACTGCATCTAATCCACTTATAGCTCCAACACTCACGGAGGACAACGAAGGTTCAGGGTTAGGTATCCATTGAAAATCATCACTTCCCGCTTTTCTTGTTGAGCTACTTGAAAGATGAAGTGCTACGTTGTCCACAAGTACATAACCCGTAGTGGTATCTTGCTCTCCGCAGAGTAAAGATATATATGTTGTGGTTGATGTAGCTTTAAAGATGTAGTATTGAGTAATTAAAGCACCAGCGCTTCCTGCGTATTTTTTATTAGAATTTATAATGGAGTAGCTATCAGAGCCGCTAGCCGCCGTTCCAACAGCAACACGTAAACCGTTAGAGTCAGTTCCCGATGCACCCGTATTTACATCTGCGTCTAAAGATAATAAGTATGTCCTCCCCGGAGATGTAGTTACTGCCTGATACGCTCCTGATGTTTTATCCGCTGCCGTGTTATTAATTCTAAGTTGCCCCGACGAGTAAGCGATAGTCGTTGTCGCTGCGTCAGTAACAGTCCATCCTGTTATGTCACTAGCGAAATCTCCGTTAGTTATAAGCGAGCCTCCAAAACTTACTGCCGAAGATGACTGAAGGTTTAAAGAAGGGTATAACTCACGGTCATCCCCTTTATAGTAAGTGTAATCACAATCAGGATTAATCTCGCAATAATGTTCTTCGCCCTTGTCATATCCGTGATTATCTATACTGAAATTTTTGACTACCCAATCATTAGGGTTTAAGAAAGAGTAATAAACGTCAGTCAACTCCACTACTTCAAATATTTCCGCAAATAGTGAGTCTGAAAAGTCCCCATCTAAAAAAAGAAAGCCGTCTAAAGTTCCCATATTATCACTCTGAACCGTAGGTGACCAATAGTCAGGGTTTCCGTAACCCGCTATGTTTGCCCACTCCCCTGTAAGCTCAAAAATATCCCAAGATGTAAAGTCTGCGTTCTGAAACCCTTCATTCGCACCAAGAATAGATGTGTTTTCAAATGCCGACCACCCGTGTCTAGTTATTACTTCAAATGTATTTACCGCCATAATTTATCCTTTTATAGTATAAGTATCTTTAATGAAAGATATAGAGAAAGGTTCTAAAGATAGTTTATTAGAAGATAAAGGGTAAGTTTCCCCATCCACAACTGTTATAGGTACAAAGGCAGCCTCAGACCTATCGTAGTAATAAACCGTTCTACTTCTAAATATTTCAGACAACCACATAGAAGCTTCTTTATTAACTAAAGTGTGGCAAGTATAAAGCTCTGTAGTAGTCCCTCTAGAAACTCCTGTTCTAGATGATTGTCTAGAAGTGTAGTCTTTAACCCCCTTCTTGAATGTTGATTTTTCGTGAGTATGAGTGATGTCTAAAAATCCATCAAAAATATAGTAATCCCAAACACCGAAATCATTAATAAAATAAATAACAGTGTCGTTGGATTTAATTTTACTTAAGTTAGGGTTAGATGTTGTTTCGCTATTTATTAATTCAAAATTCAATGAAACCCCGTTAACAGTGTTTGTTCTCGTAAATAAGCTGAAATCTTTCCCGCAAGCGGCTACCGTTGAACCTGTCAACGTACCGAAAAGAAAAGGGTCTGTTGGGGTTATGTTTATAGACTTTAAATCATCAACGCCACTACTTAAAAAAGAAGAATTTACTTCGTCATTTGCAACAGGAGACCCTACGTCATTAGAATGATTAGCCGCCACCGTTACAGTAGCCCCTGACCAATCGTGATTTAATGCGTAAAGAGCCATAGGTTGCGCTACGAATATTCTACGTCTTAAAGATGGGGGGCAGTTAGTTAGAAATTGAAACGCTGATGAAGGAATAGTACCTCCTTCTAAATCAGATATATTCCATCCCTTATTCACGTTGAGATTTGAGTAGTTATCCGACGTAACAATACTATCGGGTAGAAACGCCCCTATAGCATATCTGTAGTCAGATGGGGTTGGATGAGCAAGAGCGTCATCTGATTCATTCAAAGTTAAGATGCCCGTATCTGAGTCAACGTACAAAGCTCTAGCCTCTACCTTGTACCTTATCATCCTCTTCGAATCTGTTTGAGAGACTGTGTTCAAGTGAGAGGTGCTTACAGAAGTATTAGTGGTAAAATCGTTGATAGGGAAGGCTGCATCCTCAATTCGTGAAGCTAACATTGGCGATATATCAAATTCAAAGCTTGGCTCTAACGAGTTACTATCCCACTCTTTATTCGCGACTAAAGTTCCCCCAATTTTTGTCCAAACCCCGTCAACCTCCACGCTTACTTCAGCTTGCACCGCCGCAGCCACAGGTTCTCCTACATCGCTTGCGTGTTCAAACTTAATAAGTATAGGTCTGCTAGTTGTTTGGATTTTCTCGCAATCCCCCGTTATATCTACTGTTTGTATATTATGGCTCATCTTAATTTATTTTTTTCTATTAAAATCTAAAGTCTCTATAGTTAAGTTCCTAACCGCGTCTCTTAAATCTTTTCTAGCCCGACCTTTAAGTCTTTTAATTTCGTCATCTATAACTGTGTCAACCCACCCAATACCGTGCTTGTTATAGGTGGCAAATCCATTTTTTTTAATAGCCCTCGCTATTAAGTATGTTAATTGTTCTTTTGTTCTAACCCCGTCTTCTTCCCTTGGTCTTATCCCCTTCCTATCTATCCAAGCGCGTATAGCGTCTAGGTTAGGTAGTGTTTTAGGGTGCATATTCTTATTTAAAAAGACCCCGTAGAGGTTCATTTGGGTTAGTAATCTAAAGCTACCTTTCTCGTAACTCCATTTACTTCTAGTTTTTAAACTTTTCTCTAAGTCGCCAAAAGCAATGTTCCCTCTTCTTCTTAACGATTCTTTAAGTTTTTTAGTTAAAGCTCCTCCGTAGGAACTCATACGTCTTTTTAGCTTATCCCTTGCCTCTTTCTTACTTGAAGCCATTTTAATTAGCGTTTAAGTAATTAATAATTGACTGAGCTTTACTATCGGTTACTGCTTCGTCGTAAATAGCGACACTTCTTAGACTCCCTGCAAACCCATTAAAGTCCCCGTATTCTGAGTGTCTAGAACCTATGTGAAAGTCTGCGTCGGTAACTGTTGCCGCCGAATATGCTCCGTCGTTATCGTAAGACGAATTGCCTACATATACAGTGGTTTTTGTGTCCGAGTAGTTATTAATAACTCCTAGAATAACATAATTTTCAGCATCCCCGAAAGGAGTTGTGTGAGTCGAACCCACAAAGCTTTCAGTGTACCCCGCTTGAAGCTTCAACCTGCCCTCGTAACTCCCATTAGTTCCTACGTACTTTAAAGCCATATAGTCTGGGGAGTTTGGAAATTGAAATATGAAGTGGTCGTGAGCCTTTGTAGGTTGAGGTATCTTAACTTTTAAAAATACACTAAAATTCTGATTAGTAAAAGTTACACCTCCTAAAAACAGAGTTTCTCCGTTACCTAAAGGACTATGCCCTCCAAAAATAAACTCTTTATATACAGAGCTGAACGTAGGGTTAGTGACCCCGTCTGAGTTGGAGTCGTGGGGGGAGTGAACTAACTGCTTTGAGTCAGAACTTGATGAAGCCCAAGAGATAGTAGTATCAGTTATCGTTATAGCCCCTATTGCCGCGTTAAAATATGAGTATAGATTTACAGTATCTAATGAGTCCGCAACCTCGTACCCACCAATCAGAATAGATGGCATTAAGATGTTAAAGGAAGCTTTAACCCCTATTAACTTGTCGTTACCTATATCCCTAACCCTCTCTATGCTAACACTCTCTTTATCAAAAGAATAAACCCCCTCCTGCTGCTTCATTAGCTTAGTTAAGAGGTTGCTAAATAAATGAGTGCAAGTATCATATTGCTCCACGTTAGGGGTAGATGAGTCGTCAATCTGAAGCACGTAGCAAGAGAACTCGTAATCCTCCCAAGCTTTATTAATATTAGATATAGACGAGTTTGGTGGCTCAACAATGCACAATGGGTAGTTTAAGTTGTGATGCCCGTTAAGCTCGCTAATATCTATCATTAGGTAAGAATCTAACCCGTAGATAGCTGCTACCGCGTTATTTAGCGACGTATTTATATGATTTAAAGTTGTGTAACTCATAATTAATTATCTTTTAATTCACCTCATTTATTTCTGACTCATAATTGCTTTTCGCTGCAATATACGATAAATATTTGAAAACCTCTCCTGTGTTAGTATATAAAACACTGTTAATCGGAGTTTTATCAGGCTGATTAAATATTTGAGCCTCCGCCAACTCATATAGCGTTTTAAGCCACCCAAAGCCCGAAAAGTTCTTTTTATAAATGGAAGCTCCTTTTCCTGTTCCGCCTTTTCGTGAAGAAGGTATGCTAGACTGTAGATTTGACACTTCTTGGACAAAAAAAAAGAGAAGTCTAATCCTATAGACGCAGGTAGTTCTTCAAATTCTACAGCCAACTTATCTCTATCCTTTCCACTCCAATCCTCTCCGTTATCTACTATGTGAGCTATTTGGTGAGCTAAATATATAACTGAGTTTTTATCAGTATATCTTTCATTCATTTCAGCTTGTAGAGATTCTATGTACTGACCAAACTTAGTACTTATAGGTAAGCTGTCGGGTACATTGTAATTCACCCCTTTAAATGGAAAAAACTTTATCTCTTTAGGTTCGTAAGTCTTAGTTAAAAAGGCTAACCCTTCAACATATTCTTTAACTAAAGCAACATCTAAAGCGTAAACCTCATTGTCAGGCAGCTTAGAGAAAAGCTCGCAAAGATTAAAATTGAGAGTAACTTCTCTTACTAGTAATTGATTTAACTCTTCCTCATTATCCTCACTCAATCCCTCAACAAACTCTTGAAAATCAACTATAATCTTATTGTATTCTGAGAATTGCTTTAGAGTTATCTCGCTCCAAGACTGAGGTTGTGGTATCCCTTTGTATTTCTTCATTCCTTTGTTTATCTAAATGCTGTTATTCTTTTCCCTTTTCCGTATAAGTCTAATGCAATCTGTAAGCAGTCAACCATATCGTCGTGACGAGCATTAGGAAATTGGCTACACTGAGAAAGGAAGTTGTCATTCCACATCCCTTCTAATAAATTAACTCTCCCGCCCTCTATGATACTAACTACGTCTGATATTCTAGCTACCTTATCTTTAGATGGTGGTTTAGACTCTATAATATTTAATCTAGTATTCCTTCTTAAAGTTTGCACTATTGATTTACCGCTAGCTTTAGGTTCTATATAAATCTTTGAACTCTTAGCGTATCCATTTCTTTCACAGAATACCTGTATATATTTAACAAGCTCAGGGAACTCTAAATACTTTTCCTCTACAGCCCTAATGTAGTATTCATTTTCGTAAACCGTGTAAGCTAATAATGCCGACGGGTCATTATTTTCTTTAGATGTATAAGCGGGGTCTACAACGAAGTTCCAAACCAACCTATCATCGGGTAAGCTTCTAGTAATATTGAACCAATCCTTTTTTATAATACCTCCATCAGCGGGTGCGGGTTGTTGTTGCAACTGCCCTGCGTACTCATAGCTACCTAATTGGTATTTATAGTCTTGTAATATATTTCTAGAAAACCTAGTACTCCAAAAGAGTTCGTCTTTATAGAATTTAAGGAGTCCTTTAGGACTCAAAATTTTTGAATACTCCGCAGGAATGCAAATATGTTTATACCCGTCAGGGTTATTGCGGAGCAAGTAGCCACTTAAATCATCTTCGTGCAGCCTTTGCATAATAATAATCCTTACCCCCGTTCTAGGGTTATCTAAACGAGAATATAAGGTTGTGTTATACCAATCGTTAGCGTGAGTCCTTTCAGCTTGTGAGGCGGCTTGTTTTGGAGATATAGGGTCATCGACTATTATAATAGATGCCCCTGCTCCTGTAACCGTACCTCCTACGGATGTTGCTCTACGATTTCCTGTAGAGTCATTTACGTAATGGTGTTTAGTGTTTTGGTCAGGCTTTATAGCAAATAAGTGTCCCCAATTAGATTGAAACCACTCACTTTGTATAACATCCCTAGATTTTGCACTATGCTCAACACTTAATGAAGCAGAGTACGATGCAGTTATGAATCGCATCTTAGGGTCTTTAATCCAACACCAAACAGGAAACAATATAGTACACATAAGAGACTTCGAGGCTCTAAATGGTACGTTTATAATTAAATCTTTGTCTTTAGGTTTATCTTCTATGATTCTTTCAGCTTCTTTTTGTAGAAGTTGGCAGACATACTTGTGATGCCAATTAATATCTAACTCTACTGCGGGTTCTACCACTTTGAAAGCTTCTTTAAAAAACTCAAAGTAAGATAGCTCGCAAAGCTTACGTTTTAACGCAGCCTTCATAGATTCGGATAACTCCTCTTGCTGTAAAGTATCTTTAGATTTCCTACCCACCCTAAGCTGTTAAAGTAAATTTAGTCCCATCTGCGTGGGTTATAACTAATTCAGCTTTTTTAGAGCCAGACTTAGGTTTATAATCAAAAGTTAGTTTATCAACCTTATTTGCTAGGTCGCATAAATCGTTAACATCATCCCTTAAATCAGAGATAACATCCCCTACTACGGGTTGCCTCCCTTCAGGATTCTCTAATCCGCCCATTGCTGATGAGTAGTTAGCATCTGTGTCTTTATTTCGTTTTGAAACTGCCATAATTTACAAATCTTCAAAGTTTATATCCTCAACACTATCTTCATCTTCCCCTAACATTTTTTTAAGGTCTGTTGCTGTAGTGTCTTGGCTTAAATTAATTTCTATTCTATGTGTCTTTTCTTCGCTTATTTGCGCTGCGAGTAGTTTAGGTGTTACGTAAGGTAGTAATTTAACTATACAGTCTATATATTCCTTAGCACTCCTTTCTCTAACCTCAGCTAAAGCTGTTTTTATTTCTGAGGTACTACCTTGAAGGGCTAAAGCAATAGTATCTCTTGTGACTTTAGTAATCTTATTACCTTGTCCTTTCTTCCTTCCTTCAGGATTTCCGCTTTGTCCCTTCTTCCACTTGGAAGATTTTTTATCTTCAGCACTCATACACTATTTTTTCCCTCTATTCCTAGCTCTGTTTTTAGATTGAGCCTCTTTTACTATCTTGCCTTTTTTAGTGTGAGACATATCTAACTTATCTCCATTCCCGTAAGTACCCGCTTTCCTATTTGCCTTATTAAGTTCCGACCTTTTCTTCCTTTGTTTAGGAGATTTGTCGTACTCTTTTTGGTATTCATTCTTCTTCTTCTTTGAGGCAGGACTCTTAGCGTAATTCTTAGAACTTTTACTAGTTCCCGTGGTTTTCCCTGCGTATCTATTTCGTGCCATAATATTTCCTTTATTCGCAAATGTAAGAAAAAAAATTTTAATTTCCTTGACTTTAACGATTTATTTTTATACCTTCGCACTTGTATATGCGTAGCGTTTGCGAAGCTCTCGAAAAGCAAGGGTGTACTGTATTATTTTCTTAAACTCTCTTTGACTATACCCTTCTCAACACTTTAGATTAGTACCTCAACACTATTGAAGAGGTCACAATTTCTGTATTCTGCACAAAACCATATCACAACATATCGACGGTCTTACATATATAGCTTCAGGGATATGCTTGATACTCAAGGAGTTAGCTCATTTGGACTATGTATTGAGGTTTCTATATACGTTGCCAAAATAAAGGTATTCACTGCATACTATTGACGTATCGTGGTTTTGCGATGTGTTTATTTGGCTTGCTTTTTTTGTGCAGTTTTCAGAGGCTGAGAGGGAAGGAGTACAGACTCCATTTAAGGCTATTTTTAGCCCTTTGTAGCCACATTCCCGTCAAACCGATATATAGACAAGACCCCCCGAATTATAAGCCCACACACGCAAACAAATTACTTCACATTGCATTGTATATTAGCGAAACGCATTTTAAGCCCGTTTTTAGCCCTTTAAATCAATATAAGGTATGCAGACAAGCGAAGTGTTGAGATAGTCCAAGAGAACAAAAAAGCCAGTGAGAGTGCGACTTGTAGAGCCATATCGTTTAATTAGTCTAAATAAACAAAACTCTGTTAGCCCTTGCTATCACTACGATACAGCCGATAGCTACATATTAACATTAACTTAACACATTGTTAACATTAACTTAACATTAGAACCAGATAATCGTTGTATATTAGCAGTATGCAAAATGAGAGGAATAGTCCACTTATCGCATTGTACTACTTAGATATGAGTGTAGTTGATAGAATTAATGAGATAGGATTTTCAAGAGAGGGTCTAGATAATTTCCTAGAAATTTCAGCCGTAAAGTTTGGGAAGTATAACGGGGGAGATATTCAGAACATGGTAGAAGCTACTGAAAAGGGTTTTAAATATTTTATTAAGCCCGTTAAAAAATACCGTAAAAATAGCTTTCACGAAATGGTAGGGGCTGACTATAAATTTAGCCTCGAAGAAAGAGAAATGATAGAATTTTTTGCGAGAAAAAAAGCATTTTGTTAAATTTTTACTAACTATTACTAACTAAATACTAACTAACTAAATTACCAAATCATGACTACTTCAGAGATTACTAGATTACAGAACGAATTGAAAGCCTTAAAAACTGCTATTGCAGGGGCAAAAGTGAAAGCCGAAAAAGTTGAAAAACAACAGGAGGCAAAACTCCAAAAAATTGTGGGGGGTGTTTATAAGACCTTGAGAACTCAGCTACTGGATGACGCTAAAATTGACTCCGAAAATTGCGTTAAAATTTCCTTCACTATTGACTTGGCAGGTAACAAATTTAAAGAAACAACCTTTAAAAAGGTGCTTCGCTCAAAGCTAGTCGAGAAAGCGAAAGCAGTCAAGGTACAAAGCTCTGACGCTGTGAGCGTTAAAAAAAGAGGTTTCAAGAAAGGCGAAGTTAAATTGCAAGGATAGAGATAACAAGATATTTAACTATCTAGATGGGTGAGGTTCAAATCCTCCCCATTTTTTCGACGCCACATTCACATTCACGAAATAACACTAACACTTAAATTCGTAGGGGTAATTTTACGATTTAAAATTTGAGCAAATGACAAACGAACAAAAAATTAAATTTCTGAAAAAAGAAATCGAATCGTACATAAACGAGCCAACCGATTGTACTTTAACTAAAATTTATAAGTACAACGAAATCTCAATGATGAGGGGAGAAATTAAGAAACTAACTAATAAACTTTAGAAAATGGTACTACCAATCTACACAGAGCAAATGAGGGGGGATATGATTCCCGTATTAAGTAAGATACAAAATTGGCTTAAAGAAAACGAAGATTTAAAAGGTACTGACTACTATCGCAATGTTGAGGCTGAAGCCGTAGTAATGTACGAAATTATTAACGACCTATAAACTTTAGACAGATGCAGACTATTATAGAAATTTCCATTTACGTAATATTAGCGATGCTAATCACTTATTGTCACGTTCAGTTCATAGGGCATATGATTGAAATTAGGAGGAGAAATGAGACAAACGATAAAATTTGTACACCATTCAACTCAACTATTAACGAGTACGAATCTAAAAAAAACATAAAATGAAGGTAGAAGAATTAATTAAGTATTTAAAAACAATTAATCCAAAATTGGATGTAGTTGTTTGGGCTGAAATGTCTGGGGATAACTTTGAAATAAAAGATATTTCGGAAGATTCATTTAACGAAGAGGAAGTGGTTATACGAATATAAAACCACATTCCCTTAACTGGTGTGTTCGTCTAATGGCGTCGGGGTTTATCCTCGCAGGACAGGTTGATTTCATCTTCCAAATGTTGGTTCGAATCCAACACACACTACTAACTATTACTAACTATTACTAACTAAATTTTGAATTGTTATGCCACATTTTAGACACAAGATTCAAAACGACCTATTCGGGGTTCTTTTGAAGGCGAAGGAAATTGCCGAAACAAACGCAGGGGAGTTGTTAATGGATTACGGGAATCGTAATGTAGATGATAAATTTCTAAAAGAATTAGATGAAATACCTTTATACCTTAATACTTCGGTTGAAGATATAGGGAAATTATCTTTTACGACACATAAAAGAATTACTCACAATTCTTGGGACGCTGACGAAGCAAGATGCCCAAGTAACCGACAAAGAGTAAAAGCAAAAGTAGGTAGGGTATTAAATAGAATATTCACAACATCATATTTAGAAGAGCGAGGGGTTACGAATAACGATATTGAAGTTTTAACTTCTCAATTAAAGAGTCTGTGGAGCGTTGATGAGTCTTGCTTTTCTATAAGTGAAGATTTTTATAAGTACGAATACCCTTACACTTGTGAGGATGCCCAGCACGAAATGGGAACTTTAGGGGATAGTTGTATGAGGCATAGCGAATGCGTAGAGGAGGGGTACTTCGATATGTACGAGAGTAGTGATACTCCCGTTAAAATGGTTGTGTACGATGAGGGAGATGGAATCACAAGCAGGGCGTTGTTATGGGATATAGGTGGAGGAGAAAAACTTTTAGATAGGATATACCAAACCTACGACGGAGATATTGATAAGTTTAAAATGTACGCTAAAAATAATGGTTGGTGGTACAAAGAGAAGCAAACTTACGGGAATAAAACGGGGTGGGTAAACCTTAAGGGGGATATAGTTAAGCAAGGGTTTATAGTTCCTTGTGAGGATTTTGGAAACCTATCTAACTTTCCTTACTTGGACACATTCACGTTTGGGTTTTATAGTGAGGGAGA
>Ga0209757_10000212_pt1 | contig 14523 bp, 23 predicted proteins | sample ETNvirome_6_1000_FD_185472 | JGI IMG/M metagenome (GOLD analysis project Ga0209757, IMG submission 185472) | Marine viral communities from the Pacific Ocean - ETNP_6_1000 (SPAdes) (version 2) | ecosystem: Environmental > Aquatic > Marine > Oceanic | place: Pacific Ocean | collected 2013-06-19 | reverse complement strand
GTTGCTGTGCTTGCGGTTGGGCTTGTGGTTGCTGTGCTTGCGGTTGGGCTTGTGGTTGGGCTTGTGGTTGGGCTTGTGGTTGGGCTTGTGGTTGGGCTTGTGGTTGGGCTTGTGGTTGCTGTGCTTGCGGTTGGGCTTGTTGTGCTTGAGCTTCTATCTTTACAGCCTGTGTAATGAGTGGTGCTATTTGGTTTAAAATTGCCTGCAACTCAGGGGTGTTCGGCTCACCAGTCATGCCATCGAATTTCCCGGCGGGTCTACCGGGGTTTAGCACCATCGTCGTAAGTGCGTTTTCGAGCTTCTCTAGTTGAATCGCTGTGTTGGATTCTGCTTCTTGCATGATATATGATTCCCATATTAGTTCTGTATCTTTATTTTTCATACTAATTAGAAAGTTCTTCTTTATATTTTGCTTTTTGATTAGAACAAATTGCTAATGCTCTTTTTAAAACATTATTATAATCTTCTTCGTTTTCTTCATCATCACCATCACCTTTATGTTGGGTAATAAATTTTAAAAGAGATAGTTCGTCACTAGATAAATCGTAAGATTTACCACCTATCTCAACGGTGTGTTTTTTTTCATCTTTTTCTGAAGGCTTTAGTACCGTTAAATTTGACTGCGGGTAATCTGCAAAGTCACCAGCTTGTGGGCCCATATTAAATGCTAATGCACCAGATTCAAAAATTACTTGCATTTTTAAGTCATCTGGATTCATTTCTAGTATTTAATAGAGATTGTTATAAATAAATATAGTTAGAGAGAACAACGGATACACGGTGAAAACAACATTTAACGACAAAATCGATAGTCTTATGAAAATTCATGAAGGTGATGGGTTGTCTTGGCAAACCAATCCAAAAGCTCCTCATGATTATACTGGTTCAATGACAGGTGGCGATACTGACGCCGAAGATGCTGATCCAGATGCTGATGAAGAAGACAAAGACGAAAAGCCACAAAAGCAAAAAGATGTAGAAAGTCTCAGAGCATTAAAAGCAGATCCTGATATTGAACATGCAGTAAAAAATTACGGTACTGTCAGAAAATATCAAAAAATGTTGGATAGAAAAATTAGAAAATTGCGAGGTAAATAATGAATTTTTTTAATGTTTGGCCTAAATCAGACAATTTCACTCACGAATTAGTTACAGAATATAAAGATCTTGTACACTATGTGAGAAATCTTCCTGAGGGTACTGAAGAAATACAAACAGTTGACGACAAACTACAAACTTTAGAGAAACAAATTATACAAAAATTTGGTCGCCAAGTAATTAAAGATGTTTGGATGGATATCGAATAAAAAAAAGGCTTACTTACGTAAGCCCTGACTCTCTAATTTTATTTTTATTAGAAAGAATATCTAACACCGACTCCAACTGACCAACCATCTTCGTCTCCGAATGGTGAATCGTCGCTACTAAGATAATACACGTTAACATATGGGCGCCAATCTTCCCAATCGAAGTTAAAGGTACTGCCGAATTTATGGTAATCGTAATTATCCATAGCACCGATTTCTACATACGGTGTAAGACTTAACCAATCTCCTAGGAGATCAATTGATTTACCTGTAATATCAACAGTAACACCTTGATAATCAAGGTCGTTATTATCCCAAAGTGTAAGACCTACATCTGCCCACTTACCAACAACGGGTAAACTTTCAAATGTTACACCTACACCATACTCTGTGCTATCGATTACAGCATTGTGATGTTGTAATTCTACAGAAGCTTCAAAAGAGAAGTCTCCGGTACCGACACCGCGTCTAAGCCCTAAAACGGTGTGGTTGACACTGTCACCTCCACCTAACCTAGGAACGTTGTGAACCCCACCGAAAGCATATGCCCAGTCTAAATTCAATCCTCCAACAACACCAATACCAAGTGCATCATCGGAATAATTTAAACCACGAACATGATGTTCAGTAGCGTATTGTACTTCACCAACAACGCTTAAGTCGCCAGCATTAGTGTTCTGCATGGTAATACCAGCAGCCATCATAATAGAAAAAAGTAATGTTTTCTTCATATATTGTTATTATTTATTAGTTCCTTTAAAAGTTAAACTAGATATGTCTTCAGAACTATCAACCGTGATTGATAAATAATAAAAAACATATATATACTCTTATGGATACACAAAAACAAGAAATTTTAGATACGGTTGCTTCATATATTAAAAACGTTGATCTTTATATAGAGAAGAACAATAAATCTGCTTCAACTAGAGCCCGTAAAGCATTAGCTGATCTTGTTAAATTGTCAAGGAATGAACGCAAGAGTATATTAGAGTCTAGAAAAGGTAATGATAAGTAGTTTTTCTAAAATATTTAGACAATACATTATTAATGAAATTAATGTTCCTGAAGATGACATAGTTGGTCTAGTAGAACGCATTTATATTGATGGTATAGGTGAAGTGGATGCAAAAATAGATTCCGGAAACGGTGCGTATAATGTGATACACGGAGAGGTAGTACGTAAAAGGGGTGATAATATAATTGTCAAAACTCTTAACGGCACAAAATTAAAAAAGAAGGTCGTTGATAAAGTTGTTATTCATATTGGGTCAGGAAATAAAGAATTAAGACCTGTTGTACATTTTGACATTAAATTGGGTAACAAAGAATATAAAGATGTACCTTTTTCTATTGCAGATAGAAGTGAAAATGAATATGGTGTTCTAGTTGGAAAAGAATTCCTTTCCAAGATAGATAAACTTATAGATGTTGATAAAGAGTTTGAACAAGACTAAGTCTTGATATGCCCATTGAACATTCGGAAGTCATCGGTGTTTTCCCAACACCGTTTATGTTTGTAACAGTAGATGAAGAAACAAGAAAAAAAGCTTTAGAAGAAGTTTTAAAAGAATATAATACAAATTGTGAAGATGCAGCAACTCACTTTAAAGCAGGTAAATATGTGGATCAATTAGAGGGGTTAAAATCTTTTTGTAAAGCAAGCGGTACAAATACATATCAATCAAACCCCGACTTACAAAAGAGAGAAGAATTTTCATTTTTTAATGATATTCTTTTTGATGCGTGTAGAATTTGGGAAAAAGAAACAAATATCGATGTTGAAACTTTTGACATCATTTTAATGTGGTCTAATTTTTATAGATCTCCGGGCGGCGGAAATGGAGAACATTTTCATCCTAATAGTTTTTTGAGTTGTGTTTTTATTATAGAAGACCCTAGTATTGAACCTATAGATGGGGTTAGACATAAACCGGGTTCTACTACTTTTTACTCACCAATAAATCAAAATTTTGTTATATCACCCAGTATAAAGGACACCCGGGGGTCTGCGTATTATAACCCAACTTTGCTCCCTGATGTTAAAAAGGGTGCCTTGCTTATATTTCCTAGTTGGTTAAGGCATGCCGCAGACCCATATCATCTTCCACCAGTTGTAGATCAAGATCAATTCAGAATTACGATATCTGCTAATATTATGATAAGGGGTAATGCTGGAAAGGTAGAGACTTTAACACACCATAATTATTAATCCATAACAAACACTTCTACCAATTTATCTATTACTGCTTGGTCATTAGAAAGATCAATTTTTATTTTTTCTCGTTGTTGTCGTTTTTCCATCTCTTTTAATCTTTCATTACCTAAATCTTCATAATCACCATATACATTTTCTTCACCAATTACTTCGAAAGTAATATCTAAGTCGTCTGAAGTTGATTCTAAAGTCGGTACATATTCACTGATATCATGAAATATTAAATTAAAAAGTTGTTTTGTTTCGTAATTAGCCTTATTTTTACTTCTACCAACAAAATCTTCAATATCTTCGATACTTACTTTTCCTTTTAATTGACCAATTGGGTCTGTTAGTGACCCATAACACATTATAAAAAGATAACGCTTAGTTATTGTAGCACAATCTTTAATTACAAAGTAAGCTGGCTTTTGCTTAATTACAATACCCGTTTCGGGTTCTTCAGCAGCTTTATGCGCCGGCCCCCACAAATTTTTCTCTCTGAGAGTGCAAGCTTTTAAAACAGCTTTTTCAAACCCAAATGTATCTGAGCGTTTATTTCCCACAACTATATTTATTTGATTAAAAAGTAAATCAATAAATATTTATATGAAAGCGTATCCTGCTGGTGCAACGGTTGAAATTAAAAAACCCTTAAGCGACAAGTTGAGAGATATATATGGTGTGTCACTTAGATTACAGTTAGATGATTCGCTTCCAGGATCTTCTTTACAAGGTCCTTTAGAAGCAACTTTATTACAGGAACCTAAACTACACCCTCAAGATAAAATTTGGGTATATAAAGCGAATATTACAGGTACAAATATAGATATACCTTTACGTGAAGATGAATTTGATATAACAAGTTTTACTGAAAATTTATATACAGGCTACCACAAACAAATTAAATTACCTTCATTTAAAAGCTATATTGAATTTTTTACATAGTTTGTACGAAGTGGTAAAACTCGGCTCTTGTTTTTTCATCATCATAAAATGAACCACTTAGTTTTGATGTCTTCATCACACAACCATCGTGTTTTACACCCCTTAAACAAGCACATGTATGTGTTGCACTAATTACTACAGCAACACCAGCATTCTTTTCACATATATCATTAATTGCACTATGTATTTGAATTGTTAACCCTTCTTGAATTTGAGGTCTTCTTGCATAATACTCTACAATGCGATTAAGTTTACTCAAACCAATAACCCTACCTTGTAAACTAGGAATATAAGCAACGTGTGCTTTACCCGTAAAAGGTAAATGATGATGACTGCAAAGACTTTTAACAGGAATACCACCTTGAAAAACAATACCATCATACCCATCTGATGGAAATGAAGTTATTCTTGGTGGTTGTGAATAACACCCAACGGCCATATCATTAACAAATGCTTTTGCAACTCTCATTGGTGTGTTATCGCTATTCGCATCATTTCTCCAATCAAATCCCAAAGCATCTAGATAACATTCGTATGCAGCTGCTGCCTTTTCAATAATTAATTTTTTTTCTTCGTCGGTTATTGGAGCTGAGCTATTAGCTTTCGGTAACAAAAATTCTTTTACTCTGTTAGACATATAATTTAATTATATTGACTTTACTTTTGCATTCAAGTTTTTAAATATATAGATGCCTTTTATTCATCCTCTTAAACTTCTGTTTGTGCATATTCCTAAAAATGGAGGTACTTCAATTGAGAAAAAATTTGATATTAACGACAATTCTTTAGTATGTTGCTATAGGTTAGAAGAATTGCCATATTATTGTGAAGAAGTAGATGATACTTTTCTTTTTTCCCCACAACATTTTACTCCAAGTTTAATTAAAAAATATTATGAAGGATTTTTAAAGACATATACGACGTTTACGGTAGTCAGGGACCCTTATACAAGGGCGATTTCTGAATATTTGTTTAGAGAAAGAAAACTTCTGGATTTTAATGATTCACATTTTTTATCTTGGTGGAAAAGCTTTCTGATATCCAAATTAGATCACGTTTTGCCGCAAAGTGAATATTTTAAGAATATAAATTATGATTTTATACTTAGATTTGAAACATTATTACAAGACTTTAACTCTATGTGTGAAAAGTTAGATATACCACCTGGTTTACCTCATATAAATAAGTCTCATATTAATTCTTCTGAATGCGTTTCTTTACTTTCGGAAGAATCTATTAAATTCATCAATGAATATTACAAAGAGGATTTTACAAACTTTGGCTATAAATTATTATAATGAAACCCATTCTCGTTACATGTGTGTATGATGCTAGATCTGATTGGCTTGTAGGTGGTAAAGATAATGATGAAGAATTATATGAAGGTTCTTTAAGAAACTTATCAAACTTTAAAATGCCTATGCATTTATATTGCTGGCCTCATGAGGTAGATTTAATGACAAGCATTGTGGAACCGTATTTTGATGAATTTAAAGTTATAGGTTTAGATTTGTTTAAATGGCCCAGGTGCTATGAAATGTTAGAAACAAAAAGTAAATTTGTGTGGCATAAACTTTTAGATGGTAAAGATGACGGCAAATATTATATGTATAGCCCTAGAAATGAGCTATTATGTCATTGGAAACTTGAATGGTGTTTGGCAGCTAAGGAAAATGAATGGGGTTGTGATAGAGTTGTGTGGGTAGATGCTGGTGTTACTGAATGGTGCAAAATCCCAGAATCATTGGGGGGTGCTGAGTACCTTTATAATTTTAACGGTGCATTAGCTAAACAATACCCCGATTCTCATTTTTATCCTGAAAACAAAAACAATATCTTCACTCCAAAATTCACAAAAGGGTTAAAACGAATTTGGAAAGATAAAAAATGGTTTAATCTTACCCAAGATGTGTGTAATGATAGGCTTCAAGAATTTGATTGGGATACAAATAATCATTTTACTAGCACAACACTACAAAAAATAATGGGTTGGGAACCATTTGGTACACACCTTAAAGAAAAAGACAATAAGAAACAATTTTTTCTAAATTCATCCAAAGTAAAAAATATACACAAAGAATTTGGTGCAGAATATCCGTTTTGGACCGTGGGTACTATATTTGGTGGTGAATTTGAAGAATTGGAAAATGTTATAATACCGCTGTATATGAAATTACTAGATGCATATACTGATAATCATGATATTCAACCTATAACCGAAGAACCTTATTATAGCGTTATTGCTGAAGAAAAGGGATATAATTTATTTTGGTTTGATACTTGGTCTCATGACAAAGTAGATGAACCGTGTTGTCACGTTGTAGGAGCTAAGCCGTTTTACACCACCGTACTTGATATTATTAATTATACAAATGATTAAATATTAATATCATGAAGAACTTTGACAGTATCTTGACCAATTGTTTAAAGAACAAAGGGTTAAAATATATACGGTTCAAAGTAGACCCTACTTTAAACAGAGGATTTGAAAGATCGGATAGTTATGAAGGGTTCGTACTACAAGAACTTACAAATGAAACATGTGGCGGTGCTCCTATAGGATTACCTCCCATACTAAAGGTACTCATGCCTGGCGGCCCGTTACCTGGTATTTTTGATGTTAAAAAACCAATTTTAACTCCCTCTAAACCTAAATCGGTGCAAATGTTTAAAAGATATATTGTTAAGAAAATGAAAGATCAGATAAATGGTCTAGAGTTAGAACAAATAAAAAATACTGATAGTATTGACGATATTGAGCATTATCTTAAACAGAGTGGTGTTCAAGATAACGAACTAACTAAAATTTATAAAAAATTACTGAAACATGCCACTTAAAAAAGGAAAAACAAATAAAATATTACACCAGAACATATCTGAGTTATTGGGAACTTATAAAAAATCTGGAAAAATAGGTACATCCAAACCAAAAAGTAAAAAAGCAGCTCAAAAACAAGCAGCTGCTATAGCTTATTCAAAAATGGATGAGATAGCTAGCAAATATGTTGATAAAAATACTAAGTTATATTTATCTGAAATGTATCACGAAGATGAAGCCAGACTTAATGCTGAAGGCCACGCAGCATTAGATGATGTTGTCTGTAAATGTTATGATTGTGTTTATTGGGGTAGGGGTAATAGATGTCACGCTCCAAAAATACATTTAAGTTTTGCTGACAACGTTAGAGGTCAACGAATATGTGAATGCAACACTTACAGACCCCATTCTGAAGAAGAAGAAGCTTCAGATAAGTTTCAAGAGTTAGATGATGATCAAGATGAATATGGTGACACACCTTTAGCTCGAGAATTAAGCGCTCTTTAAGTTGACTTATTTAGAACTTAATTTATAATAGGGATATGAAATTTCAGAGTACTAAAGTTATTGAATTGGGTAGCTGTGCTTTTAGGCAACCAAAAGCTAATCATTCACATTGTAGATTTTTACACGGTTACAGACTTACAGCTAAATTTTGGTTTAGCGCTAACGAACTAGACGAACATAATTGGGTGGTAGATTTTGGTGGGTTAAAAGGTCTTAAAGAAAAATTAAGAAATCAATTTGATCACACAACTTGTATTGCAGCAGATGATCCAGCATTACCCGTTTTTAAAGAATTAGAAAAAGCCGGTGCATGTGATTTAAGAGTAATGTCAAATGGTACTGGTGTTGAAAGAATTGCTGAGTGGTGCTACGATACTGCAGACTTTTTTATTAAAGCAGCTACTAATGATAGATGTTGGGTTGAAAAGGTTGAAGTCTTTGAGCATGAAGATAATAGTGCTGTATTTACTAGGATAGTTACCCAAACTATGAGATTTGATAACTACAAATCCGAAGATGTTGATTGGGATGCGTATAGAGAGGCAGAACAATGCGGACCACAACAAAATCCTAAAGATTTTGTAAAATCCACACCGGTACATGAATTAGGCGAAGCTAACGACCCTATTGATGCTAAAAAAGAAGCTCCTGTTGAACCAACACCAGACGCGCGGTTTGGCGATCAAGCAAAAGATCAGCAAGCAAAAGATGATGAAGCTCAACGTAACTTACCTGGTGCTAAAAGAACAAGAAGTGTGGGTGCAAGAATTGGAGCAGCTCCTGTATCGCATGACATGGGTGATCCATTTGCTGGTACTAGCTGGGGGTCAGACAAACCAGGTGATCCTTATGCACCTAAAAGGGGTTAATGATTGAAAGAGAAAAAGATCCAATTATTGCTAAATTAGCAGCGGATGTTTTCTCAAAAATGGCTGAAATAGGAAAGCCGTTTGACACGGGTACAGATCACCCGGACGCTAATATAGTATCCCCGGAAGATGCTGTTAAAGAGCTCTTAAAAATTCAAAAAGACCAAAAAGATCAAACATCAGATAATACATGAACAATGTGTTTTAATATTTTACTTCTAACTATATCATCACTTCCAAAATAAAATGTCGATATACCTTGGTCTTTACTTATGTCATTGTCAAATGCTTTTATTATTGGAGAAAAACCTGATTTACCGTTAATATCAGATTGGTTTGAATCCCCTATTACCACATATCTTGAACCTTGACCGAATCTAGTTAATATTGTAATTAACTCTTGCTTAGTAAGATTTTGAGCTTCATCAATTATAACCACCGACTTATTAAATGTTAATCCTCTGGTAAAATTTACAGGTAAACATTTAATATACTCTTTTTTAAACAAAGAATTAGCCGTTGTTTTGGTTACTAATTCATCTAACTTATCAATTAATGGGAGAGAATAAGGGGCGAATTTTTCTTCAAGCATCCCCGGTAAATGTCCGATTTTTTGATTAGCAGACTCCACAACACTTCTCAAATATATTATTTGTTCCATTTTATTTGCTGCTAAAAGAGTTAGACCCCCGAAAACAGATAAATATGTTTTTGCAGTACCTGCAAACCCGTCAGCAAAAACAATTTTAGTATCTTCAGCTAGAAGAGTTAATATAAACTTTTTTTGATTTTGTGTAAAATCAAATTTATTTTTAACATTAAAGTTTAAATCCCAGTTACCGTGTAAATCTGATGTATGTAACTGTTCCGACTCGAAAACCGCGGCTAACCGCGAACGTTTTGTTGCCATATTATTATTTAATCTTGATAACCCGTTTGTTGTAAATATTATTAACGATATGAGTGATAGTCAAGAAACAATTTATTTGTCTGATGATAAAATATTTTATACTGTAGAAGGAGAAGGTGAGCTTGTAGGGTACCCCTCTGTGTTTATGCGGCTTTCGATGTGTAATTTAACATGTCAGGGATTTGCCTCAGAATCCTCACCACACGGTTGTGATAGTTTTATTTCGTGGAGGGTTAAAAATAGAATGACTCTTGGTGAGGTTGTTTCCATGATGGAAGATAAAGGGTATAAAGATCATGTGTACAATGGTGCAATTTGGAAAATTACTGGTGGTGAACCGTTAGTACAACAAAAAGCATTACTTAAGTTGTTACATTATATTGAAGTTGAATGGGGATGGGTTCCTCGTATAGATTTTGAAACTAATGCTACTATTTTACCTGATAAAGAGTGGACGAGAGTAAAAGCTACGTTTACTACATCCCCCAAAATGAGTAATAATGGTGACCCGGTAGATAGACGATATAAACCTGAAGTATTAGAGTGGCATGCCCTGCAGGGGTCTGGTTTTAAATTTGTTATTAATGAAGAGTCAGATATAGATGAAGTTTTTAGTAAATATGTTGTGCCGTTTGATATTCCTACAGGTAGGGTATGGTTAATGCCGTGTTGTGGTAGCAGAGACGAGCATATAGAAAAGGCTCCTATGGTTGCTGAGCTAGCTAAGAAGTATCGATTTAACTTTAGCCCTCGACTACATTTATTAGTATGGGATATGGCATTAAAAGTTTAATGAAAACAGTAGCAACTAATGGGTGTTTTGATATACTACACTGCGGCCATGTACAATATTTGAATGAAGCAAAGGCTTTAGGAGATAAATTAATTGTAGGTTTAAATTCAGATAGGAGTGTAAAAGAATTAAAAGGAGAATCACGCCCCTATAATAATGAACAAAATAGAGCAGCAGTGCTATCTGCTTTAAGGTGTGTCGATGAGGTTGTTATTTTTGATGACTTAAGTTGTGAAAAATTCTTAATGAAAATTAAACCAGATATTTACGTAAAAGGTGGAGATTATTCTTATGACGATCTAGCAGACTGTGAAAAAAGAACGATATCCGCATTACAACAATTGGGTTATTGTAAAGAGGTTAAAATGTTAAAAAAATATAAAAGTTTATCCACTACAGACATTATTAATAGATTAAACGAACTACATTAATAAAATATAGTATGTCTAATAGTGGTTGGGTGGTTCCAAATTTTTATAAAGCTCCTCAGGATTCATTGTTTGATAAAGAGTATGATTATTTTGTAAGTCTCGGTCATAGGTGTTGTGTTGGTCAAGCACTAAACTACATGCGTAAATCTTCTTTTCCGTTTGATTGGCAAGTAACAAAAATGTCTACCCTTGCAAGTATCTTTAAAAATGAATTTAAAAACTTTTATCCTGATAGCGGTGTAGATTTTGCCCATGTCATCTACTATCAGGATGAAAATAATCAAGAAACTGATAGAATTAATGAAGAAGCAACATATGAGATATATAATCGCCGTAGTAAGAGATTAGTTAAGTTAATCAAAGAGAACGAACGGAGATTGCTGTTTGTACGTCATAAGTATGTTTGGTATTGGTCTAAATGGCCTGGTCATGCTGCTCAATATGATGCAAATCCCGTAGGTTATGATATTCAACAGTTAGTTGAAGTTTCAGACATTTTAAAGAACCAATATGGTAATGATAAGTTTGAAATTTTATACGTTTACCAAGATATGAATGAGTTTAAGGATTTTGAGTGGGACGAAAAAGGAGAAATCGATCAAGAGTCCTTTAAATTGCCTTCAGGTACAGAACAAATGGAACAAGCAAAACAATTTACGTATGTTGAACAGTTAGGTTTCAAAGATAAACATATTACCCCTGTTGTCGTAAAACCCAATAACGTCAGAGTAGAAGGTAATGCAATGTGCAGCGCTATAAATTCGTTTGTTAATCTTTCTACAGTTCAAGATTTTGATCTACCGTATGGGTTTGAACAATATAAACTTACTAGGAACATAGACGTTGAATAATTTACACCAGTCTATTGATGAGTCTGTACAAGAGTGGTACGCTAAATATTTATTTCCTAAGATGGACCACACAAATTTATCGGCTAAGCAATGGGAAGAAATATATCACAACGGTGGTTTTGGCGGCCAGGGTTCTGGTACTGGTAGTTTATTAGAAAATAATTATGAGTTAATAAAAATATTTGATAACTTTATACTAAAGAACAATATTCAAAATTTATTAGATTTGGGTTGCGGTGCAATGCAATGGATGCCTTTTACCAAAACATATGAAAAGCTTAATTATACGGGTGTAGACGGGGCAAGTAATTTAATTAAAACTAATATAGAAAAATTTTCATCACCCACAAAAAAATTTATCTGTTGTGATCTTTTTAAGTTTGAATGTGAAGATGAATTTGATTTACTATTTTGTAAAGATGTGTTTCAACATAATGAAATGCAAGAATTAAAAGAAGGTTTAGTGCAAAAAATAAAATCATTGAAATCAAAATATAAAATGGTTATTTTACCAAAGGGTTATAATTTTCCTTATGAATACATAAAAGAAGGAAACACTTCTAATGAAGATTCAGATAGTACCCCATATACTAGATACCCAGGGCCAGGTTATCATGAATTTGATTACCAGTCTGACGAACTCAAAACCGTCATTATATTTTAATAAATATAAATGTGACTCGGTTTAATAGCAGGATAAAAGAATTAACTGAAAAAACAGATTTGGATGCAAATGAATTGTGTGTTGGTGACATTATAAAAAATATTAATCCTGAATGTAAACATTTTAAGAGCAAGGGTAAAGTAGTTGGTGTTAAAAAATTATTAGGTGATACTGGTGCATCTGGAAAGCTTATTAGATATGTTGTTCTTAATAAAGGTAAAACGTTCAAGCCCGGTGATCGATTAGAAAAAACTGAAATTCAATTAACTAAAGAAAGTCTCGCCGGCGCCGGTCATTTAGCTTTAGATCTTGTTGGGTTAATTCCTGGTGTCGGGGAAATAGCTGATGCGACTAACGCAGCTTGGTATGCAGGTGAAGCAGCAAGAGAGTCTGACCCAGAAGAAAAGAAAAGCAAATATTTGATGGCTGCTTTATCTCTTGTATCTGTTATACCTGTTTTGGGTGATGCAGTAGGTAAGGGTGGTAAATTAGCAGTTTATATTGCTAAAGGAGCAAAAGCTTTAAAAGGTACAGGTAAGGTAGGTAGAGCAGCAGCAAAAGGTATGGTAAAGGGTACCAAAGCAGTTAGAAAGGCTACTAGTGTAGCTGGTCCTAAAGTTAAAAAAGCTCAAGAAGCTGTAAAGAAGAATAAACGATTGATTGATAAAGTTTTAACTAAAGCGTCTGAAAACGAAAAATTAGCACCCCATGTTACTGGTATGAAAGATGCTATAAATGATTTTGGGGGGTCGCCCCCGGAGCGTAATGATGTGGCTGGTTATACATCTTACAAGGAAGAGATGAGATGAATTTCGAGTACAAAGTATATAATTTAATTGAAGCTAATACAGCAAAATATTATATGGATAAGTTGGGGTATAGTTTTAGAGATTTAGAGCCCCACATAGGAAGACAAACAATGAAGTTTCATTACGATGTACATTACCGTAATTTTACTAAAGGGTTAAATGCAGCATTAGGAAATCGACCCAAACCACCTATTCATGAATTGTTAAAAGATATAAAGAAATATGATGATAAAGTAAATCATAATGCTGGTGGTTATTATAATCATTCTCTTTATTGGAAGTTAATGAAGCCTAAAGGTAGTAAACTTTCAACTCAAATGGAATTAGGAAGAGCTATTAAATCTACGTTTGGTTCTTTTAATAATTTTAAAAAAGAATTTAAAGAAAAGGGTACTTCTATCTATGGTAGTGGTTGGGTTTGGTTAGTAAAAAATAAGGATAAGCTTGAAATAATAACCACACCAAATCAGGACAACCCTTTAATGAACGGTCAAGGACAACCGGTTTTTGGTAATGATATGTGGGAACATGCATACTATCTGGACGATGGACCCTATAACGAAGAATTTATGGATAGATACTTTAAAGTAGTAGATTGGGATTTTTGCAACAGCTTATTTATCAGTAATTAATAAATATAGAAAATGAACAAAGATATTCAAAATATATTTGAAAGTTATGCATCTACATGGAATATGACTCCTAAAGAGTCGTTCAAGAGAGATAAACGATTTTTTAGTTACGTAATTGAAAACAATAAAGAATTGCACCCGCTTAAGTCGTTACCTACGAAAGTTATATTTGAGTTGTATAAACTCAAACTACGTTCATTTTATGAGACTCACCACCCGGGGTTAATTACAGAAAACACAAATTTAACAGATGAAGAAGCTTTTGATATATTACAAGAGTCAACAAAAGATGTAACAAAATTAGAAGCTTATATGGGCGTAAAAGATGTATTTGCAGACCTAACACTTGATTATTTGTTAGAAAGATACCACCATTTAAGAGTGAAGCCGGTCGTAAAAGAGCAGTATTCTGGTCGGGTAAGACAAGATGTTGCTGAATTGAAAAGACAAATTAAACAGTTTCTTGGAGCAAATCCAAAAATGGCTAAAGATCAACGTTTTGCTCAATTACAACAAGTAGTAACTGGAATGGATAGAGAAGGTAGAGGTGCACCGGCGGCTGGAGCTGGAGAAACAGTTACTTCTACTACTGATGTAACAACGACACCACCTGCACCCGGAGCTGCACCCGCACCTGCACCCGCACCTGCACCCGGAGCTGCACCTGCACCCGCACCTGCACCCGGAGTAGATGTAACAACTGATGTTGCAGCCCCTGGTGGTGGTCCGGTTCCACCTGCTGTTGATACTGCAATAGATGTTGAAGAGGTACCAGCGAAACCGGGTA
>Ga0209757_10000211_pt1 | contig 14539 bp, 27 predicted proteins | sample ETNvirome_6_1000_FD_185472 | JGI IMG/M metagenome (GOLD analysis project Ga0209757, IMG submission 185472) | Marine viral communities from the Pacific Ocean - ETNP_6_1000 (SPAdes) (version 2) | ecosystem: Environmental > Aquatic > Marine > Oceanic | place: Pacific Ocean | collected 2013-06-19 | reverse complement strand
TGTTTGGCTTGTTGCCAAGTCATCAAAATTGCAAACTCTTTTTGATCGCAACCGATTTGTCTATCACGACAATATTCACGACCAATTAAATCGAGTTCATAATCATTATTCCACTCACGTGCATAACAAGTTTGATTTTCTTTACCACCACTCAATCCAAGTTCTCTTTCATTGGCTTGGTCAACTTGTGTCCAATGAGGATTTGACGCATTTTCCTCGCCATCACCTTTACCCCATTTTTGTTCAATGTTAATATCGGGATTACATTTTTCCCCTTTATTAACTTTGCCTTTTAACTCATCACGAAAATAAGCATAAGCAAAATCATTTTGCCTACTATTTTCCGAGCCATTAATATTTCCATCTAATCGGAAATCAAAATGCTTTGTGACGTACTTATCTTCTTGGTCATCATGACGACTTTCACTTGCATACTGACCATCTTCTTTATTTTCAAAGCCATCAGCTTTATTCATATACCCAAAATGAAAGCAACTATCTTTCGCAATAGTATTCACGTTTGGAAATTTGTTTTGAAGATGATAAGCCATCTTAACATCATTAGGGGTATAAAATCGCCCAACAATATTACTTGCAAGTTGCCAAGTTTTATCTTGGAGAGGTTTTATAGTTTCTCTTGCTTGGTCAAATGCTTCTTTTTCTTGTGTGTGTTCTTGTTCGAGATAAGGTCGCATAAAAATATTAAGTATCTTATTTCTATGCCCTTGATTATTTCTTACTCTAGCCATTTATTTCTCCTTTGTTAAAAATAAAGTTATATCATGGCTTGACAGTTAAAGTCAATAGGATTATAAATGACAGTATGAATTATAAAGAGATAACATATAATACTGCATTAGATATTGTCTTTATGAACAAGTGTCATAATTGTGGTTGCACACCCAAAAATGATGAATGGTCAAATAGAGCAAAAAATCTGTGCATAGATTGTCAAGAAGATGATTGATAGTTGGTTATTTTATCTAATAGTTTTAGGTTTTGGCTTTTTAGCTATTTACTTAATGGACATTGGAATATTTAAATAACACTAGCTTAAGAAATTAGGTCTAATTTCTTAAGCTTGAGCCCTGATCCCTTTAGGTTTGGTAACCTATTAACGCTGTCTCTGAGATAGTGTGGGGGATCTGGGGTCAAGCGGTACGCGGCTTTATAAATTAATATTAAGCCGCTTGATCAAACTTGAGCCCGGATCTAATAGGTAAGCGAACTGCAACACCGGTATGACCTGTTGGATCCGGGGTCAAGTATGCAAGGGGATCGTGGGAAACCAACCGACTGCTTTGCTTGGCCATAAAAAAATTAAAAGAAAATAAAAGCTGCAAGCTGCAAGCTCCAAGCTTGACAGCCTGTCCCTGAGATGATAGGATAAGTTATGAAAGAAATACTAGTAAGAGGAAAAAAAGTAAAAGTCCCATTTAAGGATGCGGACTATAATTTAGATGGTGAAGAAAATGTTACCATCCAAAATAGATTCAGCGGAGCGAAGGCTACACTGCCTGGATACGCGGCCGCTGTCTATGACGTGATAATAGGATCCGAACAGCTCCAGCAATGGGACAATGTTCGGACGGGTCTGGACTGGTTTAAAAAGTACTTTCCCAAACAATATATGGTGCTACTAGATTGAAAAAATTCACAATAGAAGTAAGTCACGCATCAGGACCACAGCTTCAGACCATTGGTCTGGAGCTCAAGATCATGAGCAATGGATGGGCGAGACATGGTCCCCGGATCCTGATCAATGGCCAGAAGCTGCAAGCTCCAAGCCTGAGAGAACCAAGGACCAAGCGTCAAGCCTCAAGCTCCAAGCGCCACAATATGGCCAGATTCATTTGATATAAAATGATATGAAAGTTAGAAGCAAACACAACGACCTGATGAACTACTTCATTGTAGATCATAAACATTTATCTAAAAAATACATCAAGAAAGTAGAAAGATTTTTAAAATGCTTAAAAAAGAAGCAAGCCAAATAGTTGGAGGTTTATCAGTACCGGGCAAGATGCCCTGCTATTCTATAAATTTACCGGCTACAGAATGCAAGACAGGCGCGAAGCTGGCCCGTGTACCAGGGACCACCTGCCATGGATGCTATGCACTCAAGGGTAGATATAGATTTAAAAAGACCAAGCGCGCAATGGCCCGAAGACTGCGAGCCCTGGCCCATGGATCATGGACCGCGGCCATGGTAACGCTGATCACAGGCCACAAATACTTCCGCTGGCATGACTCAGGCGACCTTCAAGGCGCCGCGCATCTCAAGAATATATTCGAAGTGGCCAAGGCAACCCCGGAAGCCAGACACTGGCTGCCGACTCGCGAGCATAGCCTGCTGGCCCTGATGGACCCGGATGTAGTCCCAAAGAATTTAATTATAAGAGTTTCAGCAACCAAGGTTAACGGCCCGGCCCCCAGATGGTGGCCGTGGACGTCGACGGTTCAGGAGCCCGGAACCATGAGAAGTAGCCATGTACAAGATTCAAGGCAATGTCCCGCGCCTGATCAAGGCGGCAAGTGTAAGAGCTGCCGCGCATGCTGGTCTAGAGACATCTCCAACGTGACCTATGCGAAACACTAGAATCATAGAAGAGATCCATGAGCAGTGGGCCGTGGCCCGCGGCTACCGGAAAAAGTTGCAAGCTTCAAGCTGCAAGCCGGAAAATCTCAACGCCGCAAACTCAAATCAGTTTGTAAAAGGTGCAAGCTCCAAGCACCAAGCTGGAAGGCCCAAGCGCCAAGCTTCAAGCGTCAAATAATTTTTGAATTTCAATCCAATTAAGCGAGTTCCAAGCACCGTGGCCCTTGGCCACCAGGTCATGGACCATGGACCCTGGAACAAGTTTCAGGGACCTCGGGCCGAGGGCCCTAATAAGGATAAATGTATTCTGTGGATGAGTCTTATGAAATGAAATTTGATGCGCCGAGAAATTGACTTTGTTCCCTTTGGCGACTTTTAATTCAACAGTGAAAAAGTGCCCAGAAGTATTATACCCCAATAGATCAGGCATGCCAAGTAAGCTAAGGTTTTCAACACGATTCCAGATAATGGAGCATGTATTTTTTTTAAGATCTTGATATAATTTTCTTTCTGGTCCCATGTTGTTTTCAAGGTTACTCCGGTATGTCTGGAGCACGTATTAATTGTCTTTTATTTGGTTTAAATACCACGCGAATAGAACCATCTCCAATGATGTTCGACTCCTCTACATCTATCCGTTTAATCTCTTCGTAGTATCCTTCTGACTTCATATAAATTTTTGCGTTGTTAATAGCATTTCCTTTTTTACCATCTATAAACTCTTCCAAATATCTCATTAAATCTTTTATGTACATTACATTCCTGACTTTCGAGCATCCTGAACTTGTTTATCTAAATGATCGTGCATCTTCTTATTCTCTTCTTCTAACTCTGTCAATCTTTCTTGTAATTTTCCGTTTAATTTTTGGTGCGATTCATTGACCTCAAGTGAATCGGCAACCCTGTTAAACAAATCATTATTTTCTTTCTTGGTTCGATCCAACTCATTCTGTAAATGATCACATCTCGCTTGAGCTTCCTTGACTCGATTAGTTTCGATTCCTTTCATAATACTCAGTTCTCCTTCCGCCTCCTGACGGAATTTGTGTTCTTTCTCCCATGCTAAGCGGCTAGCCTCAGCGGCATCTTTTAATAACTTACGATAATCTAATTCCATCTGTGTTGGTTTATCTTCCCTATCTTTTCTCATCTCTGCTGTGATACAGGCACCTGTTGCAATAGGTTCTAACTCTTCTTGGCTCTGTTGGGATTCAGTCAAAGGGATATGTTGAGCTTCTTCCTGACGATCTGCATCTCTATACTTTTCTAATTCCCTATAAGTCTTTTCCGGAAATTCTTTCACTAATTCCTGCATTGTTTTTTCTTTCTTCATATTGACTTTTTATCAATGTTACCTTAAATTGTCAACTATGGGTGTACCTAGACGATTAACTGAAATGCAAATGAGATTCGCCGAATTCATAGTGTTCGGAGGGACAGAAGGGCCTATGACTCAAGGTGAAGCAGCTATAGCTGCTGGCTATAGTTCTCAACGAGCAAGACAAGAAGGATCAGAACTTTTAAATCCTAGATTAAGCCCATTAGTAGTTCAATATGTAGGCAGACTTAAAGAAGAAAGACTCCAAAAATTTGAAGTTAGTTATTCTGGTCATGTGGCTGAACTAGCTCGTCTTCGTGAGTTGGCTTTAAAGAAAGGTAGCTTTTCCTCTGCAGTAAACGCCGAAACCAATAGAGGCAAGGCAGCAGGATTATACATAGACCGAAAAATAATAAAACATGGGAAACTAGAAGATATGTCAGAACAGGAACTAGAATCAAAAATGAAACAAATTCTAGACGACTACGCACCAATTTTAAATGTAACGCCAGCTAAAAAACTCCCATCTAATAAACGTTCATCAAAAGGGAATAAATCAAAACAACACTCAGTACGAGTAAAGCTATAATTATTATTCCCTCAGGATTTATCACCTATTTTTTCTTTTTCTTTTTAGATTTTAGTTTCTTTTTCTTTGCTTTTTTCTTTTTCTTTGGCATAGTTTTCTCCTTCAGTTTGTTGTACTCTTCTTCACTAATATCGTCAACACCAAACTCTGCTTCATCCATAACGATGTTCTTTCAAAAATTGATATAAACTAGAAACTTTTATAACAGCCTGTTCCCATTCTTTTTTTCTTTTATCTAAATGCTCCGCGGCTTTACCACATACTGTCTTCCAATTATTCATTGTAGGATCTATACTATTTTTAAAAAAGGACACTTTATTTGTGGGAGCCCAGTTCATTCCAGCAGCAATAGAATGAATTCCAGAATTTAGGTTAGTAAAGCGATAATTAAAATTTCTATCACGTACATGATGTAAAAAACCAAAATGAGGTTCATAAAGTAAGTTAATTAATTTACTAGACCATTCTTTATTAAAATTTGTTTTCCAATAAGGGGTATCTTGTCTTTGAGACAAAGCATAGTGTAGCGCAACAAAGTCTGCAAAACTATAAAAAATACTTTTACATGCACTGGTGAAGGAATCTTTATCCAACTGTGATACCGACCCTCGATCCAGAGCTCTAACTAAATAATAAAGAAATTCATGTACTGAATATAATCCATTGCTTTCAAGAGGTTCAATGAAACCTGCAGCCAGCCCTATTGCGCATACATTCTTCACCCAGAGTCTATTGTATATTCCGACTTTCATTTTAATTTTTCTAAACTCTAGATCCTGTGTCTTTAAATGTTTTTGAAATTGTTTTAAGGCCATTTCATCATCAATAAATTTACTGGAATAAACATAACCACTCCCAATTCGACTCCATAAAGGAATTTTCCATACCCACCCATTCTGAATGGCTGTACAATTAGTGTAGCCTACTAATTCCTTCTCTTTATTTTTATAGGGGATATGAGTGGCCCACGCTGAATCATTAGGAAGTAAATCACTAAAACTGTTGAAAGATTCTTTTAAAGTTTTGCCTAAGAGTAATGATCTAAATCCTGTGCAATCAATAAACAAATCAGCTTTATATTTATTATTTAAACTTTTAATTCCATCTTCATTTTGTTCTATCTTCCCAATTTCTTCTCTAATATGTTTAACTCCGCGAGGAATACAAAAATTATCTCTTAACCATGTTCCAAATTTTGTGGCATCAAAATGAAAAGCTGTGTGTCTATAAAAATCAAACGGAAGTGTATTATCTTCATTTAAAAAGCATTTATTTTTATTTACCAAAGCCATTTGCGGATAAGTACAATCAGCGAAATCAGAGGATGGAAGAGTAGGATCCAACATTTTTTTTAACCACCAATCATTTAATAATGATTGATTTCCTTTAATTATTGGATCTCCAAAAGGATAATGAAATGCTTCTCCTTTTTTATAAAAATCTGTAAACTTAATACTTAATTTATAAGAGGCATCACATTCTTTCATAAAATCTGAATCCTTTATGCCTACCATCGCTTGCCAGCCTCTAATAGTAGCAAGAGTGCTTTCACCCACACCTACAGTAGGTATAGTGGGACTTTCTATAAGTGAAATTTTTTTATCGGGAAAAAATTTAATAAGTGTGGAAGCTGTCATCCAACCAGCTGTTCCTCCACCAATAATAATAATTTTATGGATCAAACGTCTCTTTTCTCTAACCTTAGCACACACCCAATAGGCATGACATTCCGATCTGAAAATACTTCTTCCTTAGTATCATAACTACTAAAGGTCCAAATAAACTTCTTTGTCTTCTTGTAGAGATAAGCAAATGTAACCATTTTAGAACATTCAAACCTATCAAACTCATCTGCGGTGGCATGGCCGGCATCTCCGGTTATATCAATCCAAGAAATTTTATAAAAATAATATCTCTTTTTGTTAATGATTACGTGCTTATATTTCGATTTCTTACGTTTCATGATCCTGGGAGCTCCTCCAAAAGCCACTATAGACTATTAATATATATTTTTCTATTTCTCTTATGTGCAAAAAAAGTCTGGCAGGCTGGCAGATTTAATATAAATATATAAAAAAGGTATTAGTACCAACGGTTCCAGGTCTTTTTGGGTCTGCCAGCGTCACCAAATTTTCTGCCAGTGCTGCCAGCTGTCTAATTAGTGCCATAAAATCGCCTCAAAGTTGCCATCTTTCCCTCTGCTGAAGCCACTTTTTCCAGCAATTTAGCTATTTCGCCGGTGACGTCGGTATGGTCAACCAGCACTGGGTGGCTATTTCCTGCCAGCAACATATCTATCTTAACTAGCGCGTCTTCCATGTCATTCTGGTAGCGTCCAATCAAAACCTTATAGATTCGTTCCTTCATTTGTACCTCCTTTCCATTAAAATGCCCAACTGACAAATGAATACCTCGTTCCTTTCGTTAAGTCACTGACTCCATGAGGATAGATAAAATTAGATGGGAATAATAATATATCTCCTCGTGCCAGTTTAACTTCTTTGCCTCTACACATAAATTCTCCTCCTTCATAGTTATCATTGAGTAGTCCAACGATGGAAATAATAGGAATGCCTTTTGCGTTTCCATCAAATATACTTTGAATATGATCATAGTGAACACGCATTTTGGTCCCCTTCTCGTATTTATTAAATCGTACCTGACTTATTGCATGAATCCAGGGTGGCTTGCAGTGGCCCTCCTTGGACCATGAAACTTTGGCTTGATATAACATTATAGCCTTCATAATAAGAGGACCTAAAGTCTTGAACTGTTCAGGGGTTGAATTAAGAACATCTAATTCTTTTTCTTTTTGGGAATATTCTGATTCTTTTTGGCCATAAGTTGACCATTTATGTTTAGACCATTTAGTTTTGTTGCACTCTTCAATGAGAGATCTACAGAGTGGTTTGGGTATTATATTGTAAGTTACTATATAATCATCTACGTTGTTCATTAATCTCCTTAAAAGTTAAATGCGTGGACCCAGCCTCTGTTCCTAATTCGGTAAAGGAAAAACTATTAAAGGCTAAAGAATACCTGCTTTCTTTTTTAGGGTTTGGAGGAACTGAGTGTCTTAACCCGCTTGGAAAAAGAATTACATCCCCGGATAAAGGTTTAAATGTAAAGGACTCCGCATTGAGTCTCGTATATGTTTCTATCTGTGGTCTAATTCTAGCAACTGTATCTACAGTAAATGTGATTGCGGCATGATCATCATTTCTAAAATAAAATACTCCACTAATTAAACTATTAGCATGGGTATGTTCGTGCGTAAAACTTCCATAAGGATTACGTTGAACCCACGCTTGAGTGATTGATGCTTTTTGTTTTGTTTTCACAATAAGATTTGTGTATTTATCTAAACTTTCCAAAAGAAACTCTTTTATTTTTGAAAGTTCAGGATGTTTCATTAAGTAAGAATCTTTACTTCTAAAAACACCTGTTACTTGTTGGTCTGTATATTCTAAATTTCTAATATGTTTAAATTCCTTTTTAAAATCGTCCTTGTAAGTACAGACCAATAAGGATGTTGGAAAGATGGATATAAGGGTATCTTTTCTCTCATTTACCATAGCTTCTTTGACATATCTCCTTTTTTAGCTTTATCTAGTTTGCCTGCTTCTTTTTCAAATTCTTCTAATAAATCTTTTGTATCTATAGGGGCATTTTCTTTTTCATCGTGCATTAGGTCATAATAGCTGTCCAATCTTTTCAAAAACTTATGTTTCCAGTCCCTTAAGTCAGCATCTTGAATGGTGAATTCTTGATAATAACGATCAGGAGTACAAACCATTATAATTCCTTGTCTAATTTGAGACTTGTGTACATAGTCATGAGCCATTGCATATGCAGCTATTTGTAAAAAGTAATCATCTATCCATTCTCGTTGCTTGGGTCTATTAGATTGTTTAAAATCAATAATCGTATCCATTCCATTATGCTCACAGATTAAATCTGTAGCTCCGGCGTATAAGCCTGGATAAAATAAGGTAATCTCCGATCCATAGTAATGTTTGACAGGAGCCAATCCTATTTCAATAATCTTTTCCGCCATCGGTTTAGCTTCTTCACCAATAGGCGTAAGATCAGCATACCCGGATTCTTTGATGTATTTCTCAATGAACTTATGCATGGCACTTCCCCGGAGACTAGAATGATTCGCGATTCGTGTTGCTTCGTCATAACCTACCTTTTGTTTCCAGCGCCTTATATACTGATCATCTTTTGTTTTTGCAAGAATTGTTGTCACGCTAGGCAGGCGCGCGCCTTGAATTTCATAGGTCCGTGAGCCGTGGTCCGTGGTGCTTGTGCCCTGGACGTAGCTGTATTTTTTATTACACTTCATTTAAATAAATGTTAAGACTGCTATCATTCGGCGTCCTTCCTTTGGGTATAGTGGATAATGTGGATACTTTCCATTAAATCCCAAGATTTTAAACTGAACGGGCTCCACAGTTTTTAAAATTTTATTGTCTATAGATGTGGGAATCCCATCAGACAGGATAACAGTGGCACCCCCTTTGCTTTGATTTAAATAAATAATCGCGTGGGAATAAGGAAAGATATGATCTTGATGGGGCGTTGCGTTGTCTTCCATGGGAAAGTATAAGTTAATACACCCTCTTATAAAAACATTACAACTTATTTTATGTTTAGTAGCGAAGCGTTTAACAATAGTTTTAAAAAATTCTGCATGTTCAGAATGAATGCGCTGGGTCTTTCTATGAATTAGAGTATGATAAAGAAATGGTTTATTATCGTTAGGATACTGAGATGGAGACCAATAGAAAGGAATGTCTCCTCCTAAAATAACAGATTTAATAAATTCTTTCTCTTCATCGGTGATTATACTTTCATCTTCTATTATCATTTTAATACTTCCTTGAAGCGGCCGCGCCACCCGTATGTTCCGTGGTGCGTGGTCTCTGAGTCGATGTTGGCGTAGATCTTGAAGCCCGCGCCGCGGACCAAGGAACAGAACGCTAGGTCTTCGCCCTTCCACGCGCCGGTGCTCAAGTGAAAAGAAGTATCCCAAAAGTTATAAAGATATTTGGAGACAGGATCTTCAGTCGTGGGCACGCCCATGACTTCGTCGTTCATGTCTTTAAGTTTTTCTTTAGGGATGTTAATTTTATATTCGGAATGGTCCTCGATCAATTTATCAAAGACTCGACGATGGATAAGCATGAGCCCTGCGGGGCCATCCTCGATCTCAACGAGATCAACCATGCCGGTCTCTTCAATGGTAACATTACGGTCCTTAAAACGGACCGGATACTTCACGTTCATGTCGGCTAGTTTTAAACGATACGGAGTACAACTGATATCTTTCTTGGCAACCAGCATACGAATCACTGCTTCAGGTTCGAACGATACATCTGCATCGACGAAGAGAAAGTAATCGTAGCCACTGTGCAAGAAGCCACACGTCACCATGTTGCGGGCGTGCGTGACCAGGGAAGAGTTAATAATTCTAAATTGAGACTTGATAGCGCTGCTGCGTAACTTGTCAAACAGTTTAAGCAAAGACATCACGGTCTCGCGTTTCACCGAGTCGTAACAAGGCATCCCAACAAACAGACTGGGTTTGATCAATGAATTCTCACTTTGTTTACATTATAAGGTTCAACTTCTTGTTCGGTAATGATTTTCATTATGTTTTTGTAATCCTCATCATCGAGATGAGTTTTATATAATCTTTGAGCGATGGCCATGAGTGTGCCGGCAATCAGCTCTACTGAAAATTGATGAGCGTTTAATAGATGCATTACATGTTCAAAGATGTCATCATAAACTTTTATTTCTTCACCAGCAGTGGGTTTATTTAATTTTTTTTCCATAATAATTAAATCTCGAGTCATGATCAAATAATACGTTGCCTGATACAGATATTCGTGTTGCATTTGATTTAAAAGGAAAAACCCAATGTTTTAAATTTGCTGGAAAAATATATAAATCTCCAGCTTCTGGCAGCCGATGAACTACACTAATACATTGATGATTCCCTTCTCCATATAACCAGGAAATCCCTCCCGGTCCGCGCATTGTTCCTTTAAAGTTATCACACTCTTCTTTAATTTCTTTTGGCATGTGGGGATAAAGAACAAAAGATAGATCCGCACTATGGTCATGAGGAGGATTAAATTCATTAGCTTTCATGAAGTTAACCCAAAGAGCAACGAGGTTAAAATTAGGCTTCATCGTTCCTCCCCCCTTCCATTTATTAAAGCCATGCGAATATGCTTCAAAATATCTTTTAAACATAGGGGCCAGTGTAGTGGCTTCTGAACCTAAATCGTATTCTTCGTGAATATGTCCCGCAAGTTTACGTCTGTAATCAAAATTTTTGTTGCGGCAACGTGCAGCTACTTGTTCGACTAGATCGCATTCTTCAGGAGTTACTGTCGCATGAAAAAGAAAAGGACCCCAATGAAAATAATTATATTTTACATCTTTCATTATTGTACTCTATCTTTCTTTTGCTCATTGATCAATGCTTCTGATAATCCATAGTTTATCATACATTGTAAAATGTGTAACGCACTGTGAGCTCTTCTCCTTTTTTGATATTTCGAAGAGTAACCAACGACCACTTCTTTGTGACGCATGCAGGATCATTCCCATTTGGGCGAAGTTCTACTTTAACAACGTTAGGAGTATTCGAATGATTAATGAATCCTCCCAGAGGCGTTCTATATATATCTTGTTTGTTATCCAATAAAGCCATCTCTAAATGAGTGGTACCAAGATTTGTTCCTTGAGCGATACCTTCTTTAGCAAAGAGTCCTAGACCATTGATGCCAGATTGGTTTATTGTGAGTGAGTCAGGTAAAGGTCTATACATTAGTTGTGTGGACACTTCTTCTTTTTCCATTCTCTATATCCTCTGGTCCATTCTTCCGAATCTCTTTCTTTCCAACGTTTATCCCAAGCCCAGTTGTGGAGAGCTCCTGATTTAATCTCTATGAATCTTAAAATATTATCTTTTAAGTTCCTGCAAATGTAAAACTGTTTTATCATATATATGTTTCTTTATATCTTTTTCTGTTGCCATAATGGTTAGCACATCCATACCATTATAAGCCTTGACGTAAGCATTTTGAGTTACGGCAATACTTGATCCACTTACAAGGAGCGCAAACTCACTGCAACCGGTGGTGATGATTCCTAATAAGCCTATTAATAAAATCTTCTTCATATTTTATTTCTCCGTTAGATTCACATACCCAACACTGCTTTGATTCAGTTATACCTTGAGTGTCGGTAATATTAATGTACCCATTTCCACTACAGTTATCACAGATGGCTTTATACGACATTATATATCCTTGGTCTACCCCCTTTAGCACCCATACCTTGGTAGTAAAGGTTCTTTTTTTTCATTTCTCTTCCTGCTTTTGCTGCATAATAAGCGTTGCCTGTTAAATGTTTTTTCTTGGGTCCTCGTTTTTTTCCCTTCTTGGGTCCTTGACGGTAATGAGAAGTAATGGGGATATCTACATTCCAGCCTCCTTTTCTTAATAATATTTTTCTTGCTTTCTGTTGGACGTATTGTGGATTCCTTCCAGCCATTTCGCATATAATATTAAAATGAAATCCACCCTCTAAAAAGAAATGACGCGCTTGATCTCGATCATAATTATAATGATTCTTATGAGATATATTGGCTTTCAAATCCATGTTAAGATGAGGAGGACCTTTAAAGGCGTCTAAGGCTGCTCGGCATAGGACAGCAACCCAAAGATCTTTTTCTGGAAGAGTGACTCTATCATCACTTATTGTTTCCTCTGCGTGACCTACCCAACTTGTAAAACTATTTTGTGCTCTTCCCATTTAATTTTTTATCTTTCTCATTTGCTAACGCTTCAACCGTTTTACTGATGGATAATCTTGCATCCGGCAATAAAGTTTTGGACAACCTAACCAATGTGTTATAGGTTTGATGTGTTAAAGATACGTTTCGATATTTACTAATGTCTGTCATGTTTTCTTTCCTTTTGAACTAGAATATAGGATTTTACTCCAAAGATGTCAAGATGAAATATGTTTTAATAATATGGGTGTGCTCTTTTATCCAGGGTAATGCCTGTATGGCCCCTGTGGAATATCCGACCCTGTATAATAGTTGGTATGAGTGTTCTCGTGATGCCCATATAGAATCTGGAAAGGTTTTATCTAGGATGGGCTATAAAAATGTTAATGATTACAAAGTAGGAATGAAGTATCATTGTAAAGCGGTGCAGACTTATTGACAATGTGGCGAAAAGATGGTATGAGCTAATCTTTCTCACCTTTAAATCCTATCCTTACTTCCCTTTTAGGGTAGGACTATTCACAGATCCAACCTAATAATAACTTACCATCCTGGGTATAGTTTCCTTGTAGCTTAGGATTGCCCTCAATCATGTCATAATAGATGGTATTTACATCTGTCCAGGCCATAGCCATTTCATTACAGTCTAGACCCTGTGTTTTGAATTTTAGTTCTTCAACCCCGCTCACACTGAGCAGGAGTATTATTATCACTTTCATGGGACGACATTATATCAGAAGGACCACCCCAGTCAAAGGTATCATCATGTACTACGCAATTTGAATCTGGGTATTGATCTTCCATATAATTTACATACGTTACAACTATAAGGGATGCAAGGAAAAACGTTGATACTCGCGGTTAATTTGTAATGTTTTGTAAAGAAATTTTTTACTATTTGTAAAGGTTGTCAACCTTGGCCTCGAGATTTTTTACGTTTTCCACGTTTATTGGCTTTTTTTGAATGGCGACCGGGACGTTTGCGTTGAGTTCTCTTAACATGAACGTACCCGTAACCTCTAGGCCGTTTCTGAGCCATCGTCTCGCATCAATTCCGTGAAAGGAGTTTTGCCTCCTGGCGATGATACAGGCATAAAACTAATTACACCATTAACTTTTTGTTCGGTATCCGAACCACAAGTCATACAACGGTAAACGTGTGAGTGAATAGAGACTAAAATAGTATGTTCTTGACACATGGGACATGTACCATTGGTTACTTCGGCTTTTAGATTAAAGCCCCTTCCAAAAATACTTTTTCCAAATTTGTCCATCAGTTTTCCTGTTGTATTTAGTCTTATCTTTAAATCGTTTAGGAGTAAAGTGTTTTAAAATTCTAGCTATAGGATTATTCGTACGTCTTTTTCTTTTTGTAGGCAGGCTCATATCTTCCTAGTATTTTGTTAATGTGCCAGGTACCATCTTCTAAAATTTCAACTTCAGCCCTAACCTTATCACACATAAACATAAATCTTGTACCACCCATGAGTTCTCTGTGTTTAGGATCTTTATATTTATTAACCGCTTCTCTTCGTTTCTTAATACATTCGCCCATGTTTTCCGCATGACGATGATCCACGAGATACTTGGTTCCGTCTTCACCAACAGCAAAGATGCAGACTGCAAAGACTACGCCTTCTTTAGGTTTAGAATCCGTTAGGTCCACAACATCTCCCTGGCCTATCTTATCTTCACCATAAACAAAAGTGATGAAGAGCAGTACCAAAAAGATAGCTAACAAAACTATTTTAGTTGTCTTACTTATTTTTTTAATCATCTAATACCTTCACAATTCTAAAACCATACTTGGAATCTGGTTCCTTTTCAATCTTTGCTTTAAGAATCTTGCAGCTAAAAACTACGCGCTCAGGATTTAATTCCCGAGAAGCGATGCGCTTGCTCTTAAGGCATGCGCTGAGATTGGGCTTATAAACATGCTCAATCATGCTGCCGTTTAGAAATAATAATAATGCTGTTACTGTTTCAATCATCTTAGTCCCCACCAAATTAGTGCTAAAGGTATTATAATATGTTCAAAGATTTCATACAAACAAATAAAAACTAAAAGCCACGTAAAAAATACACTAGTTTTAGATTTTTGAGTTAAATATTTAAACATTTTTTCATGCCAGGTGGTGATTTTTTGTGTAAGTTTTAAAAGATTTTCTTTCATTATCCATATACTCCACAACAACTAAATTTATCCATAAAAAAATA
>Ga0209757_10000210_pt1 | contig 14551 bp, 25 predicted proteins | sample ETNvirome_6_1000_FD_185472 | JGI IMG/M metagenome (GOLD analysis project Ga0209757, IMG submission 185472) | Marine viral communities from the Pacific Ocean - ETNP_6_1000 (SPAdes) (version 2) | ecosystem: Environmental > Aquatic > Marine > Oceanic | place: Pacific Ocean | collected 2013-06-19 | reverse complement strand
GCAAATCTTTCTTTAGCTCTTCTTTCTGCTGCTTTTATTCTTTCCTTTTGAATAGCTTTAGTATGTGCCTCTCTGGCTTTTTGTCGTCCTTCTTGGCTGAACCGTTCCTTTTTTGATTCATAGATACTAGAAGCCTCTTTTTTAGCATAATCTTTTGCTTTTTTCCAAAAGCCATTCTTCTTAGCCATGATTATTTCATAGCGTCTCGAATTATTAAACTTTTCGTGAAAAGAATTTTTCCCTTTCGTTTTTTAATAATTCCGCACATATCTAACATTTCTTTTTACCTTTCTTTCTGTAAGCGGCATTATATACCCTGTGATATTCATTATATCTTGCTCGGTTTATTTTTCTGTAAGCCTTTTGATATTCTTGATGCTTTGCCCATTTTATTGGATCTTTTCTTATCTTTTTTATCCATCTTAACGATTTTGCTCGGCTCATTTCTTTACCCCTTTCACTTAGTGCATATCTTTTTCGAGTTGCTATAGATTTTTCACTTCGTGTATAGTTTAAATCCGAGTGGCTTCTACAACAATATTTTATTTGAGGAGAATCAACATCTTCAACGCATCCCTCTAATGCACAAACTTTGTTTAAGGAGTTAGTTACACGCATAAATTCTTTGTAACCTGATTTCATTTTCTTTTTCTTTCTATCATCTTCTCCCATTCATCGGAAGTTATTTTGCTAATTATAACCAAATCAAAAGTTGATTCATCCGTAACTAACTCCCATGTAAGTTCCTCTGAAAAAGCATCCAGCCATAAGGCTACATCAGCCATTTCTCGAAAGAAAAATGCAGTATATTTCTCAGGTGATTTGAAGAAATCTGATTCATTCCAATTATTCCCCCATCTAGGATGGAAATACATAAAACGACCGTCCTTAAACTGTTTCACCAAGCCTTTGGAAAAGCCGCAAGTTGTGTGCGAAGAGTACACTCCCAATTCCAGTTGTAGCTTTTCTTTCATTTCTTTTCCTCCTTTGCTCTTTTCTCGTCAATTTTTTTATCAAGCTTTTCTAATATACCAGCGTCCATTTTTTCAAGTTGTTCTTTATACGCTGCTACTCGACCAGCTAGATAAGATATATTTTTTAGCATTTTTTCATTGTCTTTTTTTATTAAATTTATATTGGCGTTGACACCTACAAGGTCGCCCCCATCTTCCATCTGCATCATTTTTATAGACCCTAATCTAATTGCGTCTGTAAACTGTAGACCTCGTCTCTTCATTTGAAAATGAAGGTCGGTATCTAATAATGTCGTTACTTGTACTTTAGCCATACCTATATAGGTATTGTCTTCTCTTTATAATACTTTCGAAAGTAATTATTATTAATTATTATTAATTATATTTTTTTCCTTAATACATTTTATTATAATACCTACCTATTGATGTTTCTAGCATACAGAAGATTTATATAAATCAATCTCTTTTCATAAGACTATGGGGAGCAGCATACCGAATTCTTTAGTACAGGATCTTAATTTTCGTTTCATATATGCAGCTCCTCTTTTTCAAAATGGGATTTAAAGAAAAATTTTACAATTATTTAGATTATCATATGGAAAAAATTACTACTAAAATTGGGAGGACTGATCTAAATGATGACTACAAAAAATTTCGAAATAATCTATCTAAAAAAAAGAAAGCTTGACTTAGATTATCTATTTTTAGATGAGGCTGAAGTTTTCATAAACTATTTCTTAAATAGAATATTAGATCTTGCAGCCAATAAGGAGGGTAAATATAGTAAAATTTCCACCAAAAAAGCAAAGGTACTCAAAAAAGTACTATGTTCGCCCCAAATATTACGACAAATGCCTCAACTTAAGTATATTCTTAAACAAGCGGGGTATAAATATTAATGAAAATTATTAGCGAATATATCTTTTCAGGTTTATTCATGTTAGCAACCGTTACGGCTTGGATTTTCGGAGAAATAGGAGCAGGGTTAGTTATTCTATGTTTCGGGATTTATTTCCCCCATCGAGCTTTAGTTAATGATTTACTTAATATGGTGAATAGTTGGGACTTACCCCCAAACATGAAATTTATGTGGGGGGCTGTCAGTATGTTAATAATTATTGAACCTTTTATGTTACTCTTCTTTAATGTAGTGAGTTACGCAATTGGATTATTAATGATTTGTTTATTAACTTATTTCGATTTAAATGCCTCCAAAAGCTAAAGGACAACATTTCAAAACTTGTCGCAGATGCGGAGTTACTTTTTACGGTAGCAAATATTCAAAAATTTGCAGCAGATGCGACAAATCAAAAAGAGTTAGAATCAAGCATGAATTAGAAACAAAAGTTTCTAAAAAAATTGAGGATAAACTCGAAGGGTTCGACGTTCTAATATGATTTGGTTAGACGACATTTTAGCATATTTAGGATTTTTTTATTTAACTTATGTATTTATCGATTTAATGAAAAAGAGCTTTTCAACATAGTGTGTGCGGCTTAGACTCCTAAGCCAGCGGCCTTCAAAAGAAGTGACATTGAGACCACGTTAAACACAATAATTAGGCCGATGAAGGCGAAGTCTTTGTATTTTTCCCAGCCTTCTAAAGTGAAAACTGATTTTTGAGCCGCTTTCCAATTTTCCAGCAGAAAATCAACGGATTTTTCTTGGCTGACGTGGACAAGTAAATTTTTATCTTTATCTATGTGAATTGGTTTGACTTGTCTATACGAATCATTATTTTCTTTATAGAAATGAAAAACATACTGTCCTTTGTTATCAAGCGAGCAAGCCTCTAAATCAAAAGTTTCAAGTTTATGTTTAGGTTTTTTAATAACTAAAACTCCCTTTTTAGTTATCATACCTTTTGTAAATGTTACCCGCCCATGCGGTTCATGAATAACCACTTTATATTTATACAAAAGTGCATACGCTATGAAAATACCCGCTATAATAATCGGAATACCTAAGAATGCACCGTATAATAATACAACCCCGAATTTTGCTAACGCATTAACGGTAAGCCCTGCAATTTGATCCACGCCTGTAGCCGCTGCAGATTCTTCAACTACCATTATTTAAGAGAGTTCATTGGGTTTAACTTTGAAAGAAAGCCCCCGTCTTTCTTGCTTGATACAGTATTTTTAGATTCAATAAATTTAGTATTTTGATTCAGAAGCATAACATCAATTCCCCGTTCATTTGAACGCAGTAGGTTCGTAGCACAAGATCGCCAGATTAAATTCCCAACATCTGTAACATCTTTTAAATCAATTCCATAAGCATTTCTTTTAGATCGAGACCTAAAAGTTGCAGCCATATCGTCAATTAAGTTATCAATCAACATCACAATTTCATTTTTTTTTAATCTATTAGTTGTAGCTGAGACCGTAAAATAAGGGGTAATAATATTTTCAACCCAGTGCCGTCCCATTTGGGATTGGACAATAGCTGACCTCTCTTTTCCTTCAATCCATGTTTGTTTTTTCTCATCCCACTCAAGTCCGAAAAGTTGAATTAACAATTTTTGCTTTTGGGTGTTGGGGTCTAGGTATTGAATTAATTGACTAGAATCTTGCGAGCCAAAATTATATTTTGGTTCTCCAATATATTGGTCGGGGGAATACTCATCCATTTTATTATTTTAGCCCAATCAATTCTAATCCGGTGAAAGATTTTCCTGAAGTCGCAAATTGTGACTTCTCCGCTTTCAAACCAAACAGAACTGCTGTTGGACTGGAGAAAGTTAGGAATTGAGGTTTATAACCCTTTCTCTTTCTTGGCTTACCTTTCCTCTTTTTAAATCCAAAATCGAAATCAAAGGCAGTTGTTGGGGCATATGAAGGAGAGACACTAGGACTAACCGAAGGCGAGATACTAGGGCTAATAGATGGAGAGATACTAGGACTAATTGAAGGAGAGATACTAGGGCTGACTGAAGGAGAAACACTAGGACTTGTAAAGGGTGATATTGATGGAGAGATACTCGGACTAATTGAAGGAGAAATACTGAAAGGACTTCTTGCAGATGGACTTAATGAAGTCAAACTATACCCCTTTGTTTCCGATGGAGAAACACTCGGAATAGCCGAAATCCACTGGATTTTAACTGGAGAAGGGGTTTGTCTTATAGGTATCGCTAAGGGCGAAGCTCCTGCCCGATAACCCCCGATAGTAGCTCTGTATAATAATTTTTCGGCTTGAGGACTAGGCAAACCTTTTTCAGCTCTGATGCCTCTTAGGGCTGCAGTATATGCAAGTAAGTCTGGTACATCCTTTGCCCTTTCAGGTCGTGAAGCTCCAATTGTTCCGAACTCAGTCGGGCTCATAATAAGAGATGCTGCAGTTTTCCGTTTGAACTCAGCTCTTATCTGTGGAATCCGCCTCGCTTTATATATGCTAGTATCCATACGGTCAAATTTTCCAATACCTGCAAATTGTTCAGGAGCAATCTCCCCTGAACCGATACCCTTTCCTTTTGCTTCAAAACCTTTTTCCCATTTACCTTTAATCATTTTTTCAACTTCAAAACCCGTTTCAGAAACTCTATATTTTTCTGACGGAAATCTTTTGGTTAATGTTATCCTAACATCTTTAGTAATAGTTTTCAAACTCCGTTCTGAAGCTGTTGGAAAATATGCCTCAATGTCTCCCGCTAATCTTCGGGCTGGTATTTTTGTTGAAAAAGGTAACTTACCTAAAGCAGATTTACTTGTTATTAGTTTTCGTCCCCCTCCCGCTAATTCTTGATAAACTAAAGCTTCAGTTGTTTTCGGAATGCTAGTCATAATGAAGGCTGAACCGAAACCTGTTCCTGAATAAGATGTTAGTCTAGGTAGTCCCGTAGAAACATCTAATCTCGGAGCTTTAGCAACTACTTTACTTATAACCAGTTGTTCTTCAGCTGTTAATTTTTTACCTGCATCAAAGAGTCTCTGGGGTTGGACATTTCCAGTTGTTCTCAACTCATCAAAAGTACCTAACGTACTTTTATAGAATTTTTGAGCTTCCACACCCTTTAAAGTAATATCTCCCGCCTTGAATTCTTTAACAAGACTTTCGATGTTTGTTTCCCAGTATATTCGACCTGCAGCAGTTTCGGGCTGTGCCCAACCTGCGACATCGAATTTACCTAATTCGTCTGCCCCTAATCCTCGCTTTGATATTTTAGAAGCTCTCTCTATTTTAATTGTAGGATAAGTAGATATTAATGGTCGCCTCATGGGTAAACTATCCGACCATTTTATTTGTTCATAAGTTCCCGTCCCCGTTTGTCTCGCAAGTGTAGATTCTTGAACAAGCCCTATAACAACTCTGGGCTTTTTTGCAGCCCCAAGAATAACCGTTTTTCCTGCTATTTCAATATCAACACCGAGTAAGGTTTTAACCCCTCTTGCTCCACCACCAATTGCAGTTGGTAAAAAGCCAAAAGTTAATGGCTCAATTCGTCCACCTGTTTTAATATCGTAATAGGCTTGCACGGGGACTAAAGCTCCGAAAGCAATATTGAGACCTGTTCCCGCCATTTCTCTAAGTCCTCCCGCTACTCTAGCCTTTGGCGGTTTTCTTTTAGGTAACTTAGCTAAAATACTCGGAGGTATACGCTTAACTATTGGTCTTGCAGCTTTCGCTACTGCAATAGCGCCAACAGAACCTGTTGCACCAATTACCGCAGGAAGAGTTTGCATAGAAGCATACAGTGCAGCTCCTGTAACTATTAACTCTGGAATAGTATAAGTCCATGTTGGATATTCACGCAACAGCTCGAACTTCATTTCATAATCTTTTCTGCCCTTTGCATAATATTGCTTTTCAGCTGAAGGCGTGAAAGCCAGTATTGCTTGATCTCCTAGATATTTAGCCCCACCAAAAGGAAAGCCTTCTTGAAAGGCTATTTTAGCCCCTCTCATAAACGAAGGGTCTTCAACTAAAGTGAAGGGTTTTACAGGTTTCATTGCCTTCTTTAATGCCCTAGTTTCTAACCATTGACCTGTTTTAGTAGCTCTAAAAGAACCCTCTTCAGCTGGTTCTAATTCTAATAAATATTTATCGTCTTTATAAGGTTCAAGAATAGATTTTGCAATAACCCCTTCAGAACCGTATTGCATTAAAAGTTCGCCTCTCGAAGCTTGGTATTGAACTTCTTGCCCCGCCTTAAAGGTCGCTTTTAATTTACCCCCTGCATAATATTCTGTTACCCCTCCGAGTCTATCAATTTTAGAAGTTCCGATTTTTGTTCCATACTCAGAATATTCTTGTTCAGGATGTGATATAAATTCCTGAGTTGCAACTACTCGCTTACTACCAGCTGCTTTAAATGTTAAAGTTCCCCCTTTTCTTTCTACATAATATCCAGATGACATAAGGCTTGAAATCGATTCTTTTTGACCTTTTGTCAGTTGTTGAGTTGAATAAACTTCATGAGCTAGTTCTTGTCCTCTTTTTGTGGTAAATACATATTTACCCGCTTCAGCTTGTATCTCGGGGTCATAAGGTACATCCGCACCCATTCTTGCTTCATATTCGTCAGCTGCTTGTTGCGTCCCAATTTCTGTGATTACATTAGCTACCCCCTGCGGTTCAGGAGTAGTTCGGCTAACGGGTATAGTTTGGGTAGCTTCTGCATATCTTGACCGAACACCTGACGAACCATAGGTTCGTAATGCGGCTTGTGTTCTTGCCCGTTCCCGCCTTAATGTTTGGGTTCTTTGGTAACTATCTCGGGAGGTATATGTTCTTCCGTCAGGTGCACGATATGTCATGGTTAATTATATAAAGTTGGAATTATTAAAGATTACTATGGATTTTGATAACCAAATTGAAACTGCCCAAAGTTCGCCTCAATGGGACGAGTGGAAAATTTCCATCATTCGTCGGCAACTACTTGTATCAGATTGTTACTCTGAAATAGCATTACATAGCGGAACTGCTAGAAGAAAGCAAGAAATTGTTTTTGCTGCTAAATTACAAGGATTATATGGATTATTAAGAACTAAATTCTTTACCCTTAAAACAGGTTTTCTGAAGAAGAAAAAGTATGAACACCTTTTGAAATTAGATAAATTAAATCCGAATGGAAAACTTGATTTAGAAGAATTAAAAATGGATATGTATGATTTATTCAGCATGATAGATTCTCTAGGTTATACAAGAGTAGAGGAGGTACACAATAGAATTCTCCGCCCTGAAAACTTCTAAACTTATCAATACTAGAAAGATAATAAAAAGTTGGATTCATAAACTTACCGAGAAAAGTGAAGACAGAGTTGTTATTATCTATGGTCGGGAAGGTGTAGGTAAATCAAGTTTAGCAATGATAATTGCAGAACTGTTTATGACTGCACAAAATCAAGAATTTAAGTTAAAGAAACAAATGCACTTCGATAGGGAGAGTTGGACACAATCGAGTATAGAAAGAGATACAAAAACGAGAGGCTATGCTAGTGTTCATATTATTGACGAAGGTACTAATTTTTTATTATCTAGAAGAGCAATGGCGAAAGATACGGTTCAAGCTATGGAAACAGTACAGAAAATAAGAAAGTTTGGGGCACTACATTTAGTGTGTATACCGTCAATTAAGTCGCTTGATAAGTATTGGAGGGAAGAGCGATTAGCGTCAGCGTTTCATGTAACTGGTCGGGGTAAAGTAACCATTTATCCCAATTTAAAGGGTGCACGATATGCACGACTTTTAACTATACCAAAAGGGAAAAAATATCTTGATAAGATATATCCTAAAGACGAGAGGATGCGGGATAGTTTCGATTCATATGAATCAATGTACGGATCTAAGAAATGGGATGAATATGAACGTTATTGCAAGGATCATATGGAGACCGCACTAAAGTTCGAAGACAAAACCGAACCCATGCAATATCTAGGTCGCTCAAGTATTCTCAAAATGTTTGATGTCAGCCAACGGCTATGGGGGCAATTTCTTATAGAGAAGAAGGACGATATTTACCTAAGCAAAGGCGGAACATGGAAAACTGATCCCGAAACATTTAAACAGTGGTACTTTGATATAAAGGGGGAAGACCGAATATAAGATGTTGTCATATGTGTGAGGATGTTGCAAGATATATTCAATTTAACCATACAATATAAAGATGAAAAGTGAGAAAATGAAAAAGTTTCAAGAGGGGATAGGTTTGAACCTATCTAATATAATTAGTAGGGATTTCTCATCATCTATAATTAAAAGAGTGGACATAATTGAACATAATCTGTGCTATAAATCACTAGATTATGACACATACATAGTGGTTATTATGGATTCTTTGAAGACTCTTGAAACTAAATTGCGTTCAATTGGATGGAGCTCGTCTGAAGACTTATTAGCTATTGAAAAGGATTGGCTAGAACAAAGAAAGAAGTTAGCTAATTTATATCCTAAGAATGATAATAATAAAATTCTACCTAGATATTTAAAAGAATATGTTGATGCTAAATGTCAATTAGATTTTCAATATTTATTGTCAATTGCTATCGATATAGGCGTTATTCCGATGTTCGCTCAAACAATAACGGAGCAAAGTTCTAATGACAAGCAATAGATCAAATAACCGAGAGTTTGTTGTTCTCCATCGAAGCAAAAAGGTTTGGTGTCCTCATCCTAATAAAAGAACAGTTAGAACCAACTATTATTGGGTTTCAAATCGCAAACGATTTCAGCGTTACATGGAGAAAGAGTTTAAATGGTATGATGGGCATTTTTTGCTGAAAGACATAAGAACGGGTAAACCTTATGCAAGATTCGAAATATATGACGGGAAGATGAGAGTATTGCATAAAATCAACAAAAAGGGTATGTTATATGATGTATTTAGGTACTTTTCATCTGCCTAGATATTTCCTTTTAATTTTTATGTCTGGGAATAATTCTGCAGGATTAATTGTAAAAACACTAATCTCTTTCTTAATTTTTTCAATTCTTTCGGTTCTTTCTTTGTGGAAGCTTAGACCACTTGAAATCATTTGTCTAACAACTGCACTTTTTGTCTCAAAACCTGCAAAGTCTTTTATAGCTAAAAGTGCTTTTTCGTCTTCTTTGCTCATTCGGAAACACCATTTTTGACTTTCACTCATGGAATATTGTCGCCCCGTTTCAATAAAAAACTATCGAATTGTGGGTACAAAATATAACAATTAAAATCTTAACTCAAATGACCCTGATTCCATAAAAATACCTATCCTTTCCGATGATCAACTTTATGATATTTGCCTTTGATTCGAATTTTTTGATGTCCTGGAATTTTAGCAAATACACCAGTAGCCTGCCCATATTTGACCCAACGAATGTAAGCAGCTCGAGATTTGAAATTCATAGTTCCCATATTAAAACCTTCTAATTTCTCTTTGCTTTTTAACTTTCATACCTTCTTTGAATTGTATAATTCCTTTATATTTACTCCCATTCTTTTTGTGAATATCGTATTCACCCAAATGAAATGTTTTCATAGCCATTTGATTTCTTATCATCGGGAATTATTAAACTTATCTAAAAAAAATAGGGGGGAATGGATCAACCCCCCCTAAAACTTTTGGTACTTATCGACCGCCCATAAGGCTCCTTATGATCAATCCAAGTATAATTACTGCTGCTACTACGGTAACAATTATACTAAACCAAGTACTTCCTAAAGCTCCAACTGCTGCGATTGTCGCATTTACGCTAGTTCCAGCCGTGCCTGTCGTTGCACTTGAAAAGCTTTGCAAGACTGTCAATCCCAATCCTAATGTGATTGCTGCTACTACCAAAACTAAAACTACACCAGAAAGTTGATTTAAACCAACAGTTCCTCGTTTATTGACTTTTAATTTATCATTCATATTACTTTTTACCTCCTAAATTAATAAAATTCTAATACACTCTCTGTTATTAAACAAATGCTAGCAGTTAATTTTGTGTCCAAGACCAAATCATACCGCCAATAGTTAAGGCTACGAAAGCCATTATTACATATGAATTGACAATACCTAGAATATTCATAAACATTGCAACTAAAGCACCTGAAAAAGATGCAGTCATGAATGCTTTTTCATCTGCACCTAATATCATAAATAATGTAGCTGCAAATACGAAGGTCATTACACTTCCATATATTCCTGCGGTAATACCATTAGCATAAATTAATAATTCTCCGAGACCAGTAATATTAGTCGGGTATGGATATACCATTATTTTGTTAACTCCCATCTCATTACTGATGAAATTATTAAAAGTGCTACTAATGTTACCATTGCACCAGCTATTAAACTAGCTATTGTGCTATCGATACCGAATAGACCACCCAAAACAGCTCCTGCTAATCCGAATAATTGTCCTATAGCAGTCATTGCTAAACCTATTAAGCTGCTTCCTGCACCAAGACCATTTAATAAGGTAGAAATAAAGCTTGTAGAATTTTGAGCTGCTATTATATCTGCTTGGAACTCAAGTGAAGCATTAGTTATGGCTGTTATATTCATAACCCCGTCTAATTGGTCAATATCCATAGTTGAGCCATAGTTTGAATTTAAATCAGTTATAATTATTCCTGTACCTACAATCATAATAGCTGAAAATATGCTTAAAAGTATCCAGTCGGCAAGTCTCATCTACCTCGCATCCCCCAGATTAATATGCCGCCCATTAAAGTGAATGTAATTAGAACAATTCGAGACATTTCTGCAAATCCTAAAAGTGAGATAAACCACATACCTGCTATACCCATAAACAAAGCCCCACTGGCTGACCCCATTCCTGCAGCTCCCATTAAAATCAGGGTCATAAAAATCCCAACCGCCCAGAAAATCCCTTCTGGAGCTTCTATCGAATAAACAGTATAATTTAATGTTGAATCAGGAAAGACCCATAATTGACCTACTAAAGTCGTATTGCCTACTAAAAAGACACGTTCTGCATCTTCTAAATAAGCTAAAGCTCTAATAGTATAGTTTAAATCCACTAAATCCGTTATATTTGCTTGTATATTTCCACCTGTTTGGTCAGTGCTAGTTATAGTGTTATTAAGAATATAAGTACCGTTACCGAAATATCTTATTTGAAGGTAAGTGTTTGTCATAGTTTGTTGAAGGTCAGTCCAATTATAATCAATTAAATTTGAATGTGCATTATAATAATAGCTTATATTAAAATCAAAATTAGTTGGAGCACCAACAACATTATTTGTATCGTTTATAGCTGGGTCTGCAGGCGTACTAAACGGCGGCTGTTGGGCTGAAGTTGGAGCACCACTGTTGTATAAATAGGTGACATTAGTCGCATCTAAGGCTATACTCCATATAGAAACCTCATCGATTGTCCCTTGAGCGTGCCTATCATCAGTTCTGCAACCAATGCTAAAAATTTCACTTGCCGTTGGGTTACTGCCAGTGTAAGTATCATCATTAGATAATGCCCCATCAACGTAAATATAACGATCGCCATTGTCAAGTACAGCGACAATTTGATGCCACTGGTTGTCATTTAAATCAGTTTCTGCTGTAGCAATTGAATTTGGGCTTGTGGAATATGCTTCAAATTTAACCAATCCTGGATTTCCCGAACTTTCCGACCTTATTCCTATAGCTCCGCCGCCCCATTTAAAACGAGAAAGTATGGTGGCGTACTGATTTCCTTCCAAAGTTCCTTTGAACCACAATGCTATGGAAAATTCATCGGCAAGATTAGAATAATCTGCATGAGTACCAGATACGCAATTTCCGCTCCCGTCAAAGAGTTGGCCATACGAAATTATTCCCGCACTTTGTGTCGGAGCGCTGCTACCGGTTAAAGAGTTTGTATTACCTGTCCCGATTGACCCGTAGGGCGACCCAGATTCCTCGAAAGCGTAGTAGCCAACCAGACTTGCATTGCTTAAACCCGCAAATACGGTACTTGGGAGTAGGAAAAGTCCTAAAATGAGCAATAATATTCTTTTAATCATTTTAAATCGTCCTCTGCCTTGCATAAGTTACTAACATGAGTAGCCCGCTTATTAGCATTATTACAAATGGGAGATTTCCCATAACCATATTTATAACAGGGAATCCAGTAACAAATGAGCTAAAGGCTGCTGCTTGAGATATTTCTAGATAAGCATTTGAAATAGGTGCTGCGATGACGATGCCCAATAAACTTAAGATTAAGAATATAAAGAAGAATGCAGGATGGAAATTAGTTGCTAATGACGTTATAATCATAGCTAAAATATACCCTGCGAAAATTATTAAAAAAACGGAATCTCCCATAAGACTGGTGTCAATTCCCGCTTGTATTGTATCATTAACTATTTGCCCGCTTGTAGTTGAAAAATTTGTTACATTTGCGTTGCGAATTCCGCTTAAAACGTCTCCGCCAACTCTGGCGGATATAAAGGCTATAAGCGTTACGGCTAGGAATAGAGCCATTGCCGTAAATATTTCAAATATTCCGCCTTTTTTATTCATATTTTATATTTTCTCTCCCTTAATTTATCAGCAAGTAACTGAGTTAATCTAACTTTAGATATGTCCTTACTGTTTCTATCTAGCCATTGTTTGAAATCTGAGGAAACTCTTACCATTTTTGACATTTTAATTCATGAATTCTAGATCCTCCTCATCTTTACTGAAGAAGGAATTGTGAAGATAAATGATTATCATTATTAGAAGAACGGTCATTATGAAATACCAATAGTTATTTGAAGCGTTAGCGAAAGTCATTATAATATCGGTTTGTGAGGGTACTTTAACCCACTCTCTTAGAGCTACTTGACTGAAATTTAATCCTACAATTCCTGCAGTTAGTCCGAACATGTACATTAGTATTTTCATCGGGGATGAGTTCATAATTAGACCTATCCCAGTAAATAAGGCGGCTAGAAGTATTATAAAGATCAAAACTCCAAGAGAAACCAACCCTTTTTGTTCTGCATATTGAGATCTATCAACTGTAAAGTTGATTTGATCATGACATAAGGCAGGCGGTCCTACATCAGTCATGTAACAATCTGAAGTATAATTTCCGTCAAAATTTACGTCAAAATTGGAGCTGAACATTTGCTGTCCAAAAACTCCTGCTCCATTAATCTCTGTAACATTAACTTGTTTAAAAAAATTATTTACGCCCGTAATATTACAATATAATTCGTTAGGTGGATTAGCAGCCGCTGGATTGCTCGGGTCAACCATCACATGAATATTCGAAGTATATGTGAGATATTCATTGTTATAAGGATGAGTTATGTTAATGAACTGATCGACCCCACAAATAGCTGAAACGGGAACGAGTATTCCCAGTAATAAAAAGAGTTTGATAACTTTTGATAGCATCTTCTAAATGCTCGTTAGGTTTTATTAAACTTATCCTTATAGTTGCTATTAAAATATAATTTTCTACGAAAACGTTGATACCATTTTTTAGTTCTTACGAGTCCTTTTTGGTTGAGTTTTACGCCATTCACGCCTTTTTGCGTTGATTTTTCTTTTATTTTCATCGTACCATTGTCGTTTCTTTTTTCTTAATGCTTCTATATTCTCTTGATGATATTTTCTTCTTTTTCTATTGATTTCTTGTGTATTTTTCTTGTACCATTTTCTTCGGTTTTTATTTACAGGATCTTGTTTCACTTTAGGTCTACCCCATTTACCTTGTCCTATCATTCGTGGTGTCATTTTAAATATAAATTAAATTTTCCGTTGTAATCTTTTGCCCACTGTTTCGCCATCTTAGGTTTTGCCCAAAACATCCATCTGCGTTGTTTTTCAGATTTGAAAGGCATTAGAAATCAAACCTTCCCCCGTATATAAGAGATCCATCATTCTTTGATGTTTTCTTCTTAGGTTTAGCAGTTGAATAATAAATTTTCTTAGTTTTTTTCCGTTTAGTTTTCTTCTTTTTCTTATGCAGTTTTTTCATGCCGTGATATTTCTTGAAACTTTTATATTTTGGTTTTGCTTTTGGTTTAGCAAATCTTTCTTTAGCTCTTCTTTCTGCTGCTTTTATTCTTTCCTTTTGAATAGCTTTAGTATGTGCCTCTCTGGCTTTTTGTCGTCCTTCTTGACTGAACCGTTCCTTTTTTGATTCATAGATATTAGAAGCCTCTTTTTTAACATAACCTTTTGCTTTTTTCCAAAAGCCATTCTTCTTAGCCATGATTATTTCATAGCGTCTCGAATTATTAAACTTTTCGTGAAAAGAATTTTTCCCTTTCGTTTTTTAATAATTCCGCACATATTTAGTTTTGTCATTTTAAAAACGTACATTCCTCGTTACATCTGCTGGATGTTTCATACCTTCGAAGTCTATATGAAGAATATTACATTCATGTCTTGCACACCAGAGTTGAATACCTTTTTTTGTCCATCCACAAGACAGCCATGCATATTCTTCAGGACTATAGTTATCTCCCTTGTTAAGTTCATCCAAACACAGCTTGCAATGAATGAAAGCTTCTATATAGGATTGTTCTACCATATTATCTTTCATTTCTTTTTACCTTTCTTTCTGTAAGCGGCATTATATACCCTGTGATATTCATTATATCTTGCTCGGTTTATTTTTCTGTAAGCCTTTTGATATTCTTGATGCTTTGCCCATTTTATTGGATCTT
>Ga0209757_10000208_pt1 | contig 14582 bp, 13 predicted proteins | sample ETNvirome_6_1000_FD_185472 | JGI IMG/M metagenome (GOLD analysis project Ga0209757, IMG submission 185472) | Marine viral communities from the Pacific Ocean - ETNP_6_1000 (SPAdes) (version 2) | ecosystem: Environmental > Aquatic > Marine > Oceanic | place: Pacific Ocean | collected 2013-06-19 | reverse complement strand
AGAACGCCTGCAACAGAGTTTCAGACTCGGGGGGGAAGCCATTCAATCTAGAACCGGAACGGACTACGAACACAGAATCGTCGTCTCGCGAGCGGCATGGATTCTACTCGCTACGGAGATGGCAGCGGACTTGGACTACACCAACTTCAAAGCAGAAATCTCAGGCGAAGCCAGATGTTCATGGGAGAAACCAGGGGAAGCAGAGTCATGGACTAATTATGAAACCTGTGTAGAGGAGGTTTACCTAGCCACCCTGCTGCACACAAAAGAAACACACAGAGAAGAAGGAGAGGAAGATGCCGAGCCGCAACGCCAAGAACGGAACATCTGACAAGAAGTTCAGTTATCTAGAAGACGAAGACTTTGTGGATATAAAAGTCAAGATCCCCAGGAAGACTTGGCTCCACATCAAAGAACTCGCCAAAAACAACCACCGACCCGCAGCAGCACAACTTAGAATGTATCTGAGGGCTGGAATGAATGGGGGCTCAATGGTTTAACCATAAACTTCTTGGATCTGGGAGATCTCCGATCCCAAAATGTTCCGACAAAACATCCAAGCCGGAACGAAGCAATCGCAGGTTCACACGGAGGTTGCTGCCCAGGCAAATTTCAACTGCTTGGGCGGCGCCTTCTTCTGCATTGTCTCGGAGTCTGCTACGCGCTCTTGAGATCGCCATGATGCGAGAGGCAATCGATCCTCCCACATCTTTGCCGGTCATGCCTGTACCTCGCTCCAGCGATGGGCTCCGAAGGAACAAGCCCGCGCGGCCCATCAGTTCCAGATACATCTCCCCTGCTGAGAATTGAGATGGGTTGATCCTCTTCTCCACGAGGAGAACATCGATCAAGGCTTGATCGGTAACCCTACCCCGCCTAAAAAATCCACGAGGATCTAGGCTCTCCACCTCGATCTGATTCTTCTTCTGGTGTTCAGGCGTACCCCGCTCCACCAAGCCATCAAAAGGCAAACTCTTCCTCATCTTTGCCCCCCAGGTCGATCGATCCAATCTCTTCTGCGATGTTCCACAGGTTGGTCCCATCGCTGTATCGACCATTCTTCTCGTCAAAGGATAGCGACGCAAAGCCTGTCGATCCAAGCCATTTGAATCGACACTTCCACACCAGCACCTCCGTCTCCCCCTCATCGGATCGAGATACGGTGATGCCGAAGTCGCACTTGGCGAACCACGATGCTGACCCGCTGATGTCCATGCCTGTGGGGATGGGCATGCGACCATCCTTGCCCCGATAAAGCTTCGGTGGATGAGATACGATCCAGATGTGCAGATGATGGTCTCCAGCAAATTGATGGAGCCGGGTAAGCATATTTGAAATCGAGTTTGTCTCCAAGTCCACGTCCAAGTAATTGAACGGATCGATGATCAGCCCATTGATCTGATCAGTCTCGACTAGTTCTTCGGCTCTTCTCAAAATCGAATCCAAGGAATTCGAATAGTTGGGATCCAAGAAAAAGAAATGCTCATCTAGCCACTCTGTAACTTCCGTCAATCCCTCTTCGCTGATCTTGTCTGACCCTTCGAAAATGGGAACCCCGCTGTACTTCTCAGCCAATTTCCCGACGTGGATATCGATCGGGTTCTCCGCTGAGAACACAGCAAACTTCCACCCCGACAAGCGAGCGAGATTGATCGCAAAAGCATCGACCAACTCAGACTTGCCCGCACCGGGAATACCCGTGACTACAGTGACCTGATCGGGTGACACGGTGTACAGGCGATCGATCGCAGGAATACCGATCTTCGCCCCTCCCTTGAAACCACCGACCCGAATCTCGTTCACGTTGTTCACCACGCTGCTGACCCTGACGATTCCATTCGTCAACGCGCCATTTGTTTCCTCGGCACTGAGGTCATCAAAGAAATCATGTTTCGCGGTATTCTGAGCCCGCAACTTGGAGAGGAGAGAGCGAAGTTCCTCTGTCTCTGTTGCATCTGAACCTTCCTCCTCGCAACTAATCAAAAGTTTTTTCTCACCCTCTCCCTCTAGATTGATTGCGACTTGTTCTGCATCAAACTCCTCCAGGCTCCGAAGAATACTCACGATTTCCCCCGCACTCAGACTCGCCAAGACCCACCTCCCATGACCATACCTACAGACCCCCCACTTGACACGTATAGAATCTATGTTCTATAAGAATCTACCTCTCTAATACCTAAGTCTTATAGACTTATTTCTCTCTGTTGACAGCGAATCCTGGGTAACGCAGACTCAGGAGCGGCACATGCTAGGACCCGACCAGGGTCACCTCCCGAAGAAGGGGGTCAGCCTTCACCGGTTGCCCCCTTCTTTTTGCCTTCCACATGGAAGACTCGGGGAGACCGACCCAATGTTGCCCTGACGATCTCTCGGAGCATTCCTCGCCTCACGCCGACTGGATACCTCCACAGAGCCTCCATCGTCTCTCTGGCGCGATCCTCGTCCACCTGAGCGTATGCTGAGAGGGTCTTGAACTGCTCCGAATGGACCCAGCGGTAGGTCTCGGATGCCTCCCTGGGGTCATAAGAACACAGGTCTCTTATGGCTCTGACCAAGCAGGCAGCCCAGAGTCTTTGGGCAATCTGAGGATCCTCATGGAAGACCGTGGATTCTCCCGGTCCAGAGCGTGATACGCCTTGATCACCTTGAACTGCCGATCGTTCTTGATCACCTCGTTCTGCTGCAAGAGATCCATCAGCAGAGATACGTCTAGATCCGGTCGCCTCGTCGCGTACCACACCACCACCCCCAATTCTAAATCGCCTTCAATCGGGGATTCGGGGGACTTGACCTGAGCCTGAAATTCCTTGCCGTAACGCAAAGCCTTGGCCGACTTGATCACACGGATTTTCCCACCGATCTTGACCACTCGACGTTGGTTGCTCTTGCTCGCAGGCTCTCCAAATATCGTCTGTTCCCAGACCATCCCCTCACCCCGGCAGGAGAATATATCTCAAATCGGGATTGACGCTACACGTCGTTTCGCTATGATTCGAATCGGGAGGACACATGTCGCGAATTGTCAATGGACACAACGCTCCGCACGCATTCATCGAGTTCTGCGAAGACGATCACTACGATGCGGGAAGATCCGACTACTCGGCAACCACTCTGATCAATGAGCCCAAAATCGTCAGGCTCGAAAAAGACTACCCAGAACTCGTAGTCGATGACCCGTTCGAAAACCCCTTCAAATTCCTATCATCGAACTGGCATGAAATGTTGTCGGCCTACCAGAAAGGCCCAACGATTAACGAAGAAAGAATCTTCACAGAAATTGTCCGACCAATCCCTGAGACTCGCCCCGTGGTGATCTCCGGTGCGATGGATGTTCAGACAATTACTGACTCGACTAGCCCCGATTACAAGAAAGATGTGGTCATCGGCGACTACAAGATGACAAGCGTTTATGCGTTGAAAGACGTAACCAAATTTGAACAACAGTTGAACATTTACGCTTACCTCACCGAAAAGGAAAAGCCCTCGTATCGAGTGACGGGTCTAGAAATCTATGCATTTCTCCGTGACTGGAAGATCTCGATGTCGGAAAAACTCAGAGACTATCCAGCAACCCCAGGAATCACCATCGAGCTTGAACTCTGGACTTATGAGGAAAGAGAACGATTCATCGAGGATAGAATCGAACTCCATGAGAATGCAAAACGCGAACTCCCCGACTGCTCCGAGGAGGGTCGCTGGCCTGCCGGAAAACTCTACAGAGTCTTCTCGTTGAACGATTCGCATCGATCAAAGACATTCTCGCTAAAGCGAGACGCGAACAAGTTCATCGCGAGTCTCGACCCCGTCGATGCACTCATGACCGAAGTGCAAACTACCCATGAAACCTACCGACGATGTAAAAGCTACTGCTATTTCTCAAGTATCTGTGACCAATGGAAGGAAAGCCAAGAAAACGATGCCTGATCAAGAGAACGAAAACCTCATCATCAAACACGCCACCACCATGGCAGTTACATCGCTTCTGGAAAAATCCCTGAAGAGACCGTTCTCGCCAGACAAGATCAAGTGGCGAGCAGCGGATTTCAAAGGGGATAGTTCTCGGGCACTCCTCTATATCTCTGCCAGAGATGTGATGGATCGGCTCGATGAAGTGGTCGGACCCCAGAGATGGGAGACCAACTACGAATCCCTAACTGGAGTAGAAGGCTGCGTCTGCACTCTCTCCATCCGATACGAATCCGAGGATTGGACACGTAAAAGCGATGTCGGAACTCCCTCAACCTTTGAGGGCACAAAGGGGATGTATTCCGATGCCCTGAAAAGGGCTGCCGTCCAACACGGCATTGGACGCTACCTATACGATGACGACATCTTGCGGGGCAAGAGATTCAAGCTCAGCGGCAAATTCTTCAGCGATCAAGCAGAAGAAGAGATCTCCAAAATCATACACCAACACTACAATTTCTACGGACATCCGATCGCCGAGGTATTGAAAAATCTCTTCAACTCGGCAGGCACACTTGAAATGCTGAAGGACTATCACCGGTCGAACAAGGAACACATCAAACGTCTAAAGGATAACGACACCGACTCTGCCAAGATGGTGGAAGTAATTTTCAAACAGAAGTACGCGATTCTAAAACTCATGGAGGAAAACTAGATGGCAAAGATTTTCGGATCTGTAGCAAAGAACGACCGGAAGCGACCGGAAAACAAGCATCCCGATCTTCGGGGCTCAATCAAAATCGGTGGCTACCAGGGTGACAACGCGGAGCTTCGCAACACAGAAGCTGCAACATGGCTCCGAAATCTCGCCAAAGAGTTTTCAGAAGAACAAGTAACCTACATCTCCATCGCACTCTGGAAGCGAGTGGATGAAGATACTGGAGCCCCGTATCTCAGCGTGTGCTTGGAAGACAACTCTTGGAAGAGTCAAAACCAACCCGCGAGCAACGGACAATCCCAGAAGACAGCAAGCCCTGCTTCGACCGAAAAGACCGACCCGAAACCTGATAGTCCCGCCGATGATTTCGTCTTTTGATCAAGGCTCCCCAATACATTCGATGGGTGAGAGAACAGCCATGCCTTGCATGCGGCATCGAATCAGGATCTGACGCACATCATCCTCGCAGCCCCATGACCGGACAACCTTCTGGCTTCGGGCTGCGGAGATCGGGAGATGACCTGTCGATCCCGCTATGCAGGGTCTGCCACGAACGATGCCACTCCTATGGGAATGAGTCTGCCTTCTGGTTAAACGCAAAAGTGGATCCCATAGAGTGGACATCGGGAAATAAACACAGAGAATGGAAACAGAAGACCTTGCAATAAAATTTGAAGCACAACTGGTTTCCACCTCAATGACCAACTCGGGTGGTCACAAGATTACGCTTCGCGTCAACCCAGAAGACATCTTGGATAGCCGCAACCTTTCTTCTGAGAGATCAATGCTCAACAACCGTGTCCGGTCGCTATTCACCAGCCCCACTAGCACGCGGTACATCTGTGTTTTGGTGCAGCTAGAGGACGAATCTGATAAACCCGTTGTGCCGGTTGACGTAGAAGAGGCAAAGCAAGCAATCAACACACTGTCAATGCTTTGCCGAAGCAACCAAGATTGGCATCGATGGATCGAAAACGAACTAGGTCAACACGTTGTCTTTGGCCCACACGATACGGATGATCCAGAAATGGTAACTCTCGATCAGGTCAAAAAATATCTTGGTATCACATCTAGGAAGGACCTGATCAAGAATCTAGAAGCAGTCAAGAAATTCAACTCGTTGTATAGGAGATTCCAGAATGAGTAAAGATGTCCTGGGCGATGCGGCTAGGGCAATCGCTGCTCACACAGATTATGGAGATCCAAAAGAAAACCATAAAAGGATCGCAGCACTGTGGCAAACCTACCTGGATAAGAGATTTCCTGCCATCACTCCATTGCCGCTACAACCACAAGACGTAGCGATCATGATGATCCTACTCAAGCTTTCTCGCTTGATCGAGTCCCCGAACCACTACGACAGTTGGGTAGACATCGCTGGATACGCAGCGATCGGGAAAGAACTCGGAGGTAACAAATGACCGGCGCGAAGTACCGACCTCTCTCCCTCGGCGGCAAAACCCGTTACTACAACATTTTGTTTCTTGTGAAGACATTGAACCGACTCGATCGAATCTCTGACCGGGAAGGGAAGACACGCGCACAACTAGTGCGAGAAGCGGTAGACAGTTTCCTTGAAAAAGAAGACAGAAAAAAAAACGGAAAAAACCAGTTCGTGTCTCCAAGCTGACAAGAGAGATAATGATGAAAGAACTTCTACCTGGGCTCAATGATCTATTCGCTTTGGCATCTCCCAAAAAGAATGAAGACCGCCCAAACAAAAAAAACCCCCGCAAAAGCGGGGGATAGAATTAAATGCGGAGTGGGGAGCAGTGACGGACCCCCCATCGGGTGGTTCTCCGACCATCGAAGAACCCAGTCCACTACCCCCCACTCCGCAACTTATCCTCTGAGATCGTCCACTGCGTCGCAGTACACCTTGAGACGCTTCAGGTAGGACTCAGTGCCTGGGGGGATTTCTCCTCCTCTCAACTCATTCACTGCTTCCATTGTCGGAATCGGACACGGAGGGATCAACAGGCTTCCGTGTCTTCCGGATCCGTTGCAACCAATCGCTAACCAGAGCAGCACGATCGGGAGGAGTGGCAGTGAGCGTCTCCATCGCTGTACCCACAAGATGAAGTCGGCTCTCTGCACCTTCAACCCTCTCTTCTAGCTGCCCCCTGCGTCTTTGTGTTCTACTCAGAAAAACAACCAAAGACAGAAACACAACAATCAGGAACAACAGAACAACGACCCAAGACATCACGTCACGAACTCACACTCCTCCGTCAGCGCCAGCTAGTAGTCCGAGACCCACAATTCCTGTAATCGCCGGGATCAAGACAGCATTGATTGCTCCCCCGATATCTCCCCCGGTCAGGAAGGTCGCCGCGACACTAGCAATCGCGCCAAGCAGTGTAAGAATTCCCGCTATCGTCGTCTTTTTGTTTGACATTTTTCAAATCTCCTTGGGTTGGTACTCAAGATGCAAGTGATCGCTCTCAAGCACTAGATCAAATTCTGAACCTAGCTCTCTTGCGAGAGCATCTCGAAACGCTTGTGTATCTCCGATATTCCATATCCTCAAATCCGCGGCGTATCCCACGTAGTGGAGTGATCCGCGTTTATGTTTTCCGTCAACGAGAGATGTGATCACCATCTCCTCTAAACCTTGTCTCTCGTAAAAACTGCCTGCCACTTCTAGGCCCAAGAGAAGTTCGGGCTTAACCCCACAAGCACGGACACCAGCGTTCTTCTTGATGCTAATCCCCATTTTCCCTACCTGTTGAATGCGCTTAGAGGGAAGGGGAGTTCGGTCGGAAGATCTGCCATGTCTCGGATCTTCTGGGCGTTCACAAGAATTGCCTTGCGTGCATGGTCAATCCGATTGATTTGCTCCAGCTTCTGTTCGGAATTCATCGTGGTTTCTGGCGCAAGAAGAATCTGAGTTTCAAGCACCCGCAACTCATCCATCTGTTTATCGATGGCTTTCCGCATCGAGTCCACTGCGAATGCGCCCTTGTTCTTCTCGTAGATCTTCCTCGCTCCTTCTATATCTTGATCTCTTATCCTCTTGGAAAATGCAGAAGTGATTGCCCGTGTAGCGTTTGTGAAGTCATACCACTCTGCTTCTTGACCTTCGGCACCTTCAGTAGATTGCAAGAAACGTCTTGCCATGATCATCTGGTCGGCACGAAGACTTGGCCTCGGTGCCACACCCTTGACGTTGCGAGCAACCCAGTCTGCGCCGACCATCAAGTAGGAGCCCAGCGTTCCTGTGTATCCGCGAAGTAGGTGTTCCACCTTGATCGGAGAAACATTGAATGCATCTCCAATCGACTTCGCAAACTCGTTCGTCTGTACCCGGTATTGTTCCCTCGCCTGATAATCCTTCATGAAGTACGGGACGATGTCTCGACCCGTGAAGAAAGAATGATTCATCATCGTTTCCATTACGGGCTTTGTAATCTGCGGACCAAAAATATTGAACTCAAATGTCGTTACAAGACTTCGCTTGAGACTGTTTACGGTCTGCCTTGTGTCCTGCTCTCCCGTAACATACCGATAAATTCTTTCTGGTATGGTCTTGAAAATCACCCCGACTTCAAAAGGAATTGGAATTTTGAACCCAGGCATATCTCCCCACCCAGGCAAAATCCAATTGTCATCCTTTTCTTCCGGACGTGCATTCTTCCACTCATCTTCGTCATGCATCATCATTGAGTAGGCAATCGAACTGAAAGCCAACAAAGATCCACGACTCAAGAATCCTACAAGGGCTCGATTCTTGGCAACCTTGCTAACATCGGCTGAGTAACGACCTCTTCCTGCACGCCACAACACATCGAGACCCTGCACGCGCGCGTTCATGAACGGAATCACGGCTGTAATGATTTTCGCGAGCGTGGAATTGCCGCGCCTTGAAAAATTGATCACCTCCAATGCCTGATAAATCGCTTCTGTCTCTGCCTGCTCCCTGCTGTATCCCATCTCCATCGTGCGGGACAGCACGTCATCGTAAACAGCCATCCGTGTGGCAGCATCCGACTTCGTCGTAACATCTCCAGACCAATCCCAAAGCTTCTTGCCCATGTTCCAGAAGCCAGGACGTTTGCCTCCACTAATTCCTTGTTCGCGAAGACGCTTGTCAAACGTCTTCCTGAAATCTTTGATGTCTCTACCAAAGTCAAAGCCACCGATTACCCCGGCACTCTTCAGGGCCTGGTAGGCTTCGGAACCCTCGCCACCTGTAATCCCACCACGAATGAAATTCGTCATGGTCCCAACCGGACCCTTGGTGCTGACACCACTGGTAATCCAGGTTGACATCGAGTCGCGCATCAGGTTTGCAATAATGAAGTCGGGACTTCTCGTCACCATCTCCCGCAAGAACGAAGCAGGGGCTGCAAAGAAATCCAAGTACTTGACCCTGCCATCGAGCATGCCCGTCAACGAATCATGGAGAAGTTCATCATAAACAATGTAGTGCTTGTCTTCTCCTTCTACACGAACAGTATGGGTTGCCCTTCCCTTCTCCTCCGGTGAAACCAACTCAGCCATGTCCACAAGGACAGCATCATCCATCGTTCTGACTGCGGCGACATTCTTCATTCCAGAAGTAATCGCTGCTTGCAGATTCCTAAGCATCCCAGTCAATGGATCGACAGTCATGGACTCTCCACCCTTGGCTCTCTTGGGTGGACGTGCCCCGGTCAACGAAGAAAACATCGAAGAGGGAGCCCCCATCCGCTCTCTCCCGGAACTCACCGGGATTCTTCCTTCAACCTCCAACCGCTCGATCTCGCTCCCTGCCAATTCTTGAAGTGCAGCAGTCAGGCGAGCATCTGCTTCCCCTTCAAACTCTCGAAAAAATGGAATGTAATCTCCGTAAGACTTGAAGACTTCTGCCATCCCATCATTGATCACACCCGTATCGCGCATGAAATTGACAACTGATTCGTTCCATGCTTGGTAATCCTGGTTCACGCTTTCAAACAACTCCAGCCATCCACTGTCACGGACATGCCGGTTGATCGTTTCTCGCTCTGCGGCACTCGTCTGCGTCAACTTCCCATCGCTGCCAAAACGACGCTCTCGATTCATCACCATCCAGAGATGCCAATCTCGGATCAGATCCGTATCCCCCTGAAGCAACGGAGAAATGATTTCAAGCAATCCCTTCTTCGTCGTATCAGTACTCGCGATGCCATTCTTGAAGATGGGTTGCCCCGAAGTAATCGCCTGCTCAACAACACCCACCGCACGATCAGACATGTAGGCAGCCGCCAATGCGTTGACATCTGCAAGCAGGAAACGATCGTCACCCTTGAGAGCTTGGGCCTTTTCGGAAACCCTGCGAATTCCCTCATACTTGTCTACAAATTTCTGACGGATCCAAGCCAACGCCAACTTGGGATTTTCGACAACTTCCCGGATGTGATCCCAAAGGCTCTTATGAACAAAGGGAGCGGAAATCGCTGCTCTCAGATCTTCATAGACCCGACTCCCCTTCTCTCTCAAGCTGTCTCGATCCAGCTCAACCCGATCGCTATCCGAAACCGAAAGCTTCTTGGGTCGGATCTCTCCTCGGGCAATCGCACGGGATCGCTCTGTGAGTCCCGGGACCTCGCGAAGCACAGGGCGAGCATCCTGGGATCCGGGAGCCCGCGTACTCACCTTCGGCACGTACCCCGGCGTTTCGTCCATCAGTTGAGAAGCCCATGTCCCATCAGCACCCGGATCCACCCAATCGGGGCGAACATCGGGGAAGGCTCCATCGATCTGTGCGACGTAGAAATAGGTGTCGCTGAACCCTGATGGGTAGCGACCCGGCAACACCCCTACAATCTCAAATCCGGGCGTCTCAGGACCAATCCCCATCTCTTCCTGTAGCTCACGCACCGCAGTCTGGATCGGGAGTTCTCCCTCGTCCATTCGACCCTTGGCAAAACTCCAGTGGTAACCATCAAAGTGGTTCTCCACCTCTCTGAGTACGACATTCCCAGACTTGTCGATCACAGCAACCCCGAACGAGTTGCGAGCCTCTGGGTCTATATCACCCCACCCCGATGGGAAGGTTTCATTGGGATCGAAGGGAACTCTACGCTCGATTGAGAAATTCCCAAGCGCACTCACAATGCGGGTATCTCGATCGAGACCTTCCTGATTCGTGGTCTGCCCCACCTTGTCCAGTGCATTGAGAACGGGAAAAGCTTTCACAGAAGCAGTCTCTTGCCGTTCGTTTCCTCGATCCTTCCACTGGAGCGTTTCGTAAAAGTTGGGAACCGATCGCTCTCCCGACAGATCCGTTCTTACCTGAGCCAGATAGTCTCTGCGCTCTTCCAATGTAGTAAGAAGATCAAATCGAGCCATCGGATCAAACGGTCCGAAAGAATCGATCATCGAGTCAATCTCATCAATCGGGATTTCAAGGATCCGATCAATGCCATTCACAATGTCTGAATCGGTCACATAGCTAAAGACCAATTCCGCATTTTCATTCTCTACATTCGGATCGAGTCCGCGAAGCGTCTCCAGTTCCGAGACAACCGGACCCCAGGCTCCCTCGTAGAGATCATTCTTCAGACCACCCTGGGCACGGAAGACCATAGACCCGCCGGTATCGATCCGGTAAGCCCGTCCGTCCTTGACCAAGAGGTTGTCAAACTCCAACCCAACAACATCCCAATTCCCTAGCCACGCATCGGCTGCAAACCCAGAAGCAACACCACTCACTTCTCCATTCCGGAGAGCCTTCTCATCTCGATCCAACCCCGGAACGATCAAAGAAGCAACACTCTCATTCCCTGCCAGTATCGCAAGAGATACCTCGGGAACATTCACACCCGCAGCGCGATACAACTTCGCTGCCAGAACCTCATTCCTCGCGACTTCGGGATCATCGGGTGTCTTGACGTAATACTCTTCCCCAGTCACTTCATTACGGTAGGTCCCACCGAAATTGCTCCCCGCTTGAGGACCGACCTGACTCCAACCCGGCTTGTCTACATCTACAAGAGAAAAACGAAGATGCCGCTCCGGAGAAGAAAACGGACTGTCGTCTTTTCGTTTCTTGTTTCTTTCGTAAGAACTTAGAGACGGATCGTTCTCTGGATCTGGGAAAAAAGCAGGAGTTGGATCTACCTGTTCAAGGAGAACAACAAATCTTGGCATATCAGAAACAGTAAACTCACTATCATAATACGGAGAACGTGAACCATCACTGACATTACGAAGCTCCCGAATCATCGCGTCACCCTCTGTAGTTCCTGGTGTCGCGTCTACAATCCCGGCACTCCCCGATGGAACCTCCCCGTAACCCTCCTCCTCAATCACCGATAGATTCTCTGTATACCAAGAGTTCAGAGTATCTGACCAGTCTCCGATGGCAGCACCATACTCCTCAACCTGCATAACCGCGACATCGGTGACGATAAAAGAACCCGAAAGGAAGTGGCCCATCTCACCCTGGAATCCACCACTGTGCGGGTCTGTGTAGGAAGATGAATCCCCTGGATTCACGACATAAGTCACAGCTTCTGCAAATGTTTCAGAAATAAACGGGTTCGCACTGAATTCCGCGAGTGCATCGATTGAGATATCTTTCCCTACGCCATTCTCCTTTACCCACTCTTCAAACTCATCGGAATAAATATCATCGATGGAGAATTGGGTATCCGGACTATCTCGGATGAGCTTTACAAACGTATTTAGATTCCCACCACGGAACAGCCTGTATCCACGCTCAGAAGAAACCTTCGGAAGAATCATGTTTCCCAAAGAAGCAGTGATCTGTTCGACCAATGGATTCGAAGGGAAAATTCCATATGGAATATCAAGACCCAAAGAACCCCAAATGGAACTCGCAGCCCATCGAGAGGTTTCCGTGGCTCGTCCTTTGCTCCTATGCTTGCGCTCCTGCTCTTCATTTTGTGGGTTCCAAGTCTTCCACTGTGGATAAGCAGAAGACTTCAACGTCGAATATACGTCCGAATCATGAGACTTGAGTTTCGCGAGAAGTGGATCCAAATAACGAAAAGAAATAAGCGCATCCAAATTGCCGGTAACTTCTCCTCGGGCAATTAAACCCAGATCAGTCAATGCGCGAATCAGGCGAACATCTAAAACTGGATCGCTCAATGCTTCCGGTTTGATTCTAGGAACCTTTCCATCCTTAAATCCAATTCCGAAAAGAGGTCGATCGTATGGGTCTGCATCGATCCCGTAAAAATTACGCTCCAATAAATCGAAAGCAGGATGACCACTCCACCCGGGGTGACTCACATCTTTAAGCTGAACCCACTCGACGTGATCCCCACGAACTGCGCCTTGTATCGCCTCATGATAAAGACGCGCATGCTTTCTGATTTCATCCTGCGACTCATTCCATTGGTCCTCTCGCCACTTAGGAGACTCTTCAAAAGTCACCCCAAGTTGCTTGACCCCGTAGTCTGTCTTTTTTAGAATATTGAAGAAGTTGTTTCGAGCAGAAACCAAAATCTCTGCCTCGGAAGGAACCACGGTTTCGGGTGCAGCCGACAAAGCAATCGAAAATTTAATCGCCTTGTCCCGATCTCCGAAGTTTCCAACTGATCCCTCTCCCGATTCCGTATCGCCAGGAACCAGCGTGTAACTCTTCGCTGCCTCCGGATTGACCGCCCCCTCTTCCCTTGCTACCCTGGTAGTAGGAGTAGTAGAAATGCCCCTACCCTTCAGACCCTCTGACGTAGATCTGTACGCCTCGCTGGATTCTAGACCAGCAGTGACCGCACGGTCCGATGGAGAAATCGGAGGCTGGGTCCTCAACCCTGAAGGTTGGACACCCATTTCCCCTGGCATTGTTCGATTCGATGGACGAAGCATGTCGGCCAAAGATTTCCAGGGTTGGCTCGCTGCCAGAAGCGCACCATCATAAAGACCCCGCATCTGGGATTCAATGGCATCAAGAGATGTTTCCCATACACGGTAAACATCCCTCTTCTTGCCCTCCAACTCTGACACTTGATCGTAGAGTTGGTGACCGATATCCCCTTCAATGGGCGGGAACCATCCCCCTTCAATTCGAGCCTGGATAACGACTTCAGCAGAAGCATCAGAACGATTCCAAGGATCCTTCCAACGATCAGGAATTAGATCTCTGACAAGTTGACTCTCCTTTGCCATCAGAAGATGAGGCTCCCAAAACTGAACCTCTCCAACCGTTCCATTTGGCAACTTAACAAGCAACTTCCTGTCAAAATAGTTGGCTTGATTTATATTCCAACCTTCGTCATACACCGGAAATTGTCGAGAAAGAAGATCAGAAACTACATCTGCCTGTTCTGGATTATCAACAACAAATCCGAGGCGAACAATATCGGTAAACTTGGAAACATCATACTTTTTCTTTTTCTTCTTGTTCTCAATGGATTCCTTCGTTTTCATGCCGGGGTTCATCAAGTGAACTAGATCTGGACCTAGATACTCTGCAATCTGTTCTGCTGCATTTCCCAGTGACCGCTGATCTCCCTCTGAAAGCCTCATCCGCTCATCCAGGCTCAACCCAGCTTGAGACTCCTTCATTTGAGTTTCAACAGCCCCAGCTTCAACATCTGAAAGACCAGACCTGATTACCGGACTCCCGATAGAAGGCTCCGGAACAGACAACTTCAGTGCTACCGAAGAAGCATCTCTAGCAGTGAAGCTACCAGAAGAACGGAAGCGGAGATTTAATGTCTCGACTGCACCTTCCTTCGTAAAACCAACCGGGAACCCCCTACCCCTTCCACCAATCTGGTAATCACCCTCCAAATACCAAGCACCGTCTCCATCATCCTTATAAATCCTGGCAGTCCGACCCCCACGATGAACCTCGAATGTGGGTTCTCCGGATTCACTGGCAACCCTTTCCAAGTCATCCCAAGTGATCTCTCTTCTGTCGGCGGCGCGGGGCTTCCTCTCCTTGACAAGACCGGGCAACTCTTTCCAGCCCGAAGCCAATGCATTCGCATACGTCGCATTCCCATCGAGTACGTCG
>Ga0209757_10000207_pt1 | contig 14626 bp, 5 predicted proteins | sample ETNvirome_6_1000_FD_185472 | JGI IMG/M metagenome (GOLD analysis project Ga0209757, IMG submission 185472) | Marine viral communities from the Pacific Ocean - ETNP_6_1000 (SPAdes) (version 2) | ecosystem: Environmental > Aquatic > Marine > Oceanic | place: Pacific Ocean | collected 2013-06-19 | reverse complement strand
TTCATTCTCATAATGGATTTTTAATGTTTACAACAAAACGTATCCATCCTCCGAACTATGCTGACATTACCAAGTCGGCTTCAAAACAAAGGACTCCAGATCCTGTAAGTCTTTTGAGTATGTGGAATGGAAAATCCTCTCACTTTTATATGTCTTTTGATGCTAGTTCTTTTAATTGGGCTTTGGAGGATTTAAGATCAAATTCTTCTTATGGTTTAAAAAATATTCAGCCAGTACTAGATCAAGTTATTCCTGCTCATGCTATTCCTGCTACTATATTAACTGTATCTACTGTAGACAATAGTGTTTCTGGGGTTAAGGATAGTGATTGTAGAGAAATTAGACCTAATTTTTCTGATTTATATGATGGGTCTTCTACGGTTACTACTAATTTTGGCACTTGTGCTGTGGACATGGAAGCTATTGCTCTTACTTTAGGGTTAGTTCCCCACAGGTTTAAGAGGAAGCGGGTTGATAACATTAATGATCCTTTACTAGCTTCTGGAGCTACTGGCCCGTTCATCGCAGTACCTAGAAATTCTCTTAGAAGAAGGAATTATCATTTTCTGTTACCTGAAACTAAAATGTTTACTAGGACAGGAAGGAATAATCCAGGAAGTTTAGAGTTATCTAGCTCCTATTACTCTTCTTCTATAGGGTATTTACCTTTGGGATTTATTCCTTCTTCTTTAAAGTATCAACCTGTGACCTTAACTGACCCCGATATCTCTAGCGCACCAAGTAGGTTTGGTCCGTTATTAGATCATCCTAATGTCCATGGAGTTTGGGAGATATGTCAAAATCTACTATCCCCAAGTTCTTTCTTTGGATATGATGTTAGTAATACTTTTGCTTCTAGAGCGAAAGAGGATCTTACAAGTTCTGATTGTCATGCATACGGAAGGCGAGGTCAACTTCCTGAAATTTTATACATGATGAATAAGCTTAATGATAAGAAGAAATATCTCTATGCTGAGTCTATAGTTTCTGGTTATCATGAGGATGATGGTGAGATTAATCCCTTGTGGCCTAGTAGTAGCCCTGAGATTACCCCAAATGATTTAAGTGCTTGGTATGCAGTAGAAGGAGGGGGTGCAAATGCTGTGCGTTCTATAGGTAACCAGCTTATTAATAAGGACATAGCAGATGAGTCTTTACACTATCTTGAACACTTTACGTTTGGGCGAGGAGTAAATAAATTATTTGCTAAATACATCTCCCCTTCTGAGGGCTATGTGGGTCATGTAATTAGAAATAATTATGAGGAATTTGGGGGACCTAATATTTTTAGCCATATTTATGGACCTTTAATTTATAATGCTGATTTTGATATAGATGGATCATCTGTTAGTGTAAGTAGCTTTTTGCAAACTAGTTCTGCTATTACTGAGACAAATTTAGCTTATTTTGGTGGAAGCGGAGTTTTAAGTATTTCGGGAACTTCTTCCGCTCCTACCTATGTGGGAACAGTGACAGCTTCTGATTCTAGCAGCCTCTACTTAGGGCATTCGGATGTTAGTTCCGCAGAGTTTAGAAATGAACATATAGTTAGTGCTATTGAATTGGTAGATACTTCTACCCCCTTGATCTTTACAGACCATCCTATATTTTCTGTCTTTAAATTAGTTAAAGATAGATTAGATAAGGTTTCTTTCAGTAAATATTTATTAGGTAATACTATTATTAAGTATCAAAGATCGGAGACGGAAAGTGTGCTTCCTAGACTCCGTATAAAGTTAAATAATTCAAATAGTGATAATAAAGCTAGAAACTTTTTAGAGCCTGATCATGAGTATAGGATAGATGTCAAAGCACATAATTTATCACTTACATCTCAAGTTATAGGGGGTCAATCATTAGGGGTATGGATTCATACAGAACCTGAAGATGGAAAGATCTGGAGTTACCATTCTTATGGTTTTGATGATTGTGGTAAATATATTGATGCTTGGGAACAGTATGATGTTAGTGCTTTTGCATCGAATGGGATTCCTATAGCACAATCACTTGCTGATGTTAGAAGCTTTCCTGTGAAGGGGTTACATACAACTGTAAAAGGTGTAGGAAGTGGTATGAACTTAGTATTAAGGAAGGCGGATACTACTTGTTGGGACACTTTTCAACTTTACACTCAAGGGCAAATTCAACAGATGAATTACGGCCCTATTTTGCAGGTAAAACCAGAGACAAGAACTAAACTTACATATAGATTAACAACGAATAATGATAAAGGCTCTCATCCTCCTCCCAAGTATGAAGATACGTATGGTCCTGTCCATAGGTTGGATCAAAAATATGTGGTAGAGATATTTGTGATGCAAGGGAATCCAGATAAATTTGTTGTTTTTGAGAAGATAGCTATTAGAGATCTTACTAATAGGGCATTAGCTGTGCTACCTACTGATATTACGAGACCAGTAGGGATTGACACTCGTAGTTCTTCGCCTTCTTCTAGCTGGGAAACTTCATCTTTAAGTGTTAATCTTGATAGGTTTGATTTAACAACAATTTTTAGGTATTGGAAAGACCTTAAACAGGGAATAGCTAGTAGAAATGCAACAATTACATCAGGAACAATGGAAGTAAGTGGAGGGAGTAGATTAAATTACAGATCTAATCTGCGAATGTATCCTAACGAGAATCTTAGTGATCCTCTGGGATTCACTTGGGGAAATTTTGTATCAGGAATAGATATTTATGAAGGGTAAAGTAGAAGTTTTTGCAATAGCATCGGATGGGTCCGAGAAACTTATTATTTCGGAACCTAATCTTATTGTAGATGGGGCTGGGCAGTCTATTGTAGACATGTTAACATGTCCATCTAGTGTATTGTCTGTTACTCCTCAAGTAGTTGATACTTCTAATTGGAGATGGGGTGCTATTTCTTTCGGGCCTGCTGCTTCATCCTTCCAGGAGAATGCTTACTTTTTCCCCCCACTTGTTTTCGATCCAGATGGTGCTGATCCTAGTCATATTTATTGGAAAACAGGTGATTTGTGTAATGGAGTGAGTGCAGATGTAACGTCTTACATAAATCAAATTTCTAGTGATAAAATACTCAGACCCTTATGGGTGAGTAGTACTATCACTGATTCTACTCCTTCTTCTTATACCCCTCCTTATCAGTTACCCTCGTATCCAGACCCCTTAGATACTAAACTTGAGGATGCTAGTACAGCATACTCGATTGTAAGTGGGGATGGTACTCAAAGTTTTGGGCAGTTTGAGAATAGAATAATGTGGGCATCTGGTGATGCGTCTAGTTATTTTCAAGGGGCTTACCCAACTTCTGCGGCGGGGAGTATCCCACAGAATTTACAAACTAGTGCAATGTTAGTGAGTTCATATGAAGGAGATTTTTCTGTTGATCCATATGCCCATAATGTAATAGTTTCTGGTCCTCAAACACCTGCTAATGTCCCCTACAGTATTGTACAAGTAGGAAGTGGTTATAATAATTATAGTTCTATGGATTATAGGGGTTATATTAATCTTATGTATAATCCCAAGGGATCTCCAGGTGTGGGAAGGGCATCAGTTTCAGGAGTATCCTCAATCCCTGAGGCAACAATAGAGACTATAATCTTTTGTTCTGATTTATGGGCGATGAATTTATATGGGGGACTTCATCAAATAGGATTATGGAGTTTAGATTGTGAGAAAAGTTTAGAGACTAGTACTGTTCCTTTGTTTGCAGTCGGCCAGGATGCGGTTGGCGTTGATACCAACGTAGGATATGTGGATGAGAATGGGGTTACTCCTAGAGAGTTTAGATTATTTGCGAAAAAGACTTTTACAGAGAATTTAGCCCAAGTAAAAGACGGTACTTATGGGGGAAATAATTATCCTGGATTTGTTTATAGTGCAGGTACTAATGGTCTTACTATTAAGCTTGTGAATCTTAAAATAAGATGGACAATAGATTTTAGGTCGAAACATGATTAGTGGACATATAACAATTTGTAAAATTTATAAAGACGGAACGAAAGAAGTAGTCTTTGATAAACATAATATTGTAACTGGCGGCTTAGGTTCGTCATTTATTGACATCATTCAGCATGATGGGTCTGTGTGGGCTGAAGATTATAGGCCAAAATATTTTCAAATAGGAACTAGTAGTATAGACTATGATGATACTTTAGCAACATCTTCTTACTTTTATCACTTATCTACCCCTCTTTCCTGGGCAGCTTATGGGGAGGATACTAGTCTGACAATAGAACAAAGAGATAGAGGATTCAATGCTTCTACGGAAGATGGAACAACCTTTCAAGAAATATTATTTACTAGCGCACATATATCAGCAGTAGAGTTCTCTAGTGTAGAAAATAGTGGGACTTGGTTTGGTCTTATTCCTGATTCAGATATTACTAAATGGTATTTAGATGCATGTGAAACAGAAATTGTATTAGATGAAAAGTCTGCTAATGGGCAAACTATTTCAGAGATTGGAATGTTCGCTAGAAATCCAAAAGGGTTGCCTAATGATACTCCCTTATTAATAGTTTATAAGAGTTTTACAGGAATTCCTAAATCATCAGAGTATTCTTTAGTATTTCATTGGAATATTGGATTCTTAGGGGGCACTACTGTAGACCGAACTGCTTATGGTACAGCAGATACTAGGAAAACTTTGAGTACCCACTATAGAACATGGGGTAAGCCAGGACGAGGTGGAGGTGCTGGTGGAGGTGGTAGTACTACTGGAGGTTCTGGTGGAGGTGGTAGTACTACTGGAGGTTCTGGTGGAGGATATTAAGTAACTATAATATATAAGGTGATATGATGAGAAATAATGAAAGTTTTGATCCTTCGGGACATTTAGAAATTTATAAAATCTATAATGATGGAACTGAGGAATGCGTTTTTGAAGAAGCTAATACTATTACATCGGGGATGGGTGTTGGGTTGGGATTGTTATATGCTGGATCAGGTTCTCAGACTATGACCGATTTTCAGATTAGATATTTTCAGTTAGGTACAAGTGGGGATTCGGTTATTGATACTTACGGGGTTAGTCAGTATAGTTTAGTGTCAGCTTTTGGACAAGTAAATGGTATTGCTGATTATGGAGTAGATACTACCCTTCCACTAGTGTTGGGGGGGATTATGAATTGGGATGGTTCTTATTTGCAGGATGTCCCAGAGGGGGATACCGATAAGTGGGTAAAATTGCTAATTTCAGATAATGCCATTAAACGAATAGATTTAAATTCTGTAACCTATATATTATACGCTGATCGAAATACCTGTAATGACCAGATAGTAAATGAAATTGGCCTCTTTATGCAAAATCCTCTAAATCAAGATCCAGAGATGTCCCCTATGGTAGCGTATAGACCTTTTATAAGTATTACTAAAACAAGTGATTTTTCACTCCTCTTTAAATGGACCTTAAATTTCTAAAATGCCTTTTCTTTCAAACGATCACTACTTAACGTCAGGTACAAGCCAGCTAATTAATGCTTGGGTTGACCCTGTTTATAAATTTGATTCTAGCTCTTTTTATAATTGGGAGCAGGATAACCTTCCTATCTATGACCTGGAGGATCGTGATGATTTTCTTTATGAAATGGCTGGATACCCAGTCTCTTCTGTCACTGGAATGTCATTATGTGTATCCGACTGTGGAATTGATAATAAGAAGGTGTTTGGTACTATCAGCGATGCTATTGATGCTCTTCCTAATACAATTAGATTTCCTATTATTATCGAAGTAGCAGCTAGTGGAGAGTTAGGAGAGCTTAGGTTACAAGATAAAGTTTTTGAGGGTTCTAGTGCTGGATTAGAAATTATTAATAGAGGGTTCGTTAAAGGATTATGCGGTAGCGGTGTTCCTTTTACTAATGTATCCTCAGTTAACTCGGCTGGTTTAGTTGTTAGTTCGATATTATCAGTTAGTTCTAATGATATAAATTCTACTATGTTAGAATCGTCGGCTATCTGTGTTAGTAATACAGTCTATGTAGCAGCAGATGATGATGCCGCACTATACTGGGATAACTATGTTAGAGCTTTCTTTGTCACTCCTGAGTGGAGTCAAAATGATACAGCGAGTCCTAGAACTCATTCAATCTCTACTTTCTTTAAAGATGTATACACTGCTGCTGGTGATTTCTCTAGCTTGGGTAATAACTACAATATGGGTACCGCGTATGATACTGATGGATACGAGGATAATTCTACTAGTAGTGATATGTATATTGTTGATGGTACTGTTGGCACAACACAAATTTATAGGGATGCTATTGCTGCTAATCTTACGACAAGAGCGACAGGATTTATATACGCTAATAGTTTAAGTAGTGTTTATATTAAAGACTGTGTTGGGCCAGTGTATGTTAGAGGGTTCTGTGTGGACGGGGGTAGTCAAGCAAGTATTAAAGCTGACCCTGGATCTCAAGTTACTGCTAGGGGGTTTGATATTCAAAACTCCGATGTAGTAATTGAAAACTGTACTGCAACTAGATGTACCCACGCGGGGGTAGAGGCTGTAAATTCTAATGTAATTTTAAATAGAGGGTTTATAGCATTTAGAAATTATGAATTAATTTCATCCCCCAATTATTTAGATTATAAAGTATTAACTAATGAGACCCCAGGGTTAAGAGCTATTAATTCTAATGTAATTTTAAGTTCCACTACAGCCTCTGATACAGGACTTCCTATTGATTCCCCCTATTGCTTCTATCGTAACATGGTGGGGATTGAGCTAGAAAATTCTAAATTAGGAACTGAGCCTACTTTTCAATTTGGTAAAAACGCTGCGGGAGACACTGCATCCACCAATAATGGATCCCAAACCTTAGTATTACAATCTTTCCTTAATAAGAAAGAGGGGATAAAGGCTACCAATTCTATTATTGATACGAGTCAGAGAATCACATCTTTTGCTAATGAGGTTGGTGTCAATTTAAATAATTCTGTTATGAGTGTGGGTCAATTTAGTTTTGATCATAATCAATTGACATCAGTTCTTGCAACTAATTCTAAATTCAATTATAATAAAGATGCTATAGCTACATCAATTACTGCGGGACCTTTCTATCCTGTTTATAATTTCCAAGCAAACGGACAGGATATTGTTTTAACAAATTCTGATTTTGTTCCTACTTATGTAAGTGGAATGGATTCAAAATATGAAAGTTTTTCGTTAAGTGGGAACCATCAATGCAAGGAACGACCTATAGGGAGTGGTGATGTAGTAAAGACAACGCTACCTTCTGTAGTTCTTAAAAATGGTTCTTATATGGATGGTATGGCAGTAAAATCTATTAACTCTAATTATAAACTAACTTCTAATAAGTATGAAGTAGCGGAGGGAGTAAGAGGTGCTGCCTTTAGTGTTACAGATCAAAGTACTTTACGCTTAGTAGGTAATCAAAATTACGCAACCTGGATTTTAGGTCCATATGAATTTAATAAACAACAAAGAGTGGCTGGGTTATACGCAGGAAATGATTCTAAAATTTATCTTGCAGGACCAACCACAGTAGCACAGTATGGAATAGATGCTCTAGCTGAAGATAATTCTGTCGTAGAGATAGGACCTCCTCTGACGGACGAAGTTTTGGATGTTAGTGGTTTTAATTTAACTGCCTCTGGCAATCATACCACAGTTCAACTGCATTCTACAAGAGCTTGTTTAGTGGCTAATAGAAATTCAACAATTGATATGCATGATCTTGGTGATTATCACGCTTTTTGGCAGCCAAAATATTATGATGGGACGGAAGATTATTTGACAGGAAACGGAACAAAAGCTACTGCTGGTCAAAGTATGTATGCTACTTCAGCTTATACCTCCTCTGGGGCTATGCAGTTCTATCCTAATCCTTTTGCTACCTATGGAGCCGCTGATGCTACTAAATTAGATTTAGAGGATCAAGCTGTTTATCCCTCAACTGTTTTAACAGGTGATTTGAAAGTATATGAAAAGATTACTAATCATACTTCTGATGTTTCTAGTGCTTCATGGGGTGGTATGTGTATCCGAGCTACGGGAAGTAGTAATGTAAATGTTAGGAATGTAATGTTTCCTACGGGATGGGCTGATACCTCTGGACCGTATTATGATGCTTCGACTCTTAATGATGGTAAAAATCGGACTCTGGGATGTGATCTTTTGAGAATTTGGAATATAGCTGATGAGTCTAAATTACATACCTCTTATCTTTCTGTTAGCAACACTCACCCTCAGGACATGAGTGGAGTATATTCTGGTCCAAGCGCAGTATGGGCATCAGGGGGCTTCGGTACCCCCATTTCAGGTTGCCCTCAAACAACTCCCAATACTGGTATACTAAGTGTATTGGATTCCTTCGGATTGGGATATAATCATGGAGGAGGAACAGGGGGTATAGGATTTTATGGGAAGACTACTCACGAAAATACTGGACCGTTTAGAATCTATGTTTCCCCGCATCCTAAAGCTAAATTCTTAGGACATCCTAGTGGGTCTCCTATGGGATGTTACTCACCTTACGGGGCTGGAGGTACAGGAACTTTCTTTAGTATGGGATATGGAATGCCTCATACTTCTGTTTTGATTAAAAAGGGAACCCCTTATCAAATATTTGCTCAGGGCTATAATGTATCTTCTGATTGTAGTGCTACAAATAATCAAGGACCAAATTGGCAAAATCCTAGTTCAATTTATGAAGACTTAGGATTTAGTAGTTTTAGAGGAGAAGTAATGAAAAACCTTAATGGTCCTACTGGACCTCAGGCGGCTTCCTCGTTCTATTACGCATCAGCCATGTTAGGAGATAGTGAAAACAGAATTTGGTTAGATGAATCATCTATGAATACGTTTGCTAATGCCAAAAATGGAACATTAGGAACATCAGGAAGAAAGAAAATATTTAGTTATTATAAAACAACTACTAATTATCCAGGAGAAGGTTTTTGGCAACCTGATGGTGGGGACGGAGTAGGATTCAAATCTGCTAACCTTTTTGATTTAGATAGAGATATATAAAATGGCATATACATTTACACACCCAATTAGATATTATAAAGCTAATGATCCTTATTATTATGAAGTGGATAATATTCCCCTTCGTCAACTAGAGGAAAATGTTTTATACCTTAAGGATATTGTATCAGGAGATTCCAATCTTGGGGGAATTTTAACCACGAAAAGTGAGATTGATCTTAAAAATATTAAGCAATTGCGTCCTACTAGAGAAGGAAGTAGAGGAATTAAAGTTAATGCTGGCTGGTTTAATGCTAGAATAAATGATGCGTATTCCATTAGTGAGCCATTGCTTAAGCTCCTTAATTCGGAAGATCCTACGGGTGGTGGGCCTATGATTATTTCTAACATAGAGCAAATATGGACTGCTGCCAAGAAACTAGATATTTGGGATGCCTTCACTGATGTTACAACTACTCCCTTCAATATGAATGGACTAGAAATTACATACACTTTCCATCAAAGTCCTGGAGGGATAGGGGGTAATTTTGGTGCTGTCTCAGATTCTAATCCTAGAGCTTCAGGTGAAGGAAGTGAGGCTTATCCTAAATATATTAGCACTAATAGAATTAGGTGGCCTCTTCAGACTTCTTCTAGGTTAACTCCTGCTGATTTAGCAAATATATTTGGAATTGATCTTAAAGATGCCGCAGCTTATTCTTATGCTAATCTTCAAGATATTCATTTAGCTTTTGTTAAAGTATGGAGAAGCCCATTTAGAACAGCAGTAGTAGATTTTCCAGAAAGTATAATTCAAATTCCTGCTTTTGATAAATATGACTACTACTATCATGATGATGAAGGGAAGCCAATCAGTTTAAATGATGAGGCAGATCAAAGAATTGATTTATTAGTAGCATATGCTGTACCTATTGATTCTAGTGGAGCTACCTTAGCAGATTATTCAGACAACTGGTGTGTTGGAGGTCAGGCACCTAATCCTAAAACAATTAGTTCTCCCCAATTAGGCTTAATTAGAGGAGCAGGAATTGGAATAAAGAGAGCGACCAATATTGCGGGAGAGATCCAGTCTATTAATACTACGGAAGGCTGTGATGATGTGACCCAGGTAGCTCCTGGGAAGAATAAGATATTAGCAAATATTAATGATACTGCGGTAACATCTAACTTAGGGTTAACAGATCCGAATAGAGTTAAAGTTCATGGAAGTTTCCCTTCTCCAGATGATTTAATAAATATGGCTCCTCTTTTAGCTTTGGATACAGATGGTGATGACCTTACTCCTGACGATAGATTCCAATTGATTGGGCAAACTGCTCTTCCTCTAGCTTATATTGTAGTTACTAAAAATCAAAATGCTTTAAATGATGCTGATATTTTAGATATTAGACCTTTTATGAGGACTACAGAATTAACCTATAACGAAAGAGCGGGTGTCGCTGCGGCTAACCCTCCTCTTTCTTTGGCTAATCCTGCGGTAGGAGCTTATCAATTACAAAATCTTGTTGATGAGTTGGATATAATCCCTGGTGGTGATGCTAGTCTAGACGGCAAGATAATTTACGCAGACTATATTCAAGGGGGACTAGCCTATGGAGTTGAGGGTACATTACTAACAATGTGCGATCAGACTAATCAAAAATCTACTGATCCTTGGGGGAGTATAACCACAGGACTTAGTGAATATCTAGACGCTCAAAGTGTTCTACATTCACCCACACCTTTTGCTGGTTTCACCAATAGTAATGAGTATTTAGATGAGGATAGTACTATTACAAGAGAAGCTTTGTTAGAATACTTCTATAGGCAGAGACAAAGTGATGTAAAGAAATGGCTTTCTGATCCTGGGGTGTCCGATAATATTACTAATTATCTTGGGTTCCCAACTCAAAGAAATGTTTCCTTATTTCCTGAGTGGGATATGCCTATGAATGGGGGGAATTACCCTTATGTAATGACGGACTCAACTACTAGAAGTGCTAAAGCTACTTGGTGGATGTGGTTAGAAGGAGTAACATCTGATCGTCCTTATACTTATGTCCCTGGAGCCGTCCCCTCTAAAGTGGATAATAATACATCTTTAACAAGATTAGGCAAACGATATCAACAAGGGTATGGTTCTACAACAGGATATGATAATATGGAGTATTTTACTATTACATGTTCTAAGAGATTTGAAATTACTCTTCCTTCGTGGTGTCAGGATTATGATGTAATGGCCGATTATTCTAATTGTATTCCTTTTACTGCTTCTATAGCTGACAAAAGTACCGTTGGAGCAGCGGGTCTTCATATTAGCAAAGGTCCTGTGGTTAGTGTCAATGGGCAAAATAAAGCTGTTTTTATTATTAATACTACCTCTACCCCTCTTCCTGCATATGGGAAGAAGGGGATGCTAGGTCTAGGTGACGGTGATGGGGGAACTTCGATTATGGACGGAGATGGTACTGCGGATCGTCTGTCCTCAATAGGGGAAAGAATATACCAATGGTTAAGTTACTCTGTCATCACCCCTCAGAATGAGCAAACTCATTATGGAGTTGATAAACAGGAGACGGCTGGAAATAACCAACACCGAAATCTGCCTAAGATTGGGGCTGCTTATTATCCTACTGTAGGATTTAAAATTATTGGATTTGAAAAGAATCCTATTTTTAATAATTTATCAGGTGGATCTACTTTGGCGCAGACAGGAACTTATATTCCTCGTACGACTACTAATGGCGTTGGTCATGATAGTCTCACGGGATCAATGGCACCTGTTTATCCCCAGAGTTTTATTGATTTAAGTTAATTTTCAAATGGGACTACCTTCTGATGACAATAAAGTTAATCCTGCGGTAGTTGCTCCGTGTTTAAGAAAGGCTACTAAGCCAGGAGGAAGACCAGTTGATCCTCCTTATATTGTAATACCCCCCGTTGACCCTGGAGGCACAGGACCTCCTGGTGGAGGAGGGTTTACAGGAGCTACTGGACCACGGCGACGAGGAGGACCTTTAGTGGATTGCAAGTGCTTTCTACATAAGGCAACCTTAGTCAGACAACCCATTACCCCCCCTAGTAAGAGCTACCAAGTGTGTGAAAAATGGACCTATACATGGAAACAAACTTGTGAACCAACTAATGCAGCAGGGGAATATAAAGGTCTCCCTGGTCTAGCTGGGAGTGATCCTTTTGGTGGTATACAAGATCTTCTCCAAGTACAGCAAATTCGCTGTAATCATCCTCCCCCACAGTGGGTATTTCTTCAACCATGTACTTGGACAGGATGGCCTGGAGGGGTTGGTAAAAATTGTCGGGATGCCGTGAAAGGAACTTGTTCACTACCATGTGTTGACGTTGTTCTAACATTTATTCTTTGTACGTTGCGTAAGCCGAAGCCTCCAAGGATAACCCCCCCTTTAGGGATTCCATGTCACTGCTTCCATCCCAGCGAGAATCCAGACAATATAGAGTCCAGCCCCCCTGATCCAAACACGCAATGTATTGAACATAAAGCCACATTTCGCTATGACTGTACTAAAGTTCTAGTCGGATCCTACGAACTCCCTGATCCAGCGGCGGAATACGAGAAAGAGAAGAGGAAGGATCCTAAGAATAAGAATGTAACCCTTACTGCTGGTTCAGGGTCGAGTACCTGTCGTTCAGCCGTGGTCATCGTCAAGAAAGTCCCCACCATCTCTTGTGACGGACGCTGCCCAAAGATGTTTGTGAAATGGACAACTTGCCCTGGGCCTATCACGCCAGGGAGAATTGATGACAGCTATTGTGACTGTACATACAAATCAGGTCCTGGTCCAAGTGTTCCAGAGCCTCCTGATTCACAGGGATGTGTTCGATATTCCGCTGTATTTCACTATAGATGTGCGTCATTTAAGAAAGGTGGCCCTGGACCAGAGGATCCAGCGAAGGAGTTCGCGGAGGGCAAGAGAAGGGAGGGTTTTCTTAATGTAGACCTAAGAAAAACAGGTGTAGTTAATGACCCGTGTACTGCAACTAATTGTAGTGGACGTTGTTTAAATACAACAGTGTATTGGACAAAGTGCCCCGATCCTACTGGACCTATAACTCCAGGTGGACCCTCATTGGGATGGTGGTGCGTGCCAGATTCTTCGGAACCACTAGGATGTACGGGGCCAGGAGAAACTACCTTAGTGTATGGGGAGAAACGAAAATGTGTGCCCTGTACTGCGCCTTGGCAACTGCGACATTTGTGTAAAAGTGAAGGAGAGTGTAAGAAAACGTGTAAAGATATACCACCAAAATGTAAAAAAGATACTCCTGTGGGAGGCTCCCTAGTAGAACAAGGACTTGTAGTGGGGCCGAATGGGGACAATAGTTCTTGGGATAATCGTAACAACCCTGGAAGATCTACTAGGGTGAAGGCAGATCCTCAAGTCTATTCCTTAGATATTTCGAGTAGAGCAGGTAATACACCTTTTATTGAAAATTCAATTATCCCATATCTCCCGTCTCCGTACAACGAAGATTATGTATTTCATAATTGGACTGATAGAAATATGTTAAATAGTGCTACTCTTACTTCCCCAAAAAATGTAGGAGATGAAAATAGCATCTTAGAAAGAGGAGAAATTAATAAAGTATTAAATGATTGTATAATTCCTGTTAACACAATCAATAAAAATATTTATAACGATAAGACGATATCAATTTTTGTAAATCACGGACAGGCTTTGGTTGATCAAAGTTTATCCGAGGAAACTATAGAAGCATTAGGACTAGTAGAAAAATCTAATCTTATTTCCCTAGATTTATCACGGGATTTACAAGAGGTTATTTACTCTTCTGTTATATCAGGTAATTTAGATTTATATAGCCCTAAATTGTTGAGGGAAATGTCTGAAGTTGGGGAAGCAGTTCTAGGAAACACCATACCTAGTATTGCTGGTTCCCCTGAGTTAAATTTTATGAATGCTATGACATATATTTCTAAGAATTTGAAGAGTGTGCATCCGAAGAGCTATTCAAATAATGGAGATAGCTCTAGATTTGCAGCGCATTGGTTGGCTTTACCTCCTGAATATAAATTATCTTTAGGGGTAACCCCAAGAGACGCAGATCCTGTGGCTATTAAAGTGAGCCTTAATTTTGATTTTCCTGTTTACGAGCAAGATGGAACTAAAAGAACAGTAAAAGAATTTCTTGATTTCTTTGATGTTTTAGATAGAACGGGACCTACTGAAAGAGTTGTTCCACTTAAATCTAATAGAAGTAATTTGTATACTTTAGATCGTTCTAAAGAATCTCGTGTTCTTGGTCTTATACAGGGTATTCCTGAAAATAGAGTTACTACTACATTTACTGTATATTCTGGAGGGGATCTGGCTACGGTAAGTAGTATAGAAACTAATCAATCTCCTGCTACTTTAAAGGAATCTTATCTACTGAAGCTAGATTTAGATTCCATAAAGGAGGGGGGACTTATTAAGGGGGGAGTAGCGAGTAACTTTATAAGACAGTATACGGCAACTTATGACACATCATGGACAGCGGGGGATGATGTTAGTGCTTTTGATGAGATTATCAATTCTCCCAAACCTGTGTGTGGTCCTAACACTGTGGTATACCTTCCTCAAGATCCCTGGTGGGCATATTTCGTGAATAGTGAAGCTTCTAATCATGCTCTTTCGGCAACTTTCAATTGTTTAAATGTTGACGGATACTTGC
>Ga0209757_10000206_pt1 | contig 14659 bp, 9 predicted proteins | sample ETNvirome_6_1000_FD_185472 | JGI IMG/M metagenome (GOLD analysis project Ga0209757, IMG submission 185472) | Marine viral communities from the Pacific Ocean - ETNP_6_1000 (SPAdes) (version 2) | ecosystem: Environmental > Aquatic > Marine > Oceanic | place: Pacific Ocean | collected 2013-06-19 | reverse complement strand
TTTTGAATAACGGTGGTATAGATCTAGATTTCCGAGTTGAGAGCGATGCAAACCAGTACATGTTTTTTGTTGATGGTGGGAATAATGAAGTTCTTATAGATGGTTCAAACGGCCTAACGACATCTGATGGACTTTTGCATTTACACAGGGCCAGCGCAGGAAGTATTTCAGCCTCTGCACTGGCAGATGAACTGGTTATTGAGAACAATGATCATGGTGGTGTTTCGATTTTAACACCTGCTGATAAACACGGATACATTATGTTTGGTGATCCCGGTTCCGCTACCGCTGGACAAATCCAATATGATCACGGTACACCGGCTTGGCAGTACATCTTTGAAGGCGTGAACAGGATGTATTTTACAGGTACCAAAACAGTATTTAATGATGGAGGTGGGGATCACGATTTTAGAATTGAAGGTGATACCGATATAGAATTATTTCACTGCAATGCAGGTTTAGATACTGTAGGAATAGGCGGGGGTTCTACTGGTAAACTTGCAGTTATGTCTGGCTATGCTATTGATACTACATATACGAATTTTGCGATGGAGCAGGGTGGAGGCAATTCAAAGTTCAGAACCCGAAGATGTTCTGTTTCTACTGGTGCCGTAGTTGTATGTACGTTAACAACCAGTAATTCCGCTATGTTTGCAATTGTTAGTGGTCAAGAAGGATCAAAACGCTTCATTGATCTTGTTCTGTTTTGTGGTAATTCTACTTCCCCCGTAGTTGTTAGTGCCTCTGGGCAAAATAGTCCTTCTGCAAGAACATACAGCAGTATAAATAATGATTTAAGCTGTCTGGTGGCTTCTGGTACATACACTGTTGGCGCTGTAGGTATTCAGGTTGAATAATAGAAATTTTAACAGGAGAAAATAAATGTCACATATTTACGAAAATATTAATCCAGACGGTTCAACTTCAGATCTTGAAGTTACCGTTGATGGTACTGTAACAATCTATAAAGTTGCTCAAAGAGGGTTAAAATTTGTTCAGAATCCTTCCAGAGAAACTATTTATGCGTCATATCAGTACGGAAATGTTCAGGGTGATCCCTCTACGTTTATAGAGGCTTATGCAACACGGGCTGATATTTCATGTGATGATTTAGGAGAAGTATACAGTAACTCAGATGTAGCGACTTGGATGGCTGCTAATGGTTATAAACCATTATGATAGAGGATAATCCAAATGATCTTATAATAACATTAAGACAACAGTTATCAGATTTAAGTTTCTTATTAGCAAAAGCTAATGCTAAAATTATGGCTTTAACTAGACATATACAAAACAATACAGAGAAAGAAGAAATTGTAGGAGAATAAAAATGGCTTCAACTTATACAACTAGAATTAAATTAGAGCTACAGACAGACGGTGAAAATCCTAATAGTTGGGGTGACATTCTTAATACTAATGTCATTCAATTAATAGATGATGCAGTTGGTGCTTATACTTCAGTAACTCTTTCTTCTGCTGATTATACTCTTACTGTTAATAGTGGAGCTACAGATCAGTCTCGTTCTCCAATGATTGAAATTGTTGGAACGGTAAGTTCAGATGTAAATCTTATTGCTCCTGCTGTAAGTAAATTTTATTTCATTAAAGATAAAAGTATAAGACAAGATGATTCAACAATCACTTTCAAAACTGCAAGTGGAACGGGGATAGTTGTAGCACCAAGTATTACTAGAGGATTTTTATGTGATTCAGTTAGTGTATATGCATTAGATACGATAGGAGCAACTGTATGTGCAACAGCTATAGTTGCTCAAACAGGTGTCTTTACTGATAGTGTAAATGTTGCTGCTTGTTTAAGTACAACTAATCTTGTAGCAGCTACAGGTTCATTTACTACTAAAGTCTCAGGTGTAGCTGCTGAGTTTAGTGGAGCAGTATGTGTAGGAACTTCAGTCTTTGGAGCAGGTGGCGTATTTAGTGGAACAGTATCAGCAGCATATTTTGATGGTGATGGTTCAAATTTAACAAGTTTACCAACACAAGTTCCTAGTAATTATTTAACAGGAATGATTCTATCAAATGCTTCAGATGCAGATCATGATATAAGTATTAAAGCAGGAGTAACAAAGAACTCTACAAATGCTACTGATCTTGAACTAACTTCAGCTATGGTTAAACAAATTGATGCCGATTGGACTGCGGGTACAGATGCAGGTGGTCTAGCAAGTTCTTTAACTTTATCAGCTAATACTTGGTATCATGTACATGCAGTTAAGGTAACTACCGCAGGAGGAGCTACAACAGATATTGGCTTTGATACTTCACCTGTAGCTGCTAACCTAATTGCAGATGAAACTACTATTGAACAATATCGTAGGATTGGTTCAGTATATACTGATGGTAGTAGTAATATAAGAGCATTCAAACAAAGTGGTGATAAATTTTTATATGAAAATCCCATCCTGTCTTATACTTCTGTAACTATTGGTGCTACAGCCAGAACTACAATTGCTTTACAAACCCCTGTTTGTGTATCCACAGAAGCTATCTTTAGTCATCTTCAATTTGGATACTTTACCCATGCTCAATATACCTATCGTCCACTATCGATGACTGATGTTTCTGTGGTCGCAGATATCTCTAATACTGCGCCTACATCTGCCGCTATGGGTACTCTCGGTCAGATTGGGGCCGGATTTATAGAAAGTTCAAGTAATGATCGACTAAGAGATTTTGTTTGGGAGGGTGTTTGTAAAACAAATCTTGCAGGACATATTGGAGTACGGACTCAAGCAGCAGGTGGTTCAGCAGATGGCAATACTCAAAATGCTTTCCAGACTACTGGTTGGTATGATACTAGAGGTAAGGAAGGTTAATGGCGTCTTCAGATTCAAAACTTATTAAACTTAATTTTAAAGCCGGTATACACAGAGAGTCAACTGAGTATGCTGAAGAAGGCTCGTGGTATGATGCTGACAGAGTAAGATTTAGACAAGGTAAACCTGAAAATTTAAGAGGTTATGCAAAAAAGAATACGACTGCTTTTGACGGTACTGCTAGAGATTTAAATACTTGGGCAGATAATAATACATTTAAAAGAGCAGCGTGGGGAACTGAAGATAAGTTTTATGAGTTTGATGCAGGAACATTTTCTGATATTACCCCAATAAGAGGAAAAACAAGTGTAGGAGATAATACTCTTGCAATTGTTACAATAGACGGAACTAATAATGGATTTTATACAGTTGATGGAGCAGTTAGAGTATCAGTATCAGCTTCCTCTCATGGAGCAGTAACAGGAGATTATGTTACTTTTACTTCAGCTACAACAATTGGAGGATCACCTGGTATTTATCTAACAGGTAAAACATTTCAAGTCTCTGTCTTAGGGGCTAATCAATATTCTTTTGATGCGTCTACAACGGCAGATACAACACAAAATAAAGTAGGAACTGCTACTTCTAAATTTCTTCTTCATACTGGTACATCTGTAGCTATTCAAGGATTGGGATATGGAGCAGGTGTATATAATGCAGGAGCAAGTACCACTGGAGAAAGGGCTTGGAATGAAGCTGCTACAGAATCAAATATTATTTTTAGAAATACACAATGGAGTATAGACAATTGGGGAGAAGATATTGTTGCATGTAGAAGAGAAGGAAGGATTTATTATTGGGATACTTCAGAAGGAACAGGATCAAGAGCAGCATTAGTTACTGCTTCTCCTTCTGTTTCTAATTATATTGTTGTTTCTCCAAATGACAGACATCTAATTGCTCTAGGAACTACTGAATTTGGAACTGGTAATTATCAACCAATGTTGGTACGATGGTCAGACCAGAACGATTATAACAATTTTACTCCTGCTGTAACTACAACTTCAGGAGAAAATCTATTAACAGACGGAACTGAAATTTTAGGGGCAGTAAGATCTCGTAATGCTATTAATATATGGACAGACAATGCTTTATGGTTAATGCAATTTGTTGGTCCACCTTTTACATTTAAATTTCAACAAATGGGTACTAATTGTGGATTAGTTTCCCCTCATGCAGGTATAGATTATGATGGTCGATCAGTATGGATGGGAAAAGATAATTTTTATATGTTTGACGGGCAGGTAAGAAACTTAGATTGTACAGTAAGACGATATATTTTTGATAGATTAAATACATCTCAATTAGATAAAGTATATGCAGGTGTAAATTCTGAATTTAAGGAAGTTATCTGGCTCTATCCTTCAAGTGAAGGAGATAATGCTGAATGTGATAGTTATGTAGTTTGGAGTCCAGATGAAAATTATTGGACTTACGGATCTGCTACATGGACAACATGGTATGATAAGGTAGCATTTGATAATGTAATAACTACTGGTGTTTCAGCAACAGATTCATTTATCTTTGATAATGAACCTGACGGTATTTTTACAGGAGATGGTTTAGCACTAAGTTCATTTATTGAGTCTGCTGATTTTGATATTGAAGATGGCGATGCATTAATGTTTATGGATAGAATTATTCCTGATTTTGAATTAAAGGGAGATTTTCCTACACTATCAATGGAAGTTACAGGGCAGTCCTTTCCTGTTAATAGTGCAATTACAAAAGGACCATTTACTATTTCAGATACTACACAAAAGGTTGATTTTAGATTAAGAGGAAGACAGGCAAAGATTAGAGTTTCATGTGGTTCTCAAGGAACTTCATGGAGGTATGGTTCAGTAAGATTAGCACTACAGCCAGATGGAAGAAGGTAGATGGCTCGTTATCCTGAATTGCCTTCAATTTTCTTTTCAAGATCTTCTGGCAATGATGAAGAAAAAAGAAGGGAGTTATATAATTTAGTTCAGCAGTGGGGTGCTGCTCTTATTAATGAACTGGATTTTAGAGATATAGAAACTGAAGCAACTCCTTCAACAAATATTTTTTCAGTGGTAACAACAACTGATATTGGAAGACCAAAGGCAGGGGACATTGCATATTCAGCAAGTGCAGGAAAGTTTAGAGGTTATGTTAGTATTGCAACAACCGCAGCATGGTATGATTTAGGCGGGGCATAATAGATGAATTATAATTATTTACAACAGGGTGGTTTAACATCTATACCTGCTCGTCCAGTTTTTCGTGGTCAGCAACATCAATTAGGTTATCTTACACCTAATCAATCTGAATTGTTAAGAAGACAGGGAGGGGGTGTAACTCCTTCTGGTGGTCAATATAAAGGTCCAGGTGGACTAAATACTTTTTTTAGATACTTTATGACTCCTGAACTGAAAGAAAAGAAAAGACAACATGAAGAAAGTAGACTACCCGCTTGGAATAAAATGCTTCCCCAAGAACGTCTTAGTTTCTTAGAAGAAAGTTTAAATTCATCAGAGATTAAAGAAACAGATTTGAGTGAAATGCCAGAATCATTTATGAATTGGAACCAAAGTGAGGATAATCCATCATATAGATGGTTACAGTATACGAACAACCCGACAAGACAACCACCTCTTTCTAAACTAGACGAATATATTGCACCATCAATATCTCCTGTTACACCAAGGGGGTTTACTAGCCCTTCCTTTCCTAGTGTTGGAAGAGATCCCTTTTCTATAGAACCTTCTCCCACATCTTTACCATCTACTCCTAGTGTTGGAAGAGATCCCTTTTCTATAGAACCTTCTCCCACATCTTTACCATCTACTCCTAGTGTTGGAAGAGATCCCTTTTCTACAGAACCTCCTACTATATCTCACGATCCGATGATGCCGATAGAACGGTTGCCTTCTGGGTATCCCACTCCCGCTACCACTCCTATTCCTCCTACCTCTACACCTACAGTAGCTACTAATCCCTTATTTCCTATTACTCCTCCTGCTGCACCTGCTGCTGAACCTGTTACACCTGAAGCACCATTAACACTTGGATCAGGAACGGTATTAGGTTCTCCTGAATCAGCAGGACAATTTAATTTTCAGGGAAAATCATTCCATATCCACCCTGCACAACATGGTGGAGGAATACAATCTTTGCCTATTCGTCCTGTTTTATCTGGTCAGCAACATGAGTTGTCATATATTACCCCTGAAGAGGCACAATTACTAAGACAGTACGGTGGTGGTGTAACACCTGATGGTGGTCAGTATCGTGGTCCTGGTGGGATTTCTGCTTATGTCGATGCAGGCTCAGGAACAGGACACGGAGGGCCAGCGGCAGGACCAGGAAGTGAAGGAGGATCTACTGCTGCTGGTGGTGTTGGTGATCCATCTGGTCCAGGTCCAGGTCAGTCAGGAGTAGTTGGACAAAGTGTATTCGGCATGACTCCAGGTCATTATGCGCCCTATGGTGGTGTACATGGAGATGTTCCTGGTACAGAATCTTTTGGTGAGGGAGCGTTTTCTGTTGATAAAGGAAATAAAGCAGCACTTGCTGTTGTTTTATCACTAGATGACCGTAAACATATTAATCCTGAATCATTAGCGGCAATACTTGGTGATCCTAAAGGATTTTTATCAGGATCAGTAGGAAGTGATGGAGAAGCTTTTACAGGATCTATGCATGATAAGGTAAGGTCTGCTTTGGATGCTGGTCTAGTAGATATATCGACACATGGCGACATGGATTCAACCTTTGGTCATGTAACAGCAATAACACCAGGACAAGCTGCTACTGGAATTGCAGTTCCCGCACAGGATAGAACGAATGTTGGTGTTGTTGGTTCAATGATGTCAAAAGCAGTTCATGGATTAACGGATATATTAGGTTTAGTTGCACCTCCTATAGCTACATTCTCTAAAGTAATGGGTCTAGCTCAAATGCTGGGATTGGCTAAGGATCAGGATACATTTGGAGATCTAGGATTAATGGGTTTATTTGGAGATATTATTGGAGATATAACAGTAGGAGATGACGGAGAAACTATAGGTGATGCTCTAAGTGATGTATTTGACCCTATAACATCTCTAACAGATGAGTTTGGAAACATAGTAGGTGACGCAGTAAATACTGTATATGAAGGCATCACAGGGTTAGCAGATGAGTCAGGTTTGAGTAGTTTATATAGCTCCATTGATTTAGGTAGTTTCGATGGAGGAACATCAACAGATCCTGGTAAGGGTGGAGGACCAGGAGTACAAGTATATTATCCTACCACACCTGACCTTATTGAATTAGCAAAAGAAAATAAAGAAGAAGAAGAAGAAAAAAAAGAAGAAGAAGAAGAGTTAGCAAGACTTCTAAATGAACGAACTATGGAGGAAATTCGTAACAGGTATGTTGGCAACCTTGATGATGAATCTGAAATTCTAGATGAACTAACTTTAGAGGAAATTCGTAACAGGTATGTTGGCAACCTTGATGATGAACCTGAAATTACTGAATTAGCTGGGGGTGGGTACTTACCTCGACTACCTGAAAAGGTAACTTACCATTCAGGTGCGGGGGGTGAAGAGGCTGGAGGAGGAACTTCTGGAACGACTTTTGTGCGTCCTTGGGATAAGTGGAACTTCATTAATGCTATGGACTTGCCCCAGAGCGTTTCGACTTATGGGGCCGTACCGAAGGGGGCAAATTTTGGAAGACCTGTATATCGTGACAAGATGTTTAATGAAGCCTTAAAAAAACACACTGAAATATTGAATGAAAAGTATGATTTTAGCCCAGAAGAAAAACATCTAAAAGTATGGTCCCCATCGGATTCATATCAGGATGATCCATTTTATGTAAGTCCTACCTTCCAGACATATCCTAATAAAAAAGAAGATAAAGATAAAGAAGAAAAGTTAGCAAGACTTCTAGTTGAACAACAATTAGCTCCCAATGAAGTAATTACTGTACAGGGTGGTGGAGGTATACAAGATTTGATAAACAAACAACATGAAGAATATTCTGTGGGAAATCAGAATAATATACCTTCATTTAATAAGGCCACACCGCATCCTGATCTAATGAATGGTAGTGATGGTTATATAAGTAATATATTAAAAGGACATACTGTACCTATGGGTATGACAAATGTACAACAAATGCAAAAGCCTATAGAAGCGTTTCCTACTGGAGGTCAGATGAATACAACTAATACACAATATGCAGATTATTCAAAACCACAATCTTTTTATGCAATGCCTAACATGAATAGGGTAACTTAAAGATGGCTATATATATTAATAGAAATGCTCCTGAAAGCGGTATAGCTTCATTACTTGCAATGCAGGGAAATAGAGGAGATACTGAACTTGTACATATGACTAAACCTGAAGTTAATATGCTAAGAGGTACAGGTAGAATGTCTATGAATAGGGAAACAGGTTTACCACAGTTTGCTAATGGAAGTAATGTTTTTACATCTATACTTCCTACTATTTTATCTATGTTACCTGAAGCTTCTACTACACAGTTTTTACAACAGGGTGGGTTAATAGGACTTGCTGCTGGAGGTAATGCAGCTTTTGAAGGACAGATACCTGGACAGGGACATGGTATGCAGGACAATGTACACATGCCTATTATGCAGGATGGTGGTATAGCTGCTGTAAGTCGTGATGAATATGTAGTTCCTGCTGATGTAATGTCAATGATTGGGAATGGTAGTGCAGATGCAGGTGCAGGTGCAATGGATGACTTTATAGCTAAGTTTAGAACTGCTAAGTATGGTAGACCTGAACAACCACCAGAGATTAATCCAAGGACGGCTTTACAGTCATTGATTAGATGAATTGTACAGAGGTAAGTCCAGTTGCTTTAGATATAGTTTGGGAACAAGTCGGTCCATTATTAGAAAAAGTAGTTCCAACTACATATGAAAGAGAATCTACAGAATCTATAAAAGAAAAAATAAAAAATAAAGATGTAATATTATGGATACTGTGGGACGATATTAAAGATATTAAAGGTATAGTTACAACTAAAATTATAGTTTACCCTCATAAAAAAGTATGCTGGTGGGGGTTTATGGCAGCAAAGGATAATAAAATTAATGATTGGTTTTTGGTTATGGTAGATACTTTAACAAAATATTCTAAAACAAATGAATGTGATACATTTGAATTTGTTGGTAGAAAAGGGTGGTTTAAACAGTTTCAAAAAACCAATATTAAATTACAAGATATTGGCACAATATATGAAGGGAAGATACTATGAGTTTTTTAAGTGATTTATTTGGTGGTGGTGGTGGACAAGCTAATGTAGGTACTACAAATGTTACTACTACAGGTGCTATTGCTCCAGAAGCCAAACCTTTTGTAGAAGAGATTTTTGGGGAAGCACAAAAACAATTTAAAGAAGATGAGTTCAAGCTTTTCCCTGGACCTCGTATAGCTGAGTTTGATCCTCTTCAAGAAAAGGCTTTTACAGGTATTGAATCATTAGCAGATACAGGTTTAGCTGGATCTCCTGACTTGGCCTCATCTGCTTTTTATACTCAACAGGCAAAAGATGCGGCTGCTAAAGGATTACAAGAATTAACTCCAGCCGATATTGAACGGTTAACGAATCCTTTTCAACAGGCAGTTACTGATATTGAAAAAAGAGAAGCTATTAGACAGTTTGAAAGTACCATAGATCCACAAATATCAAAACAGGCTGTTGATGCTGGTGCTTTTGGTGGTAGTAGAGAAGCTATTCTTAGGGCAGAAGGTAGAAAAAACTTACGGGAACAGTTAGGAGACATTCAATCAAAGGGATCACTACAGGCATATAATGAAGCATTAGCAGAGTTTGGCAGAGAAAGACAACGACAGGCTGCTGGTGCTGGACAGTATGCAGGATTTGCTCAACAATTCCCTGCACAGGCAGCAAGAGAATTATCAGCAGTACAGGCAGTCGGTGAGACAAAACAAGCTAGGGATCAAAGAGCTTTGGATATAGCACTGTCAGATTTCTTAACTGAGGAAGCATTTCCACAGCAACAACTTGGTACATATGCATCTTTGATACGAGGATTTCCTATTTCAGGAAGAAGTACACAGGAGGTTCAGTCATTACCTTCAGTTCCACTAAGCCAACAACTTATGGGACTGGCAGGTACAGGCTTGGCAGCATATAAGGCGTTTGGGGGGAAAAAAACTGGTGGACAAGTAGGTTCATTACTTAGAGGTATGCAGTCAGGTGGACAGATACAAGGTGGTGGTCTTGCTAGTTTAGAAAGACATGCTAATAATGTTATTGATCCTCTTTATGCTATGTTGGGTCCAAGACCTGCTGGACGTACTAATCCTACTGGTCTTCGTAGATGGTTACGGGCAAAAGCTAGAATAGATTCTTTAAGAGAGCAGAGAGTGCCTGATGAACAAATTGTAGAAATTGTACAGACTGAAATATCTCCTCAAAGAAGAGAATTAAGTATAGAAGAATTACGTTCATTGCCTCTGTCTCCTGAAAATATGGTAAAAGAATATGATGTTCTATCTAGAGGAGATGTACCACGACCAGAGGGGTATATAAGTCAGAGAGAGATGGAAGATATGGTTCTTCCTAAAACTGCTGATGAATATGGTGTAATAAGAAGACAACCTGAAAGAAAACGTGATGGATTATCACAATTTATTTCTGGTGGAGAAGCAAGAGATCCTAGTAAATATAGTGTAGCAGATCCTATCCGACAACTTCAAGAATATGCTAAGATGGATAAGAGAATGGAAGGGGCAGAAGAATATGGGGTAATAAAAGATCGTGAAGCTAACCTAGAAAGACTAAGAAGAGATACTCAAAGAAGAGGTTCAGCATGGGAGGGTCTTGGAGATCTTACATTTGAAACAACTCCTAGTCAGGAAGTACCTTTAAGAAAAGGTGATATGACTGAATATTTTAATGCTCTAGCTGCACAAGATGAGAGAAGACAAGGTAGACAAGATGCAATAAAGTATTCAGGTACAACTGAAACTCATCCTTTTCTTAGACTTCAGAAGGACGATCCTGTAAAAGAATCTAGAATATTCGATGTACCAGATAGAGATAAATCTAAATATCAAATGGGTAAAGAGTTAATACAAGAGTTGCAAAGGGGTGCTAGAAGGGATAGCAGACCCCCAGTTGACTATATGGGACCATCCTATGCAGTTGAAGAAGAAGAAGAAACTGTATTTGAACCTCATGGTCCTGGTGGTGCAGGAACAAGGATTCCAAAAGAAATGGTGGAGGGTAGAGCGCCTTATAATGAACTTTTTGAAATGGTTAAGGGAAGAGCAGTCTCTCCCCAACTAGATGAATTTGAACCTGCTGGTCCTGGTGGTGGAAGAGAGCCTTATGATAAAGGAGAGATAACTGCTATTCTTGAAACCATTAATATGCCTAGAGGTAGAAAACATGGTCTTCTTCCTGATGAATTACGAGATATGGAAGACTTTGAATTAAGAAATTTAATGGATACAATGGGGGCTAGTAGGGGGTGGAAAGGAAGAAAAAAAAATAAGAGTAGGTTATTAAATCCTTCAAGGCGTCCTATAAATAGGAGAGCAGCAGGTGGTCTAATATCTTTGGCTAATGGTAATCAAGTTGGAAAGGAATTAATGGCATCTCTTCAAGGAGGGGGAAGACAGGGAACATTTGAAGAATCAGAGGTAATAGATACTTCTTCCCCTTTATCATTTATTCCTGGTAATGCTCCTAATACTGCTAGTAGAAATCCATTGGATATAAGACTTAATAAATATTTGACAGGTATTGATGAACAAAGAGAAGATCTTAAACAAAGAAGAATTAAAGAAGATGAGCGTTTAGCGGGTTTGGCTGAAAAAAGAACTGCCTTATCTGAACAACAAGCCAAGGCTGATAAAACAAATGCATGGTTAGAAGCTGCACAAATGTTTGCTGATTTTGGAAGTGGTAAAAACTTTGATCCACGTTTGGGTTTCTTTGGTAATGCTATGGCCTCTATAGATTTATCAGGAATAAAAGATATAAATTCTGACAAGGCTCAAAGAGTTATTGATGAGTTGGCAACAGATGAAAGGTTGGTAACTGAAGCTATTGCTAGAGATAGTATACAGGCTGATGAAAACAACGCATTTAGTTTAGATGAACTACGGGTACTAGGAGTGCTAGATAATCGTGAATTAAAAAGAGCAGCAGTACAAAGTGCGGCATCGCAGCAAGCTTGGCAAAATACCCTTGAGATATACAAGATAGATGCAACAGCAGCCAAATCCACTGAGGACAATGAAAGAATAAATAGAGGTCTAAGAACTGCGGCTGTAAAACACATGACTAATATATCTGGTGAAGGTTGGAAATCTATGGTTGCTGGTATGGCAGGTGTGGATGAAGACGGTGAATATATAAATGAAACGCTGATGAAGGATGGTCAAGTACAACCATTAGCACAAGCATTATTTCCTCATATTCAAAATATTATTGCGATGAAAATAGAGGAAGCTCCTTTAGGGGAAGTTCAAGATTCCAGTCACAATGCTGTTCAACATGGAGAATCAAAATTTATTAGTGAGCATGTAACTAGTCTTGAAAAATTAGATCCAAAACAACAGGAGGAGCTTGTTACAAAATTTGCAAATTACATGGAGATAATAGGCTATGATACTGCAAAGAAGCATATGAAAAAGGCTTATGACGACTTGAAAATAACAAATGAAGATGATGGAAAAAAGTATTTTGATAAAGAGAATAAAGGTGTAACTAAAAAGTATTACGATACCCTAATAACATTATTTGAGAGTGTTGAATAAATGGTCACTTGGTCTAAAAGAGGATCAGATACTCAAATAAGTCCTGAGTATTTAAAATCTGTTGATGATTATCTTACACAATCTGCTGCACAATATCATAAACAGAGAGAGTATGAGGATAAGTATGGCTTTCAATGGGATGATCCTACCTCTGTATTCAGGGAGGCAGGTAATGTTATTCTTGAGGCAGCAAGTGAAATCACTTTAGGTCTGGCTAGTCTTGTTGGTGATAGAGAAGAAGCTCAAAAACAAATAGATGAGATGCGAGAATATTTAAGAGATGAGGCAGGGTTTAAGTTTGGTGAAGATAAGTTTACTATGACAGAATCAGGTAAGATGGCAGCAGATATAACAAGCATGATAGCTCCTGGTTTAGGTGGTTTAGGTTTAGCCTCAAAAATTGCAAAGGGATCTCAAGCATTAAAAGCATTGAGTCCTGCCAAGCAGAAATGGGCTAAGAGAGCAGCCCAAGGTGCAGGGTTTGGTGTAGGAGAAATGGTTACTGCTGATGTTATGGACCCTGAATTTGTTACTTTAGGAAATTTAATTGGAGGTCCAACTGCACTTAATCCTGAAGACAATCAACTAACAAGAAGATTTAAACTTTTAGGTGAAGGATTGTTCTTAGGAAGTGCGCTTACAGGTGCGGCTGTTGGTGGTGGAAAAGCACTTTCACCTTTAATTAAAGGTTTACAAAAAACACCACCGAAAACACAGCTTGGAAAAATTGATAATGAGTCTATAATTGAAAAGGGTACTGTATATACAGCAGCAAACGGTACGAAGTATGAGTTTCAGGGAAGACAGTGGATAGATCTATCTACTGGTAGACCCATGAAGGATCAGTTTGGAGAAGTAATAAGTTTTGCTCATAGAAATCCTCAATATAGACAAGAATTAAATGATAGATTTTTAGATACATTAGAGATTCCTCCTGATAAAACTCTTACAGTTAATGTAAGATCATTAGATGATGGGGAGTTAAGGGTAATTCCTGGCAGGTCTACAAAAACTTCTGCAAGAAGAAGAGCAGAAGAACAGGGATTAAAACCTGTTACGAAGGATAGAAAAACCCCTGATAAAGTATTTGAATTTGATAGAAAATCTGGTAATTTTAGAAATGTAGATAATGGTAAGCTTGCTGAAGGTGATGACCTTAAATATTTAATGGGGAATTATGGTCCTGGTCAAAGAGAATTTTTCTGGGATGGTGTACATTATATTGATAAAGTAACAGGTGCTAAAATAGGAACTGGTAGAACATCTAGGTTATTGGATGAACAATACCGTCCATTCACAAGAGGTAACCCTGACCCTCCTCGCTTTACTCCAGAGACTAAGTTTGGAGATGCCGCAGATGCCAGTGGTGTGCCTGTAAATGTGCATGGTGTTGATCCTGTTGGTGGACCTACAACTCTTGGAAGAAAATTAAAAGATGCAGGACGAGAGGTTGGGGAGTTTGCAGGATTTAAAGCTGTATCTGTTATGGATAACCTAGCTAAACATTCTGATGCCTTTGCTAGATTGCGTTCAATGTTTGAGAATATAGATGAAGCATCTGCACATAAGTTAGGGGATATAAAAGATTTTTGGAGTGGTCTTAAAACTAACTCAGCAGACTTTATGAAGCCTATAGGAAAAGCCTTTAATGATTTAACTATGACAGAACGAGTAGGCGTAGCAGGTGTACCTAGAAGGTTAGGTCAGATGGTTCCTGGTGTTAGAACATTAATGCCTAAAATAAATAAAGAACTTGATGATGAATTAACAAGAGCATTAAGTGGGAAAGGGTCTAAAGATCCAGCAGTAAGAGAAGCTGCACAAACTATTAGAAAATCATTAGATCTGATTTATAAGAGGGCTAAGGCAGCAGGATTAGATGTTGCAGCATTTAGAGGAAACTATCTTCCAAGGGTATGGGACTGGAGAAAACTAGATACAGCAAAAGGACGAGCATGGTTAAAAGAAAAAGATCCTTCACTTAAAGATAATGTAATAGATGATTTTATAGAACGTCTTAAAGCTAATAACGGTG
>Ga0209757_10000205_pt1 | contig 14758 bp, 33 predicted proteins | sample ETNvirome_6_1000_FD_185472 | JGI IMG/M metagenome (GOLD analysis project Ga0209757, IMG submission 185472) | Marine viral communities from the Pacific Ocean - ETNP_6_1000 (SPAdes) (version 2) | ecosystem: Environmental > Aquatic > Marine > Oceanic | place: Pacific Ocean | collected 2013-06-19 | reverse complement strand
ATACCCGGGTCTTCCACCATGGGCCATGGGTCGTGGTTCACGGAGCATGGAATCAAATTCCATTTCATTGACGAATTCTTTCCACTTTCCTTTAGAAGCTACGTTATCGTAGGTTCTAAAAAATTTCATTGCAGCGCTATGATCTTTAATGTGCATTATTCTCCTAATAATCCAGGAAGGCCACCATAAGGCATTCTAACATTTTGATCGTCTTCGCCGAGTAAATAGTTTAAGCCACTACCGGCTCTGCCGCCTGAGGCATGTCCCTTTTTGCCTTTAATATCAAAACTTTCTAATTCAATTTTTTGTTCTAGATCTTTATATCCTTTAGGATCAGATTCTTTTATAAATGTTGTAAATTCATCAGCAACCTCTGGATCAGAAATATCTATCGTTCCTTCCTTTTTAATACCCTCTAATGTTTTTTTAGGTTTGGATAAAACTTTCTTCTCGGCTTCTTTAATCGCTCTTGATATTTGTAGATCATTCATGCCCAAATATTCAGATGCCCCTTCAGGAAGTCTTTTTTTACCACTCCATTCCCATTTCTTAAGCATCTTAGTCAGATCATCATGTTGCTTGATCCATTGATCTTGGTTCAAACCTTTCCATTTTCCTTTACCTAATCGAATGTCATTCGATGCTTTCATAAATAGTTTTTCAATGAAGTCTCTAACCAGTTTCCAGTTTTTAGGCTTTACTAGTTCTCCGGCTCCAAATCCCACACGCGCCAGGCCGCCGGATGCCATTCCACTTGGATCCCAGTCGCCATCATCTCTAAAATCTTCTACGGTTTTCTTTTTATCGTTTAAACGTTTAATCGCTGCTTTGTTTTCAGCTTTAATTTTTGCAATTGCTTCTGATGAATCTTTTAATAAAGTTTTTTCCTGAAGCATGCTGCTTTCATCTTGAAGCTTAATCATCAAGTCTTCTCTCTCATTACGATTCATTTTACCATACTTACCTTCTTTCGCTACAAGTTTTTCTAATTCATCGTCAATTTCAAAAATTCTTTCTTTTTTTGAAAGTTTTGGTACCACTTTAAGATCTGGTTGTATTGGAGCATTAAGCTCATCAATTACTTCTCGTTCAAAAGTTTTTAAATCTTGAATTTGTTTATTTACAGGAATGCTTGTTATTCCTTCTTTTGATTTTCCGCCTTGAATCACTTCAGGAGTAAAACCTTGAAAAGGTGGTTTTTTAGGTCCCTCAGGAACGCCTTTTGTTTTATTAAGATATCTGACCACATCATCTTGAATAGACATCAGTTCCTTTGTTGTTTGTGGTTTTCGACCAACTGCTTTAATAAATTGTTGTAGGAATTTTTCGAATAACAGTTTGTACATTATTTTTTACCTTTATTGTATTTATCATAAATTGCTTTAACTTCATCAATATGATCTTCAAAAACATCTTGTTTAATATTTGATTTTTGATTGTCTGTTGGTAAAATTTTACCTTTGTCTGGAGTTCTTTTTAATTTTTTATTAATTTCTGAAATACGAAGAGCGCTCTTATCAACGGTAAGTACTTTACGTTTTTTTGTTAATAATTTGGCTATGCCCATTCCTAATGTTTTAATTGTCATTTAATAATACTCCATTTTCCTAGGCGGTTGTTTTTCGTCAAGATAGTCTTCAGGATGCTGAATAAATCCGCCCTGCCTGAAGCGCATCACAGCCATGGTCATAGAATCGACCAAGTCGTCATGATCACCATGCGGGAATGCAGCGCATTCCTCAATTACCTCTTCTGCAAACTTCTGTTCTGGTGCCCAAATCATTCCAGATTCAAAAAGAGGAGCACATGTATTTACTCTCACATGCTTATCATTTCCTCGGCTGGGTGTAAAGGTCTGAACAGGAATATCCATTTGACGAAGCTCATAGGTTAGCGGAAGACCGGAAGCCTTAGCTTCGATAATAACCATCTCGGGTTTCCAATATTTATATTGATCCAACGCCACACGACGAAGTTCTGGAAACTCATAACGCTCTTTTACACAATCTAACAAAATTAAGTTCGCAGGTTTATCCACTTCCGGATAAAACACCCCCCACGTGGTAATGGCAGAATAATCGGCCGTTTCCTTTTTCATAAACGCGGTATCATAGCTTTGAATGACATAATGCAAATCCGGTGGGGAATCTTTCTTCCATTTACGCCACCATTCACGCTTTATAAGCGCTCCTTCTTCAGAAGTTGGAGACTGCATCCACTGTGCATTCCATTTTCCAACTGGTAACGTGGCTTTTACCTTATCGAGTTCATCTTGGCCCCAATATTCAGGCCACACTGGTCCGTGGTCCATGATTGCTGGAAATTCGACCACGTCCCACTGGTCGCCTTTTACTTCTTTTTGATTGTTCATTAAAATGCCCGTTAAATCTTTTTTAGACCAACGCGTCATAACCAATACAATTTGTCCACCCGGTTGAAGCCGTTGTCGTGGACCCGAGGTATACCATTCATACGCATTTTCAAATGCTGTTGCCGACATGGCATCTTGCTCAGAATGTGGGTCATCAATAATTAAAAGATCAGCACCCCGTCCAGTGATAGCACCACCGACCCCAGCAGCGAAGTATTCGCCGCCTTGTGCTGTTTCCCACCTCCCAGCGGCTTGTGAATCTTCTTGTAGTCGAGTTTGAAAAATTTTTCCATAGTCCTCACTATCAATTAAATGTTTGGCTTTACGACCAAAACGAATAGCCAATTCACCAGTGTGCGTGACTTGAATGATTTTGAGTTTGGGATTACGGCCCACCATCCACGCTGGCAGAAGGTAAGACGCGAATTCTGATTTCGTGTGCCGAGGAGGCATATTCACGATTAATCTATTAATTTTTTTATTAGCTAGATCATTAAATTTTTTTGCAATGTGTCGATGATGAGCGCCTTCAATGAACTCGGGCCAGACACACTTAACAAAACTTAAGAAATCATTTTTTGCTTTACCCTGTATCTTTTTTTCAGCATACATTACTTGAAGTTGCAGGAATTGTTTTCTAACGTCGGCAGGAAGTCTACTAATATCAACGGTATTTAAATTCATAAAAAATTTTTATAATTTTTTTTGCATCACATTATGATGTTCAACATGTTTTTACCAGCATTGACTGTCTAAATCAAGCAATTCAACCTAAAGTAGTGGGACCCCTTTTTATATTAAAGGGGATCGACTTTTAAGCTGCGGTTTTAATTGGGATTGGGTTTGGTACCTCTATTGGTCCAGGGTACGCGGTCCACGCGCCGTTAGGCGCGTGGACCAAGAGCCAACGCCCGTTAGGGCGTTGACCATTTAGCCAGGACGAACTAAATCTTTATCATCATATTGTTGTTGTGTAATTGGTATGCGTTCGCCAAGTAAATCATTGATGAAGTAATGATCATAATTGCCACCACTTCGCCATCTATAATCTTTATACCATGCACTATCGCAACCAACTCGTTTAGGCTCATGTGTTCTGCCGAAGTGATCGAGTCCATGTTCAATATGCTCATCAATCCAATCATACATACATCGTTGATCGCAAAAATTTCCTTTGCCATAATAGAATGAAGAACGCTTGCGCGTTTCATAATGCTTGTCGCCTTTACTACCTCTTATCCTGTCTTTAGTTATATACTCATGACACTTTGGACCTTGGCAATATTTCATCTAATACCACCAATCCAAAACATAACGAATAGAAAAACATAAAAGCCAATGACTACTGTGATTTCATATCTTGTCATTTAAATGCCTCTCTTACAACTCCGCCATTTGTTGCAGTATTTAAACACTCAAGATATTCAGTTTCAGTTAGACCAACTTTGTCTAATAGAAAATGATGTCTATCGCCCTGCGTTATTGGAAGTTTAGCGGTAAGGAATTTAACTGCTTTATCTAAAACATACTGGCGGTTTTTACCGCCAGGTTTGTATTCTTCTTTTATAGTTGTTTTGTCTTTAATCATAGTATCTCCCAGTTAGTTGCGTACCTATATCCTTTTTTATCTAAATCAAAGTAATGTAAAAAAGGGCGATTGTCCTTTTGTCTTTTGCCCTCTCCTCTACATTCATCTGTTAGAATACCAATTCTTCTAACTTCTTCTCCGTCTTGTTTTGTGTATTTGATTTTGAACTTAGTATTGCTTTCTATCATGTGTCCTCTTTCTGTTATATGTAGGATTATCCCACATATAACAGTTATTGTCAAGTTATTGTTTTACTTGTTCTTGGTCATATTTTACTCTTGCTAGTATTTTCTCCTCTCTTGTTTGAGATTTGTTTTTCATTGACTTTAACATTTCAGCCGCATTTTTAGGATTGTACATTATTAGACCAGTTGAGTTGGTTCTAATAATTTCAGCGTCATTAATATTCAAGCCACTTTCTTTTGCAAACTCCAAGGCTTCATCAAGATATTTATATCCTTTAATAACATCTTTAATAAACTTCATTTGAGTTAAGACAGATTTAATCCATTTATAATGTGCCATAATCATTTGACCTTTGGCTTGTTGCCAGATTACAAAAGTTTGAAACTCAGCTTTTGAAACTGGAATTTGACGATCACGACAATACTCTCGACCAATTAAATCCAACTCATAGTTTGCGTTCCAATCTCTTGCGTGAGATATTTCATTTCCCTTACCGCCAGAAAATCCAAGTGCTTTCTCATTGGCATCATTGAATTTAGTTTGATATGGATTTTGTGGTTTGTTTTCCATCTCAATATTAATATCTGGATTGCACTCGTCTTTTGCTTTTAACTCATCACGAAAATAAGCATAAGCAAAATCACGTGATTGTGGTCTATAACTATCAATGTCGTCTTGTCTATCAACTCCATCAATGTCACCATCTAAACGAAAATCAAAGTGTTTAGTTTCGTACTTATCATCTTCGTCAGTTGCGTCATCTTTTTTCATGTAGCCAAAATGAAAGCAACTATCTTTTGCAATAGTATTAACATTCGGATATTTGTCTTGAAGATAGTGTGCCATGTCCACATCTTTTTTAGGATATTGTCTAGTTACGCATTGTTGTGCTAAATCCCATGTAGCATTTTGTTTATCTAAAAAACTCTCTCTTTCTTTAAAGAATTTTTCTTTTTCATTGGTATGCTCTTGTTCAGCATGAACACGCCAACGACTACTGATCTTATTTCTTAACTCTTGATTTAATCTTAAACGCATAATTTATCTTTCTGTTAATTGTTAAAAATAAAGTTATATCATGGCTTGACTTCAATAGTCAATAGGATTATAGATGATAAATGATTTTAGAAAGTTTATGGTTCTATATATTCTTATTTATAGCAGGTTTTGTTTGGCTATATTTAACTGAATAAACTTGAGCCCTGATCCCTTTAGGTTTGGTAACCTATTAACGCTGTCTCTGAGATAGTGTGGGGGATCTGGGGTCAAGTAAGCTAGGGGATATAAGTCGCAAGACTAAATTGTACTAGTAACTTGGCCACTTTAGAATGATTCTAAATTAAAAAAAGCTGCAAGCCTCAAGCTCCAAGCTTGACAGTGAGTCCCAGAGATGATAGGATGAAGTTATGAAAGAAATATTATGGATATGAAAACAATAAAAGACGCAGCTGTCATTGAACAGTTGAGAATGAATGCATATGCTAGTTTAAGAATAGCTAAAGCAATAGAAGAAATATTACGACTCATAAAAAAAGATATGGCAACAATGAAGGATGCAGCTAAATGAAAGAAATAATATATAAAGGAAAAAAAGTAAAAGTCCCATTTGAGGATGCTAACTACACCCTGGATGGTGATAAGGATATTGAGATCCAGAATCCATTCAGTGGAGAGAAGGCAACGGTCCCAGGATACGCGGCCGCTGTTTACGATGTGATTATGGGAGCTCAGGCAACAAATAAATATGATCTAGTCCAGAAGGGATGCGACTGGTTCAGCCGCAACTTTCCCAAACAATATATGGTGCTACTTGATTAATGCCACAATGTAGTCGATGTAATATTGAAGATCTTCCTGATGATGAATTTATTCAGGATGAATACGAGACCCTCTGCAGGAGCTGCAAGCTCCAAGCCGCAAGCGCCCTGAAACAGACACAATTAAAAAGTAGGATAAAAATATGAAAGATCAACTACAGCTCAAACATAACATAAGCCAGGAATTAGAATCCTTGACCTATGAAGAACTCCAACAAATAGCCCAGCTAATAAATAAATTTTATGACAGAATGCTAATTAAAGAAAAAAAATGAAAAAATTCACAATAGAAGTAAGCCACGCATCTCCTGCGCAGCTGACAACCATTGCGCTGGAGCTGAAGATCATGGCCAATGCCTGGGAGCGCTTCGGCCCCAAGATCTTTATTAATGGCCAGAAGCTACAAGCTCCAAGCCTCAGGGTCCCCGGATCTGCTAAAAGCTACAAGCGGCAAGCAACAAGCTTGACAAGCTCCAAGCTGTAGGATATAATAGGATTATGAAATTAAACAAACTAATCAAAAAAATAAATAGAGAGAATTCGCCGCTGGATGGCTGGAAGCCTGAAGACAGAGTAAGAGATAAACCAGAAGAAGGTAAAATATATGCTCTTACAGGTGTAACAGATAGTAAATGTATTCTTAATGGTTACAGCTGGAAAGAATCCGAAGTAAAGGAAGAAGAAAATGAAAAGAAAAATAAGAAGTAAACACAACGATCTATTGAATTATTTCATCCACGATGAGCGGGACCTGAGTCCTGCTTATGTGGCCAGCTGCCGGAAGTTTTTAAATAGTCTCAGCGGGTTAGTAACTAAGCAACAAGCAAACAAGCTCTTCAAGCAACAAGCGTCAAGCGCCAAGCTTGACTAAATAATAATATAGGATATAGTAGGATTATGACTAAAAAAGAAAAAAAAGAACTAGGAGAATCTCTAGAACTATTAAAAGACTGGGAACTGATTGAAATAATATTATACCAGGCGCAACAATTAGAAGATATAAATGTTAATAAAAGAAGCTAACAAAATAACCGGCGGCCTGACTCATACCTCCAAGATGCCCGGCCCGTCATACAATACACCAGCGTCCAGATGCCTGACAGGCGCCAAGTTGCGCGCGGTCCCCGGATCTGTGTGCAGTAGCTGCTACGCATTAAAAGGTAATTATAAAAGATTCCCCAAAGTAGAAGAGGCCCTGGAACGAAGGTTCAAGAGCCTGAAGCGTCAAGCCTGGGTCCCGGCTATGGCAGCCCTGATCAAGAAGCACAAATATTTTAGATGGCACGATGCCGGTGATATCCAGAGCATGACACATTTAGAAAATATATTCGAGGTTTGCAGGTTAACGCCTGATACTAAGCACTGGATGCCAACCCGTGAAGCGCGGTTCTTGAACCTTATGGATCCGGACATAGTTCCACCAAATTTAATTATTAGAATGAGCTCGCATATGATTGATCAACCAGCCGTGAAATTTTGGCCCTGGACGTCAACCGTGACTTCAGGCCATGACGCTACATGCCCGGCACCGAAGCAGGGCAACAAGTGCGGCAGCTGTAGATCTTGCTGGTCCCGTTCAGTCTCTTCAGTTAGTTACGGTAAACATTAATGAAATATAAAACTGTTAATTGGATTACAAATAGAAGATCTGCAAGCTACAAGCCCCAAGCACCAAACCTTAAGCGCCAAGCTTTGAAAGCTTCAAGCAACAAGCTTCAAGCCCAGACCAACAAGCTTCAAGCTTCAAGCCGGAAGCATCAAGCTCCATGATCCGTGAGCCACGGAACATGTGAACAAGTTTCGAGGACCTCGGACCGAGGGCCTCGGCTATGATGAAAGTGTTGTGAGGATGTGTCTTATGGAAAGCAATTTGATGGGGAGAAAATTTAAGTTTATTCCCTCGAGTGACTTTTAATTCAACAGTGAAAAAGTGGCCAAAAGTATTATACCCCAATAGATCAGGGCAGCCGAGTAAGCTAAGGTTTTCCAGCCTTGTCCAAATAATTCCGGAAGATTTCTTACTGAGTTTTTGATATAATTTTGCCTCTGGACCCATGTCTTTATCGAGGTAACGACCTCGTGCATTAGTAGTCTTTTTGTAGCTTGTCTGGAAGAATAATTGAAGAAGGTTTTTGAGTTTTTAAAACTAATCTATGTGCTGTATGACCTTTATGACCAACGATAGGAACAGAATTCTCATGCACTTCCATTCTTCTCACATCAAATAATTTACCTTCAACTTCAACCAAGAGAACAGCATTCTTTACTGCATCTGATCCTCCCGTAAAAGAATTAAGAAATTGTTGTAGGTCTTGTACTCTCATTAAATTCTAGCTTTCAGATTTCTTCTGCTTGTTTAGTAAATCCTCTATTTGACGAGACAACTTAATGTTGTCTGCATGCACTTCTATATTCTCTTGTTCTAAATTTGTCAAGCTACTTCGTAGCTCTCCGTTAATTTTTTTATGACTTTCATTAATTTCTTGAAGCTGTTTCATCTCCGGGGAATTCATTCCCACTGCTTTCACAATTTTAGTCTCTCTTTCAGCTTCCTGTACTCTCTTATTCAAAGCTAGAATAACTTTTCCCATTTCAATAAGCTTAGTTGATAACTCTTCTACAATTTTTTTATTACCCTCTAACAAATTCTGATCTCTTATCCACTGAGATTCTTTTTGTTTCCACTCCCAAAGTTCTTTTTTATATCCCTCAATCAACAGAGGTAAATCTGCTTCTTTCATATTGACTTTATAGGATAGTTACCTTAAATTGTCAACCATGGGGGTTCACAAAAGATTAACAGAAATGCAAAAAAGATTTGCCGAATTTATAGTATTTGGTGGACCTGAAGGACCTCTCTCACAAATGGAGGCAGCGAAGTTGGCTGGCTACAGCCACAACAGAGCGAGACAAGAAGGCTCGGAGCTTATGAATCCCAGGCTATCACCGTTGGTAGCAAAGTTTATAGGTGAACTAAAGGAGGAAAGACTTAAGAAGTTTGAAGTCAGTTATGAAAAACACGTAGCTGAACTCGATAGAATTAAACAGGCAGCCCTGAAGAAGGGGAGTTTTTCTTCTGCCGTAAACGCTGAAGTATCCCGAGGCAAGGCAGCAGGATTATACATAGACCGAAAAATAATAAAACATGGAAAATTAGAGGAATTAACAGAGGAACAGCTAGAAGCCAAAATGAAACAAATTTTACACGACTACGAACCTCTCCTAAATACAAAGATTGTTGAAGGGGTAGTCGACGAGAAACCATCTAAATCTTTGACATCTTCCTCACCCAAGAGAGAGGAATCATAGTACGATCACCATAAGTCATTTCTTTAGTTACCGGATCTAAATCATAAGAGGCAAATACTTTAACAGAAGTATCATCCTTGGAATATAACCAGCCTTCATTAACCGGGTAAGCAAGCTTCATTTTATTAAATTCTTTATCTTCAGCCCAGCCTGAATCCGACACCGCGTCACACCACTCAATCCGATACTTAGAAAATGGGATGTCGTTTGGCTGCGTAGGTACTACGAGTTTCCTTTTTCTTCTCGGTTTTCTTCTCTTTGGTTTTCTTTTGTTTGCCATAAAAATAGTCCGGGTTGTGAATCCGGTTGAACATATCAAAAAAATTCTCTTCAGTCATTAGAAAATTAATTACAGTTAAAAAGTCTATATTACAAATTTATTTTAAATTACAAAGCGCTAAAAAATCTCCAAAGTGTCGGCAAGTATGGGATATTGCTTATTATTGTTGTGGCAGTAAGCGAATATCGCCGACACTTAGGTGTCGGCAAAGTGTCGGCAAAGTGTCGGCGGTGTCGGCAATTTTCGTCAATTTTACGCTACCCTACTTCACATTGCATAAATGCCGACACTTAGGTGTCGGCGCCGACACCCTGCCGACACCCTGCCGACACCCTGCCGACACCCTGTGTGCCTTATTTATGCCTTATTTTGGTCATGAAATTGACTTAATCTCTTTAGGAACTCGTGCCTGTAATGTTTCATTTTATCACCCTGACATTTGAACTCTTGGTAATATAAATCTGGAGTGCACACCATGATGACACCTTGTTGTATGTTGCTGCCATGCACTGAATCGTGGGCCATGGCGTATGCTGCGATTTGCAGATAGTAATCTTCCACCCATTCTTCTCTCTTGGGCCGATTAGATTGCTTGAAATCTACAATAGTTTCCATATCATTGTGCATACAAACCAAGTCAGTAGAGCCAGCGTATAGCCCAGGATAATGTAACATAACTTCTGAACCATAGATTTCCGAAACAGGTGTAAGACCCACTTCAATAATTTTTTGGGCCATGGGCTTCGCCTCGCATCCGAGTGGCGTAAGATCATCGTACCCAACTCCCGTGATATGAGACTCCAGGAATTTGTGCATGCTTGTCCCTCGCTGAGAAGATATATTCTTGATTGATTCTGCTTTTTCATGTCCAACTTTATTTTTCCAAGCTGTTAAATACTCCTGATTCTTTGTCTTTGCAAGGATAGTCGTCACCGAGGGCAGTTTAACACCTGTAAAGTCATAGAACCGTGTTCCAGTCTTGGAGTCCGTGATCTGTTTCCCGGATATATAATTATATTTTTTACTTTTTTTCATCCTTTTATAATTCCTTTATTAACAAGATTCAAATATTTCTGTTCCATAGTATCAGGTGCTTTCTGTTGTTTGCCTCTCATGTTTTCACTGTGTGTACCCCATCTTAAATTCTCAATAAGATAATTTGTTCGGTCATCATTAATATGACAAACTTTTTCCTTTTTTTTCGGGTTGGGGATCCAGGCCAGAACAACTAACCTATGAAGCAGTGATGATTTAATGTTAAAAGCGTTCCTTTGTTTCCATTGTTGTCCACGCTTCGTATAAAATGTTCTGCGGGTTTTTTTAAACAAAGTTACTTTAAAATATCCATCAGATAAATAGGGATTAACCTGCGAGTCTGTTTTCCTCATAGATATTCTTCTTGCAATATTTCTTGTTTCTTCTGTTTTCCATCTTTCATGAAATTTAATTCTTCTTATATAAGGCCATATTTTTTGCTGATATATGGGTGGCGTATTAGGCACCCCATAAAAAGGATGATATCCTCCATCCGGATAAATAATATAAGTATCTGGTTGAATCTCGTCATCGGGTATTACATCTTCCACTTTTCTAGGTTGAAGTTCACCAGGAAGAATAGGAACTATTTCCGGAGTTTTCTTTTCTTCTGGAACAAGATTTTTAAATTTTAGTTGTTCACTCACTTCTTTTTCACCGGTGAGATTTTCCATCGGCTCTTCGCTGTACGCCAGCCATCCTTGGAAACATCCCAATACCTTTTGCATAAGTTCCCCGTGCTCTTTGCCGTGAACTCATACTGCATATCCGACTTCGAATCATAAGGCCGCTTGATCTTCTTGCCATCCGACTTCGAATAATAACTTATGGTGTGTGTTTTTGTCATTTTGTTCCTTTCATATTTTTAAACGGATGCTATTACAACGTAAGATGTAAGGGTTATGGAAGTATTGTAATAGCTGAAGAGGCCGCTCACCCCTTTTAGATTCCTCCGCCCTATCTCTAAATTTCATTCTAATAATTTCTTTCTTATTTTTCTCCGAACATAGCCCGAGTCACGTCCTGCCAGTTCACATATCATACGCAGATGAAAGCTGTCATGTGTTAAAAAATCCATCGCTTGGTTTCTATCAATTCTATCCGCATTACCTGAGAAAATATCATGGACCGCTTGAGATAGGACCGCAGTAAAAAGCTTGGTTTCTGGATCAGCATTGTGTCCGCCAATAGTATGCGGGCTACCCACCCAACTTGTAAAACTATTTATAGATCGTCCCATTAGTGAAAAGTCTCCTTATCTTTATTTTTTGGCATCTTTAACAAATCTTCCTGCATTGATTGCGTGTAATACATCATTGTCTTGCTGCTTGGATTTTGTAATTTCTCCCCAACGCATTTTATTCACAATATAATACTCATGAGATTTTGCTTTCACATAATCACGAGTACGATAGGTTTTCATATAATTTCTTTTTTGTTCTTTATTTTCTTCAAGTTTATAATAGCGTTGATTGGCTTCTCTACGATTGATTTTATCTTGCTCGGTTCTATTCATATTCATGATTATCTGGGTCCTTGGGTAAAATTATAACTTTCTCTTTCTTTTTTTTAAAAATTTCATTGAATCGAAGGCGATATACTTTATTAGAGATTCTAGATTTTCCATCCCATTTTGGTTTTTTATTTCGGGTCATATAAAATATATTTTAAAGTTAATTCTTCTCCTTCCTCAAGGTCCTCAATAACAGTAACATACCATTTATCAAAACCCTCCTTAATCCGGGCCTGGGCGCGATGACAATTAGGTTCTTCGGAGTGATTAATAAATCCTCCTAAAGGAGTTCGAATATATTGTCCATCAATACGATAATGCGAGACCCCCAGTAAGGTTCCATGCACGAGTCTTCTCGTGGTGAAAACACCTTGGCCATTAATGTTTGAATCAGCAATGGTTAAGCCGAAAGGTAAGGGGTCATAACTTTCTTTTTTCATAATTTTTAAAGTGAGACCAACATATAAATACTAAATAAACTAAGAACAACTAAAGTACTAAAAACAATAATAAAAAAATTAGGCATTTCAATCGCTAGTTTTTGGTTTAATCGTGTCATATATATGTCTCTTTATATCTTTCTCTGTTTTCATTATAGTTAATACATCAATACCATTATAGACCTTGACATAAGCATTCTGCGTTCCAACAATACTTGCTCCACTTGCCAAGAGCGCAAACTCAGTGCAAGCGCTGAGGGCCACAAGTATTATAAATAATATCGTCAACTTCATGTTGATCATATAATTTTACTTCTCCTTTGGACTCACACGTCCAACATTGTTTTATGTCTGTTTTGCCTTCATTATCTTGTATCGTAAGATAGCCGTTTCCGGCACAGTTATCACATATTGTTTTATATGTCATGTTTCTTTCTTATATTTTTTTAATTTTACCGTTTAGCTTTTTTGCTTTTTCGTTTACTAATGATTCAATTGTTTTGCTTATTGATAGTTTGGCGTCCGGTAATAAAACCTTCGACAAACTAATTAATGTCTTGTATGTATTGTGTGTTAAAGACACATTTCTATATTTACTGATATCCGTCATATATTAGTTCCTTTCATTTGAATTATAATATAGGATTTTTTAAAGAGAAGTCAAGATGAAAATAGTACTAAGTTTTATTATTTGTTCGGTCCTAGCCAGCGAGTGCCAGCCCCCTTTTAAACACAAAGTCTTCTTTGAAGACTGGTCAAGTTGTATGTATCAGGGCTATAGGGACTCAATACAGCTTTTGGATGTTATGGGTAATAGCTATATTAACCATAATCAAATATTTATTAAATTTGCTTGTACCGAAGCACCTACTAACGATACCTAACAGATCCAACCAATCATTAATTTACCGCCAGGGGTATAGTTGCCTTGTTGCTTGGGGTCCCTGTTCCGTGTTCCATGATACGTGGTATTTACTTCACGCCACGCTTTAGCTATTTCCCCGCAGTTTGGCTCGTTTGTTTTGAGCTCGATTCTTTCGATCCCGCTTGTGCTTAGTAAGAGTATTATTACGATATATTTCATACTGGTCTACCGCAGCTTTAATGGCTCGTTTAGTTTCTTTTTCGTTCGTGAACAAGTTTCCCATCACTCAACGCTTTTACCTGTGTACTTCCTTTTTTATTTATGTAAGTACACCATCCACTAAATTTAGGATACTTGAGTAATACACTTTTTAATAACTTCTTCCAGCTCATCGCTTTCATTAGTTCAGTTTCGCCACCTTCTTTGGTGACTGTGTATTCATATCTCATGCTAACTCTCTAACCGCATTCATACAGGTAATATAGGTTTTCGTAGGATATATGTCAAGGGCTAGTAAAAATAATTTTAGCCCTGGCCCACAGATTTTTTTCGAGAGGGAATGCGTTTTGAGCAGTGTTTAGCGTGGCGCCCAGGCCGTTTCTTTGGGGTCCTTGTATGATAATCAGATACACCAAATAAAGGTCTTTTAGCCATGTCGAGATTTAAAATAGATTTTTTTTATCGGCGTTAGTTAGAGGCATATAACGAATAACACCATTAACTTGTTGTTTGGTATCCCCGCCACATTTCATACATCGATATAAATTTTCATAAAGAGAGACAAATATTGTTCTCGCTTCACAAAGGGGGCAATGACCGTTGGTCACTTCGGCATTAAAGTTAAAGCCCTCTTCAAAAACATTTTTTCCAAATTTGTTCATTCTTTTTTCTATTGTATTTAGTTTTATCTTTAAACCGCTGCGGTGTAAAGAACTTTAAAACTCTAGCGATAGGGTTTCTATTCGAGGACAATTTTCGTGATGTATCTTGAGCCATCATTATTTGTTTTCAGTTCAGCTTTAGTTCTAATGCATTTATATTGGACAGTAGCAGAAAAAGTTCTCTCTGCTTCACGTTTTCCGCGAAGGCAAACACTCATGGAGGGTTGGATTCTATGTTCCTTGATCTCAAAATTTACGAACATCAATAATGCTACTACAACTTCCATTATTGTAACCCCCACCAAATTAAAAATATAGGTATAATAATATGTTCAAAAATTTCATAGAGACAAATAAAAACTAATAACCATGTAAAAAATACACTAGTTTTAGATTTTAGAGTCAGATATCTAAACATCCTTTCATGCCAAGTTGTGATTTTTTGTGTAAGTTTTAAAAGAGTTTCCTTCATT
>Ga0209757_10000202_pt1 | contig 15048 bp, 17 predicted proteins | sample ETNvirome_6_1000_FD_185472 | JGI IMG/M metagenome (GOLD analysis project Ga0209757, IMG submission 185472) | Marine viral communities from the Pacific Ocean - ETNP_6_1000 (SPAdes) (version 2) | ecosystem: Environmental > Aquatic > Marine > Oceanic | place: Pacific Ocean | collected 2013-06-19 | reverse complement strand
TGAGAAAAACATCAAAGCGATCAAAGCAAGCTTGTCTCGTTTTGGACAACAAAAGCCAATCGTGGTCGATGCTAAAGGTGTTGTGATTGCAGGCAATGGTACGTTGATGGCTGCTAACGATTTAGGCTGGTCCGATATTGACACGATAAGGACCAACTTGAATGGGCCAGCAGCGGTCGCCTATGCCATAGCAGACAATAGGACTGCTGAGTTAGCATATTGGGATGACGAGGCATTGTCGAAGCAATTGAATTCGTTTCAAAATGAGACCGATGATTTGCTCGAGGCATCCGGGTTTAGTGATGCGGAGCTGAATGCATTGGTAAACAAGTGGACTGATGACGAGGATGGGAGCACTCAAGAGATTGAGATGGAAAGTCTCGAAATGAGTCATGCCTGCCCAAGGTGCGGTTTTGAATTTGAGAAAGGTAAGCTTATCCCGTAATGAGAAACGAACACCATGGATGGTCGATCACTGAGTTGGATCATGTTCCCAAAACGGGAATCAATGTGATGAGCACTTTCTCATGTGGTGGCGGATCTTCCATGGGGTACAAGTTAGCTGGGTGTAATGTGATTGCCGCGAATGATATAGATCCCGAAATGGCACACCATTATAAGTTAAACCTAAAACCGGACAACTACTACTTGTGTCCGATTAAGGAACTGCTAACAATGGATCTGCCTCAAGAGCTTTTTGGGATTGATATCTTGGATGGATCACCACCATGCTCTACTTTCAGCACATCATCCGCAAAACGAGAAAGCCTATGGGGCAAGGATAAGCACTTCAGAGAAGGCCAGGTAAAGCAGGTTTTGTCAGATCTGTTTTTCGACTATTTGGATCTGGTGGATCGGTTGAATCCCAAAATAGCTATTGCGGAAAACGTGAGTGGTATGCTGCTTGGAAACGCCAAGGGATACACCAGGGCCATACTTAGAAGGTTTAAAGAGATCGGATATCACCCCCAACTTTTCTTGCTGAATGCATCTGATTGTGGTGTGCCCCAAAGAAGGAAACGTGTTTTCTTTTGTGCATTTCGAGACGATCTCAAATTGAAACCACTTGTGCTTAATCCCAAAATGGAAAAGGTGAGTGTTGAAAGAGCGCTAGCAGATATCGAACTGACTGAGTCAGAGAAATCCGATTGTGAACTTGACCGCCCAACTGACAATCTTTGGTGGCCATTGACTAGGCCAGGAGAAGGGTATCACGAGGCAGTTCTCAGGATGGGATTGCCTATCAAGTTGTGGAATCATATCAAGATACATCCCAAAAAGCCATCACCAACTCTGACTGCTTCTGATATCTTAAGCCATCACAGTGAGCAAAGGAGGCTATGCTTAAGGGAGTTTAAACGACTTGGATCATTCCCTGATGATTATCAAACTGAGAATGATAAGATCGGGAAGTATCTAATTGGGATGAGTGTACCGCCAAGGATGACTGAAGTGGTGGCGGTCGCAATATGCGAACAATGGTTAGGGGTTAACTATGAAAACAACAAAGAAGGCCAAGACAAAAAGAAAAGCAGGGCGCAAAGGGAAAGTCCTAACCAAGGACATGGAAGATCGATTCCTTAAGGCTATCCGCCTAGGCTGCCCAATCGTCGATGCGTGCGGTTGTGCTGGGTTCTCTCACGAATGGTTCTTTAAAAGGAAGCGTGCTGCAAAATCGGACAGTGTCTCAAAAGAGGACAAGCGCTTCGGTGAATTTCTTGATCGCATAAAAGAAGTTGAAGGAGAGGCCACCAATCGATGGATGGCGCTAATTGAGAAAGCAGCGATCGGTGGATCGTGGCAAGCAGCTGCATGGAAGTTAGAACGTCGTCGCAATATGACAATCAAGATTCAGCAAGAGATCAGCGGACCTGATGGAGGACCAATTGAACACGACATCGATAGCGCAAGATCGAGAATCCTGGCTAAGTTGGCTAAGCTCGCAGAATGCGACACAAAGGAATGAGTTCCTTTCTGGGTTGTCCGAAAGTGAGATGTCTCTTTTTGAGAAAGACTGGATCTTCACTGCCCGAAAAGAGCAGCTAATCCCAAAAGGAGATCATTGGTCAACATGGTTGCTGATGACTGGAAGGGGATGGGGCAAGACCAAAACGGGATCCGAATCGGTGATTGAGTTGGTTCGATTTGGCGGAGTGTCCAGAGTTCATCTAATAGGCCGAACCGTTGGCGATGTGAGATCGGTTATGATCGATGGCGAAAGTGGGATCTTAAATTGCTCACCAAACGACTTCAGACCATACTACGAGCCATCTAAGAGGCTATTGACATGGCCCAATGGATCGGTAGCTCTGACGTTCTCTAGTGACAGTCCCGAAATGCTACGTGGCCCACAATGCGAATTGATTTGGGCGGATGAACTCGGGGCATGGAGCCGCGGTGATTATACTTGGTCGATGGCAATGTTCGGTCTCAGATTGGGAAAGCATCCTAGGGCTATCATTACAACCACACCTAGACCAAAGAAGTTCATCCGCAAGTTGTCCCAAAATAGACATACGATAGTCACGAGAGGAAGCACCAAGGAGAACAAGGCAAATCTCAGTCCCATTTTCATGCAGCAGATTTTCGATGAGTATGGTGGTACATCACTTGGTCGGCAAGAGTTGGATGGTGAGTTGCTGGATGAAATGCCGGGCGCTATCTTCACTCGACAATCCATAGATGACAATCGTCGATCCTGTGTTCCTGATTTGGGACGAATCGTAATCGCGGTTGATCCTGCCGTGACTGCTCATGAAAGATCCCATGAGAGTGGTGTGGTCGTTTGTGGGATCGATGAGAATTCTCATTTCTACATTCTAGATGACGCCAGCAAAGTAGCACCACCAGATCAGATCATGGCATCAGCTGTTAGGCTATACCATGAGCATATGGCGGACTGTATCGTTGTGGAAGTGAACCAAGGCGGTGATCTATGGCGCAAGATAATCAACCAGATCGATCCCACTGTCGCAATTCAGGAAGTGCGAGCGTCTAAAGGAAAGCATACTAGAGCACAACCGATCGCGTCTCGTTTTGAACAAGGCAAAGTCCACTTTTGCAAATCGATGCATGAGCTTGCCGATCAGCTGTGCAATTTCGTTCCGGGATCTAGTGATAATGATGACGATAGGTTGGATGCAATGGTATGGGGAATCACTGAGCTTGATAGTAAGAACCAGATGCCGATCAACATGGATGTCAGTGTGAACCACACAGGCAATGAGCTATCATGGATGTAGTCTCAAAAAAGGAACCATCGATTGGCCGTATATTCGCCGGGAAAGGTGCTAGGATGGCACTAGGGCATGAAAAGGCGATGAGTCCTCAGATCTCAAAATGGATAAACAAGTATCTGATCAGACTTAAGAACGAATGGGTCAGAGACAGTGGGCTAATCCGAAAATCGGAAATCCTAAAAGCGGAATATGCAGGGACTGAAGATGAGCTAATGAAGATCCTCGAATCATGGTATATGCGATCCTTCAAATCGAATTATCGTAATGAGACAAACACGATCATCAGAGGCGAGGAGTATCTTAATGAGCTTCGTCGTGCGCAATATAGGACAACGATAGCAGCTAACGAAATCATATCCGATCTTCGTCGTGAGTTCTATGACTCAACCCGCGAATTCATTGCCTCACTTCGGGAACAAGAGATCAAGTATGGAATCAAAGCGAGCGATTCCTATATTAGGAGGGCAATGGAAGGTGTCCCAGGATCGGATCCGTTCTCTAGAGCAGGAGTCCCAAAACCGCCATCGTTCAAGTTCCGTGGTCGCAAATTGAGAACATATGGAGACAATGGTGTTAATGGATCTCGTGATCCATATGGTGTCGCACAAAGAGCCAGGATGATTGCACGTACCGAATTGACACAAGCACGGAATAAGGCAGCTGTGAAAGGTTACAAGGATCGGGGCACTGAATACAAGATGTGGGTCTCATTTCACGACAATAGAACAAGGGAATCTCATAGAGATCTAGATGGTCTCGTTTTGCCAGTGGATGAGATGTTTGCTTGGTTGTCCGAAGATGGGACGACGGTTGCTGCACTAGCTCCCGGTGATGCTAACCTACCTCCTGGTGAACGTATCAATTGCAGATGTGTGATCGCTCCTGCTTCAAAACGAGACTATAAGAGATCAACAAAAGTTCGTCCATTCCTATAATGAAACTAAAGGATAACAAAATGCCAGACAACCCATTTAGCCCATCGAGCGATCCTGACGATAAGGACATCGATCCTTATTCGCAGATTGGGATCACAGGACTTAACCGATTCTCAAATGGATACACCACGATCGAAGAAGAGTGGATGTCCGAACTACGCGGAACCAATGGTATTAAAGCCTATCGTGAGATGTCGGACAATAACGCGACGATTGGAGCCGTGCTATTCTTGATAGATTCGTTCGTTCGCAAAGTGACATGGGAAGTGGATGGTGCGGATGAATCCGAAGATGCGAAACACTTGGCGCAGTTCGTCGAGGAGTGCATTGAGGACATGTCTCAATCATGGCCTAACATCATGGGTGAGGCAGTTCGCGGAGTGTGCATCTATGGTTGGTCCACTTTTGAGATTGTCTTCAAAATGAGACAAGGATTGGATGACGATAAAGACAAGACATCGATGTATTCCGATAATAGGATCGGATGGTGCAAATTCGGACCGAGATCCCAAGATACGAATTATGGATGGGAATTCTCAGAAAAGGGCGAACTATTGGGAATGTACCAAATGGCTCCGCCTAACTATGCCATCAACTACATCCCTTTAGATAAGCTTCTGCTATTCCGATCAGTTGGCGTTATGAAAGACAACCCTCAAGGTCGTAGCAGTTTGCGAAATTGCTATGTTTCCTACTCTATTCAAAAGAAGATTCAGATCAGCGAAGCAATCGGGATCAGTCGCAATTTGAGCGGGCTACCCGTGATGACCGTCCCATTACGCCTATTGTCTGATTCTGCGACAAGCGCAGAAAAGCAGTTGCTTACCAACTTTCAGAATATGGTTAGCAGAGTGAAATCCGACGAGTATGCCGGTCTCGTTTTGCCTAGCGAAGTGACGCAAGATGGGAATCCCAGCGGTTACAAATTCCAACTGATGAGCGGATCGTCCGGTAAGACTGCTGAAACAAATCCCGTAATCGAACGACTTGAGAAATCTATTGCTAGGTCATTCCTTGCAGATTTCTTATTTCTCGGATCGGGAACCACTGGATCATGGGCTTTAGCTTCAACTAAAACCAACATGTTCTCACAGGCACTAGGCGGGTTTCTTTCTGCGATTGTTGATGTGCTCAATGAAGCAGTTGAGCAACTCATGAGGATGAATGGTTTTGACGATCCATCACTATATCCCAAAATAAGACATGGTGATCTTGAGAAGATGCCTCTTGAGGAAATCGCTGGTCCGATTGCCACAATGGTAAGTGCAGGCATAATTACACCAGATGACGAACTTGAGAAGTGGATCCGAGAACTTGCAGGTGCTCCACAATCGGAAAATGTCTTTTTGAGTCGACCACAGGATTTTGAAATTGAGACAACCGACGATGAGCAAGAAGCGGGAGAGTAACCAAAATGCCATATCGAGACATCAATGATTTACCTGATAAAGTGAAACGAGCTTTGCCAAGACGAGACGAGAGAGAGGATTTCTTAAAGACCTTTAATGGTTGCATGGAGGATGGCGGAAAAGAAGAAACCTGCTTCAGAATGGCATACAGCCATGCTCATTCAAGACCTCAGTTAACACCATATGACAAAGACAGTGGATTGCCTATAGGCAAGGCCCTGGTGATAGCTAAGAGGAAATTGCCGGGATGGGCTTGGGCTGCTCTTAATACTGAGAACTTCTTAATCGCAAAACGAGGCAGTGACGAAAAGACGATCTCAACACTTACCGATGTGTTTAGAGTCTTTACCTATTCCCAAATTCAGAAGATCCGTGGCGAGCCGTCTCATATTGGGTCAAGCTCTGTTTATGCAGAAGCCATCGTGAAAAACCTAAGCAATAACAATCTCATAATGAGAGCTCTAGGAGAAGCGTTTGATGTGTTGCCTGGATGGGCATTTGCAACACTCCAGAAAATACATACACCGAAGAACAAGCCCATTGTCTTCATTTGCGATTCAGAGATCGATGGCAAGTCTATGGAGATTTTCAAAAAGGTATATCTTCCCTTATTGGGAAATCCCAGATATGAGATCGTTACGTCTAAGAAGTGTCCTACCAATGGGGAAGTCGCGATTGGTCTAGGCAACATCAGCGCGGCGAAAGACCAATATAAAGCGCGGCTTCCCCATCCTGATGCCATTTTGAGATATGGTGACAGTGGTGAGATTGCTCGCAAATCGAGAATTCTCAGATCGATACTTGACACAGACCATCGTGATGTGATGAACTGTGATCTAGAGTCTCCGAACAAAGCGGACTCACCCATTGATGCCTCATCCTCTGAGCGCGATCACAATCCCATCAATGTGAACATAAGCAAATCCGATAATGAGAAGAAGGTCGTAACCGGTGTGGTGCTATCGCCATACACTAAAGATTCCCAAAACGACATCCTCTATCCTGGAACCATCGAAGATGCTGCTCATGAATGGTTAAGCACTTCTAGAACGATAGGCTTAAACCATGCAGCAAAGGCACTAGGGGCAGTTCCAGTGGAATCCTACTTGGTTCCATATCCTACTAGGGATGACTATGTGAAAGCCATTGATAATGCTCCACATAGTGCGTATCGTTTTGAGATGGGTGAGGATATCGTGACTTCTGGCTCTTGGATTTTGAGCACTAAGCTGAATGACTCACTTTGGAAGGAATTCCAAAATGGGAATTTCGAGGCGTATTCGATTGGCGGTTTCGGATTGAGAACAACGCACGAATCCGGGGCAGTCCCAAAAATAGAATACGGGGAGATTGGTAACAATGGCGAGTGAGCAAAATGAAGATGACCAAAACGCGACAGACCTTTCATCCTTATCGGTGCATGAAGTGAGCTTAGTAAAACGTGGCGCGAACAAGCGCAAATTCGCATTATGGAAATCGGAGGATTTTAAGATGAAAGATTTGACAGCTGCTATCCTATCGTCACCAGGCAATGATGGCAATGATGAGATTGTAAAGCAAATGGTGATCGACGGGATTAGCAAAGAAGGACAAAGCACCATTGAAGATGCGATGAAACTGCTTTCTGCCGTCAAAGAAGAATTGAACTCAGGATTGCTCGACAAGATCCAAAGTGCTCTTGGTCTCAAAGCTGAGGAGTCTCAATCTGAGTTTGATCGAGGTGAGGAGTCTGAGGGTGCTCGTGTCGCAGATGAGGAAAAGTCTCAATCTGAGTTTGACCGAGGAGAAGAATCAGAAGGTACTAGCTTGTCCGATAAAGGGAAACTGAAGAGTGAGGAAGAGCTAGAGAAAGGCCCTGATGACCCTCTAGCTAAGGCCCTGTTGAAGGCATATGATGATCCAAGGATCAAGGCCTTGTTTAAGTCCAACGAAGAGTTGCAATCTAAGATTCAAAAGCACGAAGATGAAAAACGCGAAAAAGAGTTCATCCAAAAAGCGGATGAGCACTATAGCATGGTGCCCGGTGCATCTTCTCAAGAAGTTGGAATCCTATTACGAGAATTAGATGACATCAGCCCATCCCTATGCGGTAAGGTTGAAGGCATTCTCAAATCGACAAATGCCTTTGCTAAGAATAGCGGCATTTTCTCAGAACAAGGCACAAGTCAAAATGAGTCTATTTCGGGAATCTCAAATCAAAACGATTTCGATAATGAGATTGAGAAGATGGCAAAGCATCGTGTTGCTAAGACCGGAGAGCCTTATTTAAAGGCATATGAGAAGACTCTAAAAGAGAATCAAGATCTATATTCCAAATCAATTGGTTGGAGATAATCGATGGCTATTTACGAAAATCTAAACTGCATTTCACTAGAGCTAAACACTGGAACGGTTGGACAGTATCGCTTTGTGAAAATCAGTGGTGCTGATTCCCAATTCATTCAAGGTGTCGCAAAAACGGATATCTGTGTTGGTGTCGCGCAAACTGCTGAAACAACCGCCGGTGCATCTGTCGCAATTGGCTACTCTGGGATTAGCAAAGTGCTAAGTGGTGGAACGATCACAAGAGGCGCTCAAGTGACTTGCTCTGGTGGTGCTGCGGTTGCTGCTGCATCGACTGATGAAGTTCAAGGAATCGCATTATCGAGCGCGGTATCCGGGGATATCTTTGATGTCATTTTGACACCTAGCTCACAGCTATTAGCATAAGGGGAATCCTATGTCCTATTATGAATCAGCAAGTGTCGTGTCCCTTATTAGTAACGAAGCTTTATCCAAGAATACCTTTGTTCAAGTTGAGACAGCAGATAGTTCTGTGTCAACCGTGGATGATGTGGACAACTCTGGGATCGTTGGTGTTTGTGGCGAGGATATCTCAGCAGCTGGTGATGCAGTCCCAGTGGTGATCGGTGGTGTCGCAAAAGTGGAATCCGCCGGAACCATAACTCGTGGTGCCAAAGTAGGAAGCAACACAGTCGGCAAGGCCGTTACAATCGCAAGTGCCTCTAGGATGTGCGGTATAGCCCTATCCTCGGCAGTCAGTGGTGATGTGTTTCCAGTGTTAGTTTATATCGGCGAGAAGAAAGCGTAATCTCATATTGAGATAAACAATTTGCACAAAGTGCAAAAGGAGAATCGAAATGCCCGGCAGTCCCTCAAGGTCAGATGTTCACGTCAATAGGCCTCTCACGACAATAAGTGAGGCTTACCTTCAGCAAAGTGCGAATTTTGTTCATAGCACTGTGTTCCCTAACGTCGCAGTGGATTCTCGTTCTGACCTCTATTTCACATTCTCAAAAGGGGATTTCAATAGAGACGATTTCAAATTGAGAGCACCGGGCGCTGAAAGTGCCATGGCCAATTTCGGACTTACCACATCCTCCTATACTTGTGATGTGTGGAGTCTAGGGGTTGATCTGGATGACCAGACTTTAGCAAATGCGGATTCTCCTTTGAATCTCGAAACGAGTTCAACCAAGTACTTGATGAACAAGCTTGCGATCTCAAGAGAAAAGCAATGGACTTCGGCCTTTTTTGGGGCTGGTATTTGGACAGGATCACCGGATGGGCTTGATGTCACTGATTGGACTTGGGGAGCAGCAAGTGCTGATCCAGTTTCGGACATTCAACTCCAAATGGATTCGATCCAGAAGAATAGCGGATTCATGCCTAACACGATTGTGTTTGGCGCAACTTCTTTCCGCTCATTTTGCAACAACTCCGCAACCCTTGATCGGATTAAATACACTCAACAAGGAACAATCACGGAAGACCTTATTGGTTCTCTTTTGGGATTGCCTAGAGTTTTCGTTTTGAGAGGAGTGGAGAACACTGCGGTTGAAGGCCAGACCACTACCATGGCTCGAATTGGGAATGATGACGATGTCTTCATTTGCTACACACCAGATTCACCGTCATTAATGACGCCATCAGCTGGTTATTCCTTTTCTTGGAATCGATACCTTGCAGGATCTGCTGGTCAAAGAGTCCATCGATATGATAGGCCAGAAAGACGATCGACAAGGATCGAGGTTGAGGCAGCATATGATTACAAATTGATTGCAGCTACCCTAGGTGTCTATGCCGTGGACGTCGATGCATCTAGCTAATTATTTACCGGAGAAATCTGAAAAAGGGAATCCAGTGTTAAAAAGTTACTTAGTCTCAAAACGAGATTTGCACATCGGTGGTGGTAAGATCAGGAAAGTCGGGGAACTGATCCCAGAGGCTCATGATTTTACGCCACGGGTGAGGCAGGCTCTGATTGGCTCAAAAGACCTTGTAGGTGTGGTTGTGGTGACACCTAGAGAGTATAAGAAACTTTCGCAATTTGAGACTTAACGAGAAGGCCGTTGTAGCCAAAGGGGAGTAAGATGACTTGGACTTATAGCGATAGTCTATCGACATCCCTAGACAAGGTGAGATTCCGAATTGGCGACACTGACTCAAATCGAGAAATCTTAAGTAACGAAACCATCAACGCTATATTGTCTCAATATAACGATGCCGTTTTGCGAACTAGTGTGATCTGTGTTCGTGGCATTTTGGCACTTCTAACGAGAGACACCAATCGTTCCATTATGGGAGTGAGCGGATCGGTTGATCAAGCGACCGTCCACTATAGAGATCTCTTGAGAGATCTCATTGCTGAAATGAATACCGAAGGTGGGATCTATCCTGGAGCGATCTCTATTGCGACTCATGATAATCTGAATAACCAAAATGAGAACACGATGGTGCCACCAGATTTTCAGCAAGGCCAATTTGACCAAAACAGGGATCGAGGCGATGACCCAGATTGGGACGGTTATTGATCGATGGCCGTTAAGAAGATAAGATTCAAGCGCACTAAATCCTCTAGCGGTGGCGTCAATATGGCATACAATCTAGGGTTGGAGGATATTATATCTGACAAATGGCTACTTAGAAAAGCCGTTGAATGCTCTGATATTTTAGAGCAAAAGATTATCATTTCCACAATGAGACTCTTAAACAAGAAATCCGAATATGGAGCATTTGAGGGTACCACTAAAACCTCTGGAGGATTGGCGCAGAATTGGAGATCTGTGATTGTCTCAAAACCGAAAAGGGCAGAAGTCACCTTTGGTGTTGCCAATCCCCTTGTATATGCTGATATCCATAATTGGGGCAAATCAGATCTCAAATCGCCTAGAGGTAAGATGCTTGCGATCCCATTATCGAAAGAGGCTCATGCTCGTGGATCTCCAATGAATTGGGGAAAGAACCAATTAAGCGTGGTTGCTTCAAAGAAAACTGGAAACGTATTCCTAATAAAGGACACGACTAAGCAGACTCGCAAAACGAGAAAGAAAAGGAAAAAAAGGAAACCACGCAATGATGCCATCAGAACGCGCAAGGATAGCACCCTGCCTACGTTTAAAGCAGAGTATTGGTTGCGTCATAGTGTGACCATCCCAGCGACCAACTATTATGGGATCGCAATTCAAGACGCTATGAGCCAAATGATTGAAATCATTGAGGATGTGTCGTGACTGTTAGAAATGATATATTTGACACAGTCTATGATGCCTTGTCTGGAATCTCAACTTCGGACAGCACACCTTACAATTTCACAGTCGCAAAAGTGGAAAAAGTGGTAAGGGACTGGAACGATAGTGAGACTTTTCCGAGACCATGGATTGGGTTTCGTCCTGGGAATGAAACATATGATTACAACCCTAGTCACCTAATCAGATGCAGCATGGAATTAAATATTGTGGCGCATATGAGTCCCATAAACGGAACTGTCAATAATCATTATTCCGATATTGAGAACATGACTGCGGACATATTGAGAGCACTTAGGCAAAGTGCGATTCGTGCTGGATGTGCTGAATCGATCACCTTACAACAAACGCAAACAAGCGAGGGTGATCCGTCTGCAATTGATACCGCTAGTGTTGCAATGATTTTTACTGTTAACTACTTTCGAACTGAACCAACGATTTAAGGAGTCTCAAAATGGCTAACATTGGCGACCAATTCCCTTTAGCTAGAAACGCTTTTTACTATGTCTTAGGACCAGAAGATCCGTCCGATAATGGGACTTTTGGAACTCAGATTTTACCGGCTAACGATGCTGCTGAAACTTCTGGTGGAACGTTCACCGTGACCCATGCAGTTGCGCCATTGAATTGCACAATGGGATTTGAGCAAGAGCGCAACTTTACCGATACCGCTCAAGGCACTCGTGCAAGGATTAAAGATAATATCATTACGGGAAAGCTATCCGCAACTTGGGAATTGGAAACTTATCTAGATGTATCTGATGGTGCGTCATTAAGAGGGCCAGACATCCATAGACTGCTCAAAGCGGCGATTGGTGACAGTACAACGGAAGATGGCGGATCACCTGCTAGGGACACTGTGTTTCAACCTGCGACAAGTGGAAACGCTCTTGATTCATTGAACATTGTTCGAGTTGTTCCCGATACCTTTTCTGAGACTGTGTTTGGTGCTTGTGTTGAAACGATGGCTCTCAATATGACATCGGGTGATCCCATTACGGTACGCTTTTCGGGATCGGCCTACAACCACATCCTGACCGGTATTGCGACAGCAAAAGCGGGCGAGAATTATTCTGGCCTAACAACTGACGATGCAATTGAGTGTGATCCCAAAATCGACTTATATCAGTTGCAACCTAAGACGACAGATTATGCAGGTAGCGCAAATGGTGCTGCCTCATTATGGGCTTGGAAAGAAGATGAAACAGGTAGTGGAGGATACAATTGGAATAAATTCTCAAAAGTGAGCACGTACTCAGATGAGGACGGGGGAGATTTCAAGAACTCAACAATCCGCGTTGGTCCAAATGACACTGGCCCAGCTGGTTCCGAATTGAGAATGGTGCCGTTTTTCCCTGGTGGTGGTGCAACCTTTAATACCAAAAAGCCAATCAGCTCTACTCAAGGGACTGTTACGATCACACCATATGACTCAGATGATACCACTGGATCTCATTCTGCTATAACAGATGCACCGATCACGAGCCTTGAAATTAATCTCAATAACGGAATCAAGAAAATTGATAATCAAGCTTTCTCGGCTTCGAGCATGGATGGTTTCATTCCGGGATTCCGAGATGTCACGGGCACTTTAAGCCTACGTGTTAAAACGTCGATTGATGGCATTCTGTTATATCGTAGAGAGTTATTCCGAAGATGCAAAGTTGAAGTGAAACTTGGAGACACTGATGCAAACTATGTTCAAATTGACATGGAGTACGTTGAGTTTGAGCCATCTAGTTTCGAGGCATCTGGTCAAGATGAGATGACTTTATCTATGCCTTTCAAGTCGATGGTGAAAGATACCTCAGCAACCGAAGTTGTAAAAGACTTAGTGATCTCCTGGAAAACCTAATTAAACAATCTCAAAAAGGGAAAACAAAATGCCTATAGATGAATTAGACCTAGTCACCTATGTCCCAGAATGCGAAGACAATAGAGAGAGCGAAACCCCATGGTGGGTCAAGATATCTCCTATGACTGCTGGTGAGAATCGAAAATATCTCAAAGCGGTAAACATAAAACTCAATGGAGAATCGAGCGCGAATAAAGCGATCGATGTCCTAGCTAAGATCTTCAAAGAGCGAGTGTCCGAAGTTGGGAACTTAACCGATATCCGAAATCGAGACATCACAAATGGTGTGGAGCTTTTTGAGAATGGAGAGCAAGCGCAAATTGATGAAGTTTATGAAGCTCTGACGAAAGCATCCAAATTGAGATCAGGTTTAAAAAAAACCTGATTCGCATTGTGAGAATGGTGAATGACCCTAGGGCATCGTCTATTAGGGATTGGGGATGTACTGATTGTAGGGGTAGCAGTTACAGCGATCAAGACAAGCTCAAGGATTCACGCAACTGTAAGGGGGATCCGAAAAGGAGAATATACCTAAGCTATGATCCAGACATGTGGCGTTGTCCCAATATGGAATTTGACGCCGAAGTGTGGTTGTGGTTGTCCTGGTGGCAAGATTGGGAGCTTTGGCGGTTGCTTCCATTTGGCGGATCAGATTTAATGAATGAGCCACTTTATGTTTATGAAGCGTTTCGCATTATGACATCAACACGGATTGCGGTTGAAAATGAGACAACCAAAAGGCAATCCGATAAGATTGAGAAAGAGCAAAACCGATGGCAAAGAACAAAGCAAATATAGAGATCGCGGTTAATGCCTCAAAAGCCCATACTGAGATAAAGAAGCTTGTCGATTCATTTGAAGATTTCACCGAATCCGCTTCTGAGACATCCAAGACAATCAACAAAGTAGAGGAGTCCATAGATGATGTCGGGGCTCAAAGTGATCAAGCTTTACCAAAAGCAACTACACGGATGCAATCCTATAGTGAGAAAATCGTTGTAGTTAACCAGGCAATTGAATTGATGGGTAAAGCTTGGTCGATGACTTTCGGCGTTGCTAGTAAATTCATGGGCCAAGCAAAGAAAATGGCAATGGATATGAGGGGTGAATTTGGGCCACTGGTGATGGATCTTAATAGTGCCAACAATGAGTTTAATGAATTAAAAGCAGGTTTAGGTGATGCCGCTTTGATTTCCGAAACTGCGATCAAGCAATCACTGATTCCCGTTATGGGAATTTTACAAAAAACCGTCCTTGGTCAAAAAGATGATTGGGCACTGGCAAGTGCTGAAGCCTCAAGAGTGGTGATGCAGTTCGGTGGCTTTCTAATAAGCTCTAATGGATTAGGCGGTTTTTATTTAGAAGCAGAGATTCAAGCAAAGGAATACTGGGAAACTGTGAAAGGTCTTTGGTATTCCTATTCTGAAGCAATGGAGGTTGCCGCCAAATATTGGATGGAATTATTGCCTGGTGATTGGACTAAGGAAGTAGAAGAGGCAGCCGGTCGCATAAAGGGATTTGGTGAGGCAGCTGCAAGAACTGATGAAAAAATAAAGACTCTAGATAAGGATCTTGAAAAGAATAAGGCAACTCTAGATAAGATTGGGATGGCTTTATATGATGCAGGCGATGCATCTGTTGCTTTGACTAACAAGATACTTGAGGCAAATAATGAAATAGGAAACCTCGCAAATTCGGATTTTGCAAAAAGGCTAAATGAGATGATTTATGATTTGGGTGTCAGATTGCCCAAAGCATTTGAGAAATTTCATGGATCTATGAATTTGCAAGATCGGATTGTCCAGTTTCAGTTTTTGCAAAATGACATCGACAAAGTTGGTGTCTCCTTAATGAAACTAAAACCGGGATCACCAGAAGCGTTTGATGCTTTGCAAAAGAAGATTGAGGGATTCTATGATCAGCTTGGTGAGCCATTGGTTTTGGATTTTAAGGATACAAACGCCAAGCAGAAATTAGAAATGCTTTTGAGAGCATTTGACGCAATTAAGGACCAAGCCAATATTGCGACCAGAGAGATTTCGCAAAATCTAACAACCGCAACACGAGACGCATCCAAAGCTG
>Ga0209757_10000201_pt1 | contig 15092 bp, 22 predicted proteins | sample ETNvirome_6_1000_FD_185472 | JGI IMG/M metagenome (GOLD analysis project Ga0209757, IMG submission 185472) | Marine viral communities from the Pacific Ocean - ETNP_6_1000 (SPAdes) (version 2) | ecosystem: Environmental > Aquatic > Marine > Oceanic | place: Pacific Ocean | collected 2013-06-19 | reverse complement strand
AATGCGGTCGGCTTTGGTATCCACCACGTGCCGCACGACCAAAGAATTTATCCGGTGTCAAGAATCTGCTTGGATCAGCAACATTATATCCTGCGATCTTGCTTAGATTTGCCAATCTTCTTTCTTCTTCCTCATCTCTCCATCGTTGTTGTCCTAATTTCTGTAATAAGTTAGCTTCTCCTTGACCGGCCATTTCTGAACCCATGAAAATTCCAGCTGCAGGTAATAAATTACCCCATTTATTGGAACCCCAACCGAATAATCCACCTGCGCCACCTAATTTTTGTCCGATACCTCCGGTAACACCACCAAGCGCCGCACCTGTCAGTGCGCCCTTAAGAAAGTTTCCGCCTCGTTGCTTTGCTCCTAGGCCACCAATAAGTGCTCCTATTCCTATTGCTCCAAGACCTCCTCCTAACAAACCTGCTCCGGCAGTAGCTCCGCCACCACCCATTACTTTACCTAACAAGCCTCCTAGACCACTAAAGAATCCCATTATTTATTCCTCATCTGTTCTATGAATTTTTTCAGCCATTTTGATTGTCCTTTTTCAACTTTTATTTTTGTGGATAATTTGGATATCAACTTACGACCTAGAGAATCTACTAGTCCAAAAGATTGTTGAGGTTTGATTGATTTAATTCCTTTAGATTCCATTATAATCCTGCCTCACTAAGCATATCCTTTATCTTTGCAACTTGAATAGTTACGTCCCGTTGTATGTGTTCTTGTTGAGTTTGCGTGCTGGGATCGTTCACGTCGGCTTGAGCTTCCTCGTCAGAGGCATACTCTTTCCCAGTTAGTTTGTGTGTAATTGTGATAGTTGCAGGAACGACAATCTTAGGTACCTTCTCGCCGTTAACTGTAACATATTCAATTACTTCGTCATTATTTATAGGCATTTTCCCACCATATAGCAAGTATTAACTTATTTCAAGGACAGAGATAACAATATGGAGCTGATTCCCCGCAGATGCCTGTACCTTTATTATTTCATTTTGAAGCACAACCAAGGGCTGTGTTAGTAATTGGGCCGTTTCATTGGCTGCCATTGATTTAGACTTAAAAAGGCTAAAAATGGCCGATGATGAATCCACTAAAGTCAAAGTAATAGTGGGGGTCGCTCCAGTATCTTCAGACACTAAAATTGATTTAATGATTCCTGTTGTTGCATCTGGAACCGTGTATACTGTTTCATTATCCGTATCCACTAAATCCATTTTATAGTTTTTATAGGTATTAGCCATCCGTCACCATGAGCATTCGTACTTGTTTTTGTAGCAAAGAAATATCAGTTGTAACTGTGCTTAAATCTGTTTGACCTCCTCCGCCACCAGTTATAAACCATGAAAAAGCCTCATCTTCGTTCCTCAATTGTTCTGGTGTATATGAAGAATTTAAAAGAAGTATTAATTGATCCAATGATGTAACAAGCTGATTAATTTGAGACTGTGTATATTGAGTTGGGGCCTGTGGTAATAATGGTATATTTATCTGCGCCATTACCTAAGTCCTCCTGGTCGTACATCCGCACGGTAAGTTCCAAATCTCCAGTCAGTATTTATAGCGTCACTTTCAATACGAAGAGATCCCTGTCGTCCACGAGCACGAGTATCAATCTTTGTAGTTGATGTAGTCACTGCAAAAGGTCCATTTATTCTTTGAGAAGATCCTGGATAATCTCTAAATTTAAGGGTAACATTAACAGTCCCTAGAAGATTTTTGAAATCAGGAATAAATCTACTGACCGACATTAATCTTTCTCCGGCCTCCGGAAAAACAAACTCTCCTGACTCTACATATGCTGTTATCGCTGATCCGTCCGCGTTATTACCATTCTCTTGTTTATATATATAAGCTCTTCCGGCACTAAGACCTGAAATAGTTGTAAGAGTGGCAGTTGTGTCAGTTGCATCATAGGATGATGCGTAGGGAAAAGCATATACCCCCTTATCCGCCCATGAAGAACGAGATAAAGTTCCTACACTCCAAATTTTTTCGGCATAATTATAGCTTACAGATCTGTCAATAACATTAGATCCACTAGAGCAATAAAACCATGTTATTTCATTGAACTCACTATTTGATGCAGCAAATGTATCTTTTTGGGAAGCTACATCAATGTTGGTAAAAACATAATCTTCCACCAGACATGGAATCTTTTGAACTGAACCATCAAATTGGAAAAAAGAATCAGTTCCCATCCAATAAGATACTCCATTAATCTCAATGACTGCATGGAGACCAGCACACCCACAAGCAGAGCCAAGTTGCTGGAATCCAAAAATAAATGGAGCCCCAATTAACTGCATCTGGTATAGTGCTGTATCAGACCAAATAAGAACTGCGCCACGTGAACGTTTAGCAGCTGTTAATTTACTACCATCCGTAAGTCTTTGTGAGCCTGCGGTATTTGTTGCAGTGGGAGTCCATGTATTAACATCTTCTTGGTCAGACCATCTAATGAACATGTCATCACGTGTTGCCCCACTTCCTATTGTTGTTTCTGTGCCAAAACAAATAACATGTCGATCTGTTCCAGAAACTAATACAAACCTACTGGATGTAGGGGCATTAGAGACTGTCGTATCTACTGCGGCTTGCACAGTGGAAGTACTTGCAGAAGTATCCCAGTAATAAAGTCCTCCGTTTAATTGTTGGGCTAATAAGTCTTCTCCCCAATTATCAAGGGACCATTTACCAGAGTCAAGTTGAACACTATTTGGAGCTGCTAATCCAGCACGAGAAGTTCCCCATGTAGATAAATTCCAAGTTCCTGCACCCCATCCATAACCTTGAATAGAAGTGGCAGGATTTGTATTTATTGAATATGCTCCACTAGCTGTAACTCCACTGACTCCAGTGCTTGTTGCCGCAGCTTTAGCAATGATTACATAATTATTAGTATCAGTAATGGATTGAATTTCAAAATCTCCTTCTAAATTAGAGGAAGATATTCCATTAGCCGTACCGGATACACTAGAAATTCCTACGAAGTCCCCTTCGATAGCGCCATGGCTGGCGTCCGTTACAGTAACAGTAGTGGAAGTATCAGTAGTTGTAAAATCAGTAATGCTTCCTGCCGCTACACGAATCGGAGTAATATCGGACCACGCTCCATTTTGATAAACGTAAAGTTTTTTATTGGTTCCTACAACTGCGTATTGATCACCATCAAGAGAATTCCAGGTAATAATTCCTCGTACTGCGCCCACTAACGCATCAGACGTTACTTTAATCCATCCTCCAATTTTCTCTGGAAGACCATAACGAAAACGCATATTATCACCATCAAACCAACGCCCTTCAGCGCCGTATTCGGTATCTTGTTTATCTATTCCTGGTTGTATTTGAATCTTTGATAGAGGCATTTGAACTCCTACGTAGGATCATCGTAAATTCGCATCCATTTTTCAACCCCATTAATATTAATCATAACGGCGCCAAACTTCGCTGAAGCGGTTGCTGTTGAAGAAGAAATGCTCGATGAATCATCACTTGCACTCGTTCCAACATAATTAATAAAAGGCTGGTCAGCATCTCCCTGATCCAAGTTTAAAACTACCACAGCCCCTGTTGCGCTATTCTGATCAATTTCTACTTTACCCTCAGGAGATGAAACTCCTAGTCCTACACGATCATTTCCAGCATCAAGATAAAGAAGGTTATTGTCTGTCCCTCCATAAAATTGAACATCCTTATCAGCTCCTGAACTATTATAGGTTAAAGTTCCACCATTAAATACTACATCTCCGGAAACAGTTAACGTATTCGCTACAGAAACATTTCCTAAATTAGAAGCAACGTCAAACGCCGTTGAACCATCACAATAAATAATATATTTTGCACCAGTAACTGGTAGTGTAACAGCTGTTCCTCCGGCTGGTCCAAAAGTAAGAGTATTTCCCGAACGAGTTGTTGCATCATGAATAAAATACCAAGTTTCAACAGCTTCACATTCAAGAGCTCTTGTTCCAGTCAAAGTTCCTGTTAAATTAAGGGCTACATTTGCTTGTTGTGAACCACTTCCTGTTCCCCCACTTTCAGTAGTAAGTGCTTGTGTTCCATTTCCAGCGACAGAAAGAGAAACATATCCTTTTATCGCTTGTTCTAATTTCTGTAAATTCTCATTAGTAACTGTTCCCCATGTTCCTGAATTAGAGCCTGTGGTTTGTAAATCTAAATTTAATATTGTTGAATCAGCCATTTATCCTCCTTAAGTTTTTGATACCTCTCCCCATGTATTTGTCACGGTATTATCCACTTTATTCCATATACTCAAACTTACTGTCCCCACACTAAATGTTGCTTCTGCACCAGTTGCATTCACCGTAGCACCTCCAGTGACAGTGGTATTTCCAATGCTAAATGTAGCCGAGGAACCTGTCACAGGAACTCCAATTTCTATTACAACAGTTCCAATGCTGAAAGTTCCAGCAGACCCAGTAGGTTCTACAAGAGCCCCTGCAATATAAGTGGGATCCCCAATACTGAATGTTGCCGCGCTTCCTGTTACATCATAAACAGACGCAATAACAGCAGTTCCAATACTGAAAGTTCCAGCAGATCCAGTAGGTGTTATATTAGCATCACTTTCAATTGTCAAGGTTCCAGTAGAGAACGTAGCCGTGCTTCCACTTGGAAGTACATAAATAGACTCATCACTTCCGGCAAATGTCATCTCAGCAAACCCTGTTTCACCAAATGATGTATCATGGGTTTCTGATCCTGGAGATGCGACTATGGTTCCTGCACTAAATGTAGCCGATGATCCTGTAGGAATAGTAATTATTTCTATGACAACGCTTCCGATTGAAAATGTAGCCGCTGATCCTGTAGGTTGGCCTGTAACTCCAATATCAATGGTTATATCACCAGTAGTAAATGTAGACGATGAGCCAGTGACTTGAAAATTAGCATCTCCAGTAGGGGTTTCTGTTCCTATGCTGAATGTTGCTGTTGATCCTGTTGGTATTACAGCTCCACCAGCTGTAATAACTAAGCTACCTATAGAAAATGTAGCCGATGACCCAGTAGGGGCAACGTAGGTAGCTGGATCACTTCCAGCAAATGCATGTTCGGCAAAGGTGGCTGCTCCATAAGCAGCCAAACTAGCGGCTTGGCTCATTAGAAATCCTCTTGTTTGATGCTATAAATCTAACATTTTTATCTACTTTCTACAAGAAGTAGTTTAGTCTTCTAAATAATTGAAATTTTTCTTAAAATAAGTGGGTAAACCCAAATGTGGTCTTCCATCATATTGATTGGTATCTTTAAATTCCCCATCTATATCATTATAATGTAAAAATACCTGACCACAACTATCTCCCTCAAAGGCTTCTCGCCAATGCTCTAAATCACAGCCTGAATATACAAGCATATCACCTGGATTTAATAGTAAAGAAATTCCTTCTCTTCCTTTATCTCCTGAAGGCTCTAGATGTATGGGCCACTGATCTCCTCCCAAATTCAAAGTGCCAGATATTTCACAAGCTGGTCTATCTTTATGACGTTTTAATATATCACCTTTTTTATAAATTCTAGCATAAGAATAGGTTGGAGAAAGATTTAATTCTGTTTCTTTCTCCATTAAAGAAAGAAGCGACTGTAACAAAGTTTCCATGGCAATATCTCCGTAATGACTATAAGTGTCAGGAACCTGTTTATCATTCCATACTCCCCATTCCTTACTGAAAGGAGAAATATATTTAGAAGAAAAAAAAGTAGTTACTACTTTTCTTTTAAGTAAAAAATATTCATAGATAAAATTAGCCACACCAGGCTCAATTGCTTTTTCAACCACCTTATATTTATTTGTTTTAAAACTCATATTATTCTCCATATTATCTAAAAGGTAATCCATCATTCCACATCACTAAAGAGTATCTAATACCCTTAGTCACAGAATTTAATTTATGCCATAAAAAACTTGGAAAAACAATAAGAGAGCCACGTTCTCGTAATTCAGTGGCTACTTTAGAAGCTTGACCATCTTTCCAATCACTATCAAAATTATTTCTAAAATCAAGTTGAAGTTCTCCTCCCTCATAATCGTTAGGATCTGATAAAGAAAGAATGAGACTTAATTTTCTTATTTTACCATGCATTTGAGGAACTGTCGGTTTATCATAAGGCGTATCCGAACTATCAGTATGCCAATTGTAATGTTGATTTAATGCATACTTAGTAAATTGAGGAATCTCTGAAAAATCCCATTGAAAATTCCATCCCGCTTCTTGATTTGCTTCATGAACAAAGGGTTGAAGTTCTTTATAAATCCATCTTTCATCCATCCAAAGTATTTCAGAGTCACGTTTTTCCATTCCCTTGTCTATTGTTTTCTGAGAAACTTTTCCTTTCGCCTTCATTTCATTAGCCTCACTTTGAGTCCTAGCCCTTTGTGTCTCTTTTGTTTTAGAAAATTCTATAACATCGTCACAAAATCTATGGGGAACAACCTCAGTATAAAAGTAATAATAATTTTTTAATAACATTAGAAATACTTCTGCTTAGGCCATGGAAAATCTTTTTTCTCTTTAATTAATAAATTTCCAGAAACACTAACTCTATCTCCGGCACATTTAAAAGGGGATACCCAATGCCTTAATAATGAAGGAAAAATATAAAGAGATCCTACCTTAGGCTTAAATCCTTTTCCTACTGTTGACCAATGAGGGCTGCTAGTTTCACCATATTCAAATGTTATAGTTCCAGGAGCCTCACTTGTTCCCTCAAATTTTTTTTGTTCTTCTTCTAATCCTTCAGGGGTGCTAAGAAATAAGACAAAGGATAAATTTCCTCCATGATAGTGAGGAGGATTAAAATCTCCTGCTTTCATAATATTAACCCACAGATCTGCAAATGCAAATTCAACAGGTAAATAGTCAAAGCCGTGATATTTGCAATGTCCTTTTCTGTATGTAGTAAAAATAGGTGCCATTGCTTCATAAAACCAAAATCTAATATCCGAAGGAAATAAATATTGATGGTCAAGATGACCCGCTAAACCATAGTTATATTTTTCAGTACATTCATAGGCTTCTTTTTTTAATCTATTAACAATCTCTTCTTTTACTGTTGTATGAAATAAGTAAGGACCAAAATGTGCATACCAATATTCTATTGTTGGTTCTTTTAGATCTTTGGGTCCTGTAAATTCTGCCATTACTATCTCCTCGTAATATTTAAAGACATGATAATTCTTTCTTCGTCAGATTTATTAGTTTCAGTTTTATGTTCTAACCATCCTGGGAAGATATAAAAATCTCCCGTCTCAACCGGAAGAGTTCTCCATTTGTTTACACTATTTGCATGATGGCCAACATAATCTGGTTCTCTAACTTGCAGTCCTCCACACTTATCTAATGCCTTCAAAAAATGAACACATAAATAATGTGGTCCATTATTGTAGGTATCACAATGATCATGGGGCAATGTATGACCTCCTTTATAATGAATATTATACCAGGACCTTTCTATAAAGAAATGACCATTAACTGTTTCCTTTGTATCTTTTGGGACATACACAGAATCAAGAAAACCAGTATCTCCTAGGTATTTAATTTTAGAATAATCTCGTTTACTTCCTGTAATTAAATAAGATTGACGTTCAATATCATATAAACATTTATATAGATATGATAAAAAATCTCTATGTTCTTCTTTTTGGTGGGGCTGAATCACATTTAATTCTTCATTGAAATCTGGGTGTGATGATTGCAAACAGACTCCAGCCGTAGAAATAGCATCTCCTTCTTCTAAGAGAGAGGATGTATTTGTATCTTTGGTTAATTGAATTAATTCATCTACTTTTGGTTTTATAGAATTTATTGCAACTGGAAAATTTCCCTTCCAAATATATGGGGGAGTTATATATACAGGGACACATTTAATCATCGGAAAACATTTCTAGAATCTTTCTATGCATTTTTATATTCTTTTTCTTAAAACCTACTAAAGGAGTATACATCATTTTTATTTTTTTACCATATTTTTCTACATAATCGCAGTTATCTGGGATATTTATCTCATAAGATTCCATGTCCCAACTAATATAATTATTACATGGCCAACAAATAGGACGACCACAATACCAGGTAAAAGTAGAATTAGCATTGGCGTGTTTTTCCATTATGTCATAATAAAAATCAAAAACTCGTGTACTCAAAGGATCGGGATGATCCGGATGAGGATAATCATCAAAGAAAAAACTATCAAAATAGCCTAATGATTTTAATTTATTTTGCCATGTTCCTTCAATAATAAAGACTTTATGTTTTTGTTTTTTTGACCAGACGTATGCCTTTTCTATAACTTTAGAATCACATTCTATAATAGTATGGGTGTTAATATCATATTGTTGGATAGCGTTGGCAGAATATCCCAATCCAAATCCTACCTCCAAAACATTTCCTTTTGGTTGTAAGCGCTTTACTAATTCTTCCATGTATGGTTTTTCCCATTCCATCATGACTTGATTAGTTTGAATAGTATTAGTTAAAAGATCTTTGTCGTGGATATCTTTAGTGTAGATTAAATTATTTTCCATAATTATAAGATAAAGTTATTCGTAAATCATCAAGCTCACTTCTCTCCACCGAATGATCAGTATAGCTGCTAAATATTACCAGCTTCCCCGGAAAAGGAGCATGCCAACGAGCTCCACCTAATTCAGAATACTCCAATAACTCACGATCATTTTTAAAAAATAATTTTGAGTCTTCTTTATTGCTACATAAAAAATAATTACAAGAAAGGATGTATGGCCTGTGAGTATGAAATTCTTGAAAATCATATTTTTTATAAATGTTAAACCATCCAACCCCTCTTTCCAAATTACACTTGATATTTAAAAGAGATTTGAATTCATGTATTTTTTCATTAACCCAAACATTTAATCTATTAAATTTTTCATCTTTTAATATATTGTAGGTATCACAAGAGTTAAAAGTTTTATTTGCAATCCAATTATCACCACCTTTTTTAATGGTTTTTTGCAATTCCAAACAATGATCTGTAAGTTCTTTTTCTATTTCTTCGTGAAAAGGATTAAAAACATATCCTACGTAAACAGGATAAAATTCTTGTATCACAACCTCATTCATAATTATATTTCTTTATCTTATACTATTTCTTCCCATAAGTCTCTATCTTCGTCTACAAGTTTATATCTTTTTCCATCATCATCCCATTGTGATGTGTCTGTATTCCAGATCCAAGTTCTTAATTCAGCATGAGGATCGCTTGCACCTTCCCAAGATTTAACAGGGCCAGGATAAGAGCGAGCACCCCAACGTTGATTTACTTCATCCCAAGCCATATAATATAAAGCATCCTCTTGTTTTACACCATTTTCATCAAGCCATGGATAAGTTAGGATAGTTGGATCAGAGACTGGAGCTCTCCAGTCATCATTAACGTCTAACGCCCATGAAGGAAAAGGTTTAGCTTCTAAAAATTTATCTTTATCTTCATTATAAATCATTCCTCTTCCAGCATACTGTTTTCTAAAAAGAGCTTTCTTGGATGTTTCTTTAAATGTTCCGCTTAATCCACGATCAATGCCATAAAATTCTAAACAAAAGGTCTCTCCGTCAACATGCATGGGATTATCACCTAATCGTCCATTACTTGTGGGTGTCTCATCAGATACTGTGTGAGTCGAAAGAACAATATTATTTTCATCTAATCTTGCAAAATGAGTCATATATTCTATCTATTGACCTGGCCATGTGCCTTCGGTTCTAGCTTTAAGAACTTCCTGCATTTGCCAGACTCCCGTAGCTGCATAAGTAACAATATCTCCAGCTGCTTCAGCTATAATAACTATGCCATCTCCGCCAGTACGAGAACCAGTTCCAGTTCCAGCACCACTAGTATCTACGCCAGCACCGGCACCACCACCAAGACCGTCTGTTCCGTCATATGGAGGGTTTCCTTGAGCACCTCCGCCACCTCCGGATCCACCAGCATTTGTCCGAGTATTATTCCATCCAGCACCTCCACCGGCATAAGTAACTGAGCCACCTGAAGCTGTGCTTGCTCTTCCGGCACCACCATCAGAATTTCCAGGAGAAGTACCACCAACTGCACCGGCACCACCACCGCCACCGCCACGGTCAGTTCCACTAGGTCTTGATCCATCCCCAGCATGATTTCCATAACCAGTTCCACCACCCGAGTTTCCTTGGGTACTAGGTCCTGTAGTTGAATAGTAAGTTCCGCTTGCTGCACCAGATCCACCAGCCATATCTAAACACCAGTGTGTTGGTTCTGCGGGAAGATTATAATTACATGAAGGACCTACGGCACCACCTGCAAGACCAGTAACGGTTCCATAAGTTGGTCCAGGAGCAGGATTAGTGAAAACAGAATCTTCGCCCTTACGAGCAGTTGAACCTGCAGCCCCAAGACCAGTTCCTACGCCACCGGCTCCTACTGTAACAGCAAAAGGTCCAGTAGCTGTACCAAAATCATAAGCAGGGGCTTCAACCATTCCACCGGCACCGGCACCACCACAATATTGTCCAGCTCCACCCCCAGCACCTACAACTAGCATATGAACGCTAGATGGAGATCCTTCCTGTCGTGCAAAAGTACCATCAGCTGTGAAAGTTGTAGTTTTTGCATCAACGGGTGTTGATGATGAAGTGGGGTCGTTAACGGGCCCAATTACTCCTCCATTAGCCATATTATTCCTCCTTAATCTTTAATAACTTCGTATGATATAAATAAATCTAAATCACTAGCTGCACTTGCGCCACCTTTCAGGATATCCCCTTCCATCATATAAATGGGGGTTTCAGAAATAACAAGAGTAGAATCAGCTGGGACTGCAATAGTCTTAGCCAAATATACTGTTGCATCTGCACCTGTAGGTGTAAGGTCATTTGCTGCTGCTGTGCCCATACCATCAATGAATAGGTTTACATCAGCGGCAGATGAACCATCAACATTTGCTACTGTAATTCTATTAATTTTTAAAATAACTTCAGCATCAACAGTCAATAAAGTTGTGGTTAAACCAGTAGAAAGATTCCACCCATAATTACCACCATAAATAGAGGCTACTGATACTATATTAGGGTTTGCCATATTTTTTCTCCTCCTATGCTTTTACCCGAAAACTATCGCCATGGCAATAGATTTTCCTGTGTCAATAGGAACAGCGCCATAGCTTAAAGTTCCATCAGTAGCAGAAACTACTGAAGATCCTGCTGTTGTCGCCACTGCCGTTGGCAGTGTAAGTGAATAAGTTGAAGCCGATGCATGAACGGGACTTTTGATAGTCACCCCATGGGTATTCAATTCACAGTTTAATAACAATGCTGCAACGTTTGAACTTCCATCCCCTAAAACTTCTAAAGTTCCTTGAGAAGTTGTTAAGTCAAGAGCTGTAGCTGCTCCACCTGTAAAGGTTAAATAACCATTTGCATCACGGATAGACGCTTTACTAGCTGGGAGAGTACAAAATATTTCTTTTGTTCCGGATGTAAAACTGACAGCAGCATCACTATTAGAACTTGATATAACGGTTGTACGTGTAATGGTAGAACTGTCGCCAGCTAAGGTTCCTAATCCTACTTCCCATTCCGTAGGAGTATCAGTATTAACAATTGCATAGTATGTAGTGTTGGAATTTCCAATACCAGCTGAAAAAGTTTCAAAGCCTGACGTCGCCCCAGCAAAGGTCATAGCCCCCGTTCCAGTTGTGGCCGAGGTCTCCTTTACACGGTCATTAATTACTAATGCCATATTTAAGCTCCTACGCTAATCTTAGAATAGCGTTTGATGCGTCTGCTGCCGGAAACTGAATGGTAAATGTCCCTGCTGTCGATGTTTTATCGCCGCCAAAATCTAATACTACAACCGCTTTATCAGATGCAGAAGAGTTATAAATTAACGCTGCTCTTGCAGTGATTGTTGCAGTTGTCCATGATGAATCCGAAAAATCACAGCATGCAGTATCGGTACTTAATGCTGGAGTAACACTCGTTAGAGTATTTCCACCTGCAGTATAACCTGTACCTGTTACTTCATTGTCTGTTGAATCGTAAACAGTCGTTGATTTAGATAATGTTGCGGAGTTAGTAAACAACGCAATTTTAAAAGTATTTCCTGTAGTCGCAGTAAAATTATGCGTTGCAGTCAATACTTGAGTTTTAAAACTGTTTGCTACAGCTTGCGTAATTGGCATATTATTGTCCTCCTTGTTGAGTCGTGCCACCCATTGGCTTGATTGACCCTAGTTGAGGTTGAAGCGATGGACGTTCTATTCTTAATGCACCATGCATATAATCATCACGTTTCGCTCTTCCCATTTGTTGCATCGCTACGGCTTGAACAGCCTGAGCATATGATTGTGTATACATTTGCAGTATATCCATGGGACCTTTTAAAAATGTAAAAGCTTCCGCAAGACAACCGTATAATAGCGCCTTTGGGGCGTTAAGACTTAACCAAGAAGTTGTATTAGAGCTTGATAAAGCCTGATCTAGTTTACTCAAAGCCAGTTCAAAAGTCAATGCTGAACTTGGTGTTGGGACAACATATATACTGTTGTAATCCCATTGTGTATAATATTTAGGAGTACCTGTCAAGTTTCTGTTTGGCCAATACTCATTCATGAAAGATCTGTCTTTTTCCTCTAAAAATGTCCTATCTCCTGTACTTGTATCTGATGCTGAATCGGCGACAACATTGACACTTCTAATAACAGAAAAGGTAGATGGTGTTGGGGCAGTTCCGCCTGGAACAATAAGAAAAGGATTTGAAGAAGTAAATGTTGTATATTGATAAGAATGAAAAGCTGGAATATCAAGTTTTCTTAAAAGGTCATTTTCAGTCTGATTAATAAAATCATCTGTAATGGTGGATGTTAGAACATCAGTACTAACCTCTGTATAATCTAATATTTGTTGTGTTATTGTTGCGTAGGTTGCCATTATGCGCTTATAGTTACAGGTCCTGCTGATACAGGATAACCTCCTCCTTTAATTCCCCCAGTCGTAGCTGTTGATGAGCCTGTGGAAAAATAATACCAGTCATCAGATCCATCACTAGACCCTGATACGTATTTTCCAGTTGTAATTGTATAACCGGCCACAGCACAAAGGATAGCTCCGGTAATTCCGTCTACTGTCGCACAATTAGAAAACTTATTTGTTTCTGAAGTTACAAAAGGAATTCCTCTGAATCTAACTGTATCTCCAGTTGATCTTCCATGATCGGGAGAGTGAACGTTTATAACTTGTGACCCAGAAGAATAAGTTTCAAAAGGATTAAGTGGTAATAAAATTAATGTAGCTGGAGCAATTCTAGCTGGTCTTGCCCATTCTAATGCTTGGGGATCAGGTGAATGTTCATGTGGCATTAGTTGAGGTGCTTTTGGTTCATATTCACTTGTATGCACTTTAGCTCCTGTCCATTCAGTAACCATTTCCCTATAAGGAAACTGTAATCCGCTACGATCAGAAATGAATAACGCATATTTTCCTTTGGCATATGCCATCTATTAAATCCAAGTATATTTTTGTTTTTTAGCAGCTCCTACACCTTGTGTAGTTCCAGTAATATTTCCTTTGGCGATTTTAAAAGATGTGCCACCGGAAGCTTTTCCTTCACTGGTTGGTGCGATACCTTTAGTGGTAACAGCTCCTGCTTTTACAGCTTTGGGTGCGTCTATTTGTCCTCTACCAAAATGACCTATTTTCTTTCCAGAAGTGTCACGGCTATTGGCTGTTGATTTATTCCATAATGGATTGCTCATTTTTCCTCCTTTTTACAGTCGCAGTCTTTACATTCACAATTATCTCCACAATTGCAATCAGGACCACAGTTACATTCAGGCATATTTTCCCCTACGGTATATATGCTTGGGCTGGTTTAACTCTAAAAGAGACTCGTTCTCTATTAGTATCTGCAGCACGATCAAATTCTTCATCATACATAGCTTTCAAATTAGCGCTTAGCATAGGCGCTCTTTTAACACTTATATAATACGCTAATCCTGCCGTCAAGCAAGGAAGAAACATGAAAGGAACATCAATACTATTTTGATATCCAGTATTAGTACTTCCTACATCTTCAATTCTATTAATAAAAAAATATTTAAAAACATAGGCTTTGTCTGGGTTAGGATATAAATATAATCTCATATCATTTTCAGGTCTACCACTAGTTGGCGTAGAAATATCTGTAATATCAGAATAAGTTGATACACCAGAAATTAAGGTAAACTGTGTTGGTCTAGCATCCCCACTAGATGTTTGAGTTTTTCTACTAAGATTCATGTATTCTGTTCTAGAAATCTTAGTGACATTAACATCAGTAGTGGCACTATTACTTGCTAATTCTTTAGACACAGGAGTGCTATCAGTTGCATCATATGCAGTCGTAGTAATTGTAGCGTCAAGTATATCCACTACACGTTGATCAACTGCGTAATTATTGGTTCCTGCCGTTAAGGTTTGTTGAAAATAATCTACAGTCCACAGATTAAGACCACGATTAGCCCATTCGGAAAGCATTAAATTTAAAGATCGACGGGCTGTTTTTAAATCATAACCCATACGAACTTCAAGTCCGCATCTTTCAAATGCCTCTTCGATTATCTCTTCTGCGCTAAGATTAAAGGTTCTAGTGCCTGAATAAGCCATTTAACCTCCTTAACTAGAAATCGCAACGTAATTTTTAAGCCATTCCATTTGAACGAATACAGTATCTCCAGCAGTCCTAGCCGGATTGACAATGGTTACATTGCCATCATATCCACTAGCTGCCTTATTAGCCACTGTAGGTGTTAAACCTCCAGTAGAGCTGAAATCATAATCCCCATATCCATTCAAAACTAAGAAAGGTATTTGAGCATCAGCATCCCATTGAAATTCTGCTGCATCCGCATTGGCGGTCATAAAAATATTAAACCAAATTTTATTCAAAGTTAAGTGACTGCATTCTTGATTCAAGGCACTTTTGCCTAATCCTGAAACATCAATCGCTAAACTTTGCGCGCTAACTGAGTCGCCAGCTGCAATTGTGTAATGGTTAATGAATTTTCTTCCGCCATCAAAAGTTGTTACTAAAGCCATAAT
>Ga0209757_10000198_pt1 | contig 15221 bp, 18 predicted proteins | sample ETNvirome_6_1000_FD_185472 | JGI IMG/M metagenome (GOLD analysis project Ga0209757, IMG submission 185472) | Marine viral communities from the Pacific Ocean - ETNP_6_1000 (SPAdes) (version 2) | ecosystem: Environmental > Aquatic > Marine > Oceanic | place: Pacific Ocean | collected 2013-06-19 | reverse complement strand
CCGGTGACTCCAGTAAGTCCGGTGACTCCGGTAAGTCCGGTGACTCCAGTAAGTCCGGTGACTCCGGTAAGTCCGGTGACTCCGGTAAGTCCAGTGACTCCGGTAAGTCCAGTGACTCCGGTAAGTCCAGTGACTCCGGTAAGTCCAGTGCAACCAGTGCAACCCGTACAACCTGTGTCCCCGGTGACTCCAGTCCAGCCAGTGACTCCAGTCCAGCCAGTGACTCCGGTGACTCCAGTTCAGCCGGTGACTCCGGGTTCAGTAAGTCCAGTGACTCCAGGCAACGGCAATGGTTCAGTAAGTCCAGTGACTCCAGGCAACGGCAATGGTTCAGTGAGCCCAGGCCCAGGCAACGGCAACGGCAATGGGGATGGCAGTGGGTATGGTTATATGCCGGGGATTCAAACGCCGATATCTGATGCTCTTTTCTTTCCACCACGTCAATCAATCCGACTCGAACCAACAACCCTGCTTGGCAGAGTTCTGGCAGAACGATGGAGAAACCTTGGATGACTTACCTCAACCTCATTAATTCGGTGTTGCGGAGACTGCGTGAGAACACCGTTGACACCTCTGCAGAAACAACTTATTCGGCAATGATCGGCGATCTTGTCAATGACGCAAAAACCACCATCGAGCAAAGCCACCAATGGACTGCTCTGAGAAGCACTGTTGTGTTCCCAACCGTGGAAAGCCAGGTTTCATATTCGCTCACAGGTGCGGGCCAGGCTTCAATCTTGCACGAAGCCATGAACGACACATCCAACTGGTCCTTGCGTCAGAAAACTAAAAATTATCTTAATGATCAAACTTACTTTGGCGAGGCTCCCAACAGCGCACCGACTGACTACATTTGGAATGGCACAGATTCTGATGGGGATTTACAAATTGATCTTTTCCCAACACCTGACGGAATTTACAGTTTGCGGTTCGATTTGGTGATTCCACAGGCAACTCTGGCTAGTGATGCCACCAAATTGAAAATCCCGTCATTTCCTGTAGTTCAACTTGCGTTCGGAATGGCACTGAGGGAGCGAGGAGAAACTGGAGGACAAAGCGCAGTCGAGCAATTCAGTCTTGCAGGAATGGCTTTGAGCGATGCAATCCAGATCGACGCAAATAAATACCAAAACGAACTCACTTTTGTGGCTGTATAGATATGGCACAACCCTTACAAAACATCACTATTTCTGCTCCAGGTTTTGCTGGGCTAAACACGCAGGATGCGCCTCTGACGCAGGAGCCCAGTTTTGCCGCAATTGCGAATAATTGCGTTATCGACAAAGAGGGCAGAATTGCATCCCGAAAGGGCTATACGATGGTGTCAACGAATGGCCCAGCTGTTCTCGGTTCATCAGCTGGGATTGAATCGATTGGTGAATTCATTGAGACAGATGGCACGAAGGTGGTGTTCTCGGCAGGCAACAACAAGATCTTCAGCGGGACCAGCACCCTCACTGACATCACTGCCAGTTTAACGATCACGGCGAACAACTGGGCAATGTGTCCACTTGCCAACAAGTTTTACTTGTTTCAGAGAGGCCACCTCCCTTTAGTTTACGATGCCGCAACCAGCGCATTAACAACGATTGTTGCCCATAGTGGTGCGGTGGGAACTCCACCGTCTGCCCATATTGCCATTACTGCTTTCGGGCGAATATGGGCTGCAGATGTCACGGGGAACAAACAAACACTGTATTGGAGTGATCAGCTGGATGGCGTGGACTGGTCAACCGGATCGAGCGGGTCGTTAGACCTGACCACTGTTTTCCCTGGTGGGTTTGATGAAATTGTGGCTCTTATGGCTCACAATAATTTTCTGATCATCCTCGGCAAAAGATCAATCCTGATCTATTCGGGAGCAGGAACCCCATCAACGATGACACTCAGTGACACCATTTTGAACATCGGGTGTGTTTCCAGAGATGCGGTTCAATCAACAGGCAAGGATGTTTTGTTTCTCGATTATTCTGGCGTGAGATCACTTTCGAGAACCATTCGAGCAGAATCCAGCCCAATTGGTGACATCTCCAAAAACGTGAATAACGACATTAAAACCAGGGTACAAGCTGAAACCGGCAATATCAAAACAGCCTACGATGCAAATAATGCTTTTTACTTGGTGAATTTCCCCACAATTGGGGTGCTGTACTGTTTCGATACTCGATTTCCCTTGGGTGATGGGAGTTATCGAACAACAACATGGACATCCATCAACCCGCTATGCTTTGTCGTGACAGACACTGATGCGCTTTATCTAGGGGTAGCAACAGGAATCGGTGAATACACCTCAAATACAGATGATAGCTCTGCCTATTCGCTGCAGTATTTTTCACATCCTTTGGGATTTGGGGATTCTTCGAGATTGAAGTTTATGAAGAAAGTCAACGTCACGACTTTCAATGGAGCTGATGCTACGGTTGTTCTCAATTGGTCCTATGATTATGAGACGGACTACCAGAAACAAGCGTACACGCTCACTGGCAGTGATGCAGCCCAATACAACATCTCCGAATACAACATAACTGCCGAATATGCGAAATCACTGACCTTGATCAACACGCAGAAGGTCAACACAACGGGGAGCGGGTCGGTGGTCACGGTGGGAATTACCAGCGATGTGAACGGAAGTGAGATTGCGTTTCAAGAACTTAACATTCACAGTTTGATTGGAAGGATTAATTGAAATGAGCAGCTATACGGTCACAACCAATTTCGGGGCAAAGGATTCTTTGCCAAGTGGGTCTGCGTTGAAGGTGGTGAAGGGTACGGAATTGACCACTGAATTTAACAATATTGCAACAGCAGTGAACAGCAAATCGAACGCAGCGTCACCAACTTTCACCGGCTCTGCATCGTTTGTGAACCTGAGTGTGAGCGGAACCTTTACCGGCGCAACAACAATTGATGGGGGGACTTTCTGATGCACACTTGGAAACATCGTGGGGAACAAGTGATGGGATTCTTCACTGAAGACCAATATCAACCAATTCGCAACTTGCTGGGAACAATTGGTCAGGTGGCTACCACCGAGAGTGCCATCAGCGATCTCAGGGGTATGGGCGAAAGTGCAAAAACATTCATTGGATTCCCAGAAGACGAAAGCTTATACGACACCATAGAAGAATCGACTCAATTCAAGCCCTTCACCGTGACGGCGATGCCGGGGTCGGTTGCAACCACCGCAAAGGGTGGAACCACGTACAGTCTGAGCGACGAGCAAACGGCACTAGAATCATCTCTGCGAACTGGTGGTTCAAGGCTTGTTAATGCGCTTCTCGGCAGGGGCGAATATGGGACTTTAGATGAGGCAACAGGCGAGTATTCACAAAATCTGAGAGCAGACCAGCAAAGATTAATTGATTTGTTGGAGGTCAATGCGCTAGACCCACAGGGGCAGACCTTTCGAGGTACTCGGCAGGCTGAGTATATCAGGGACTTGAGTGACCCATTTAGCGCGGTAAATCTAGCAGGTACTGAATCCACCGTGTTTAACAGGCTCCAGGCACTCAGGGCTCCAGGGGAGGAGCGCGAAAGACTGGCACTCGACCAAAAGCTCTTTGCGCAGGGAAGGCAAGGCCTCAGAACTGCACAATACGGGGGCTCTCCAGAAGAACTTTCATTAAACCAGGCGATTCAAGAACAACGCTCTGCGGACGCATTGAGCGCGATGAGCCAGGCCAGGACTGACGCAGCGACAAGGGCAGACCTTACAGGCCAGGGGATTGACTTCGCCAGGCTGGATCAGGACGCAAGAAGTAGAGCCAGGCTCCAGGCTCTGCAGCAACAGGCAGATGAAAAGCAGATAACCGCAAATATAGCAGACACGCTGCTTTCCGGCTCATATCGCGGGGGCCAGGAACTTATTAAAGCAACTCAGCCAAGTGTCAATTTGGCAGACATTGCGACAGTTGCCGGCAGGCAAATGGGTGGATACTCTCGTGACCTTGGTTCGCAGTACCTGGATTACGATCTGGCAACTGAGGAGCAAGCAGTTGAGTTGAGGCGGCAATCACTCAAGTCCTTGTTCGATCTTTTGATTGCCGAAAACAACCAAATGGCAAGCCGTCAACCCATCGCAATTAACCCCTCTGCTATGCCGGGGGGAGGTGGGACACAGCCAGGTTTCACGTGGCCCTGGTAAATATAAAGGAACAGACAAATGGCAGAACTAACAGACATTTCCTTGCTATTTGAGGACATCATCGATACCCCTGCGAAGAGAAGGCGGGAGGTTGAGCGGGCATCTATGTTGGCAGCAGAGCAGATGAAGTCCACAAGACCTTTCTCTCTGCTCGCCCAGGGCATTGCTAGTGGCATTCCAGGGCAAACAGAGGCAATAAGGCAAACTGCCAAGTCGTTTGGTATGGATGCTTTTAAGACCCCTGGGGAGCGGTTGGCAGAGCAACTAAGGGGGGTCAACACGCAAACTCGGGCAGGTCAACAAGAGGCTATAGAGATGGTTCGCCAGGTTGATCCGGGGAAGGCTTATGCGCTTCAGGACGCTTATGCTAGGCAGCAGATGGATACAGCGACCAGAGATGCCCAGCTGGCTAATCGATACCAGATCAATAGCAAAATATATTCGACTGGTGGGATGTTCAACCAAACCGCGACAGGCGAAGTGTCGTTTGTTGTTCCTGCAACTGATTTGAGTCCGGCGCGAACCCTTACCGATCCCGCGGCAGTTGCGAGAGAGATCTATTTGGCTGAAGCAGCCGAAGCGCAAACCGACCTTGAGCAGCAAACAGCCTTAGCGAAAGCAAGGAGCGCAGCTGATGCCATGCAGGCAAGGGTCACATCTGCCATTGACCAGGCGAATACCATAAAAGATAACGTCGTGTTGTACGATGAAGCTCTTCGACAAATTGAAGAGGAGGGCGCAACGCCAGGCTTTTTGGACAGGTGGACTCCAGCTGTTTTCAGAAGCGCTGCCGACAAGGTTTTCACCCAAATAGCCAGCCAGCTTGGATTGCAGGTGATTGCCGGCACAACCTTTGGGGCATTGTCAGAAAGAGAGCTGGCATTGGCGATGGAAACCGGCATGCCCAAGTTCACCAAAGTAGAGGAATATAAGGATTACCTGATTAGAAAAAGAGATGCAGAGCAAAAATTAATGCGGGAATTCGTTTTCTATGCCAACTATCTGAGGACAGAAGGTTACGAGATGTCCGCAATTGAGGCCCAGGATGTCTTTAACAGGACACGCGCAAGCGTCAGGACCGAAGAGGATGTTCAGCTGGTGGGGACAGATGGAAACCCACTGGAACTGATCCAAACAGCGGACGAATTTGAGGCTCTGCCGAGTGGGACCGAATACACGGCAGACGGCATAAGCATTTCTGTGAAGCCGTAGGGGATAAGCATGAGTAATGGGGAATCACGTCAAGTTGTTGGCAGAGATAAATTCGGTGGCAAAATAATTGGGCCGGATGGTCAGCCTGTCATGGTGGATTTCGAGCCAAGGTTTACGGTTGATACCCCTTTGCTGCAGAATCTGGAGCGTGGCCTGCTCAAAATTCCAGGGGCTCCCACACTTATGGCAATAGCAGGCAGAGCAAATGCAAATGTATTGGGTGTGGTGGACTATCTCGGCGTTGATGTTGTCAACGAAATAATCAAGATTGCTGGCAGCGAGTCCCGTGTTCCATCTGTTTCCGACAGTGCAAGAAAGGTATTGGGAATCGGGGATTCCAGCACAGAGTTGCTGGGTGAAGGGTTGCTGCGTGATGTCGTTACCACCGGCACTGATTTGGGCATGGTTGCGATACCTGGTGGGGCTGCGATAAGGGCTCCTGCTAAAATATTGCAACCAATTGCAAAGTACGCCGAATCAACGGGGAGGGGAATTTTAAGGCAGCTGGGTCAAGGCACTGTGGCACGGGATATAAGCACAGGATTTGTTTCCGGTGCAGCCAGAGAGCTGGGTGAGGCTACTGAGATTCCTGTTGTCCCGCAGTTGATGGAATTCCTTGCGCCGATGCTTTTACCCTCCACCATCCCCGGCGCACCACAGGCGGTCTCAAAGATAAAAGACACAGCAGGCGCAGTGGCTGGATGGCTCGACAATTTATTTACGAATAGCCGGAACTTTTCAGCCGGGTTGGAAAATTTGTCAAGCTACACCAAAGAAGGGGCTGAACGAATCCTGTATGACTCGATGCTGCGCTCGGGAAAAACAGTGGATGAGCTTGTCGGAGCCTATGAGCTGATGCTGGCTCGAAGCACCGAGGTAATTCCGGCAGATGTTGATGACACCTTCAGGGCATATTTACGAGCCATAGGGAACAAAGTCCCAGTCATCATGGGTAGAAGTAGGCAGGTGCTTGATGCACGGGACTCAAGACAAGCTGAGAGGCTGTCTTCAACCCTGGACTCCTCTATTGGTGTTCCAGGGCTATCCGCTGCAGATGAGATTATTCGGCTTGATGCAATCACCAGGCCAACCATCAATGCGGCATATAGAGAAGCGCAGCAATTAGGTTCGAGCGGGTTTGTATTTCCCTCACGGATCGAGCATTTACTGGGCGATCCCAAAACCTCACTTGGTAAAGCCAGAGCGAAAGCGGATCAATATGCCAGGGATGCTGTGCTGCTGGATCAGAATTTCACCCATTTTGATTTGATTGATGCAACCAAAAAGGAGTTGGATGATCAGATCGGCAAGCTGATCAGGGCAGGCCGAATGAACAGGGCGCGAAGTCTGATACAACAAAAAAAATTGCTTGTCACGGAAGCGGATAAGGCTTTCCCTGGATACGCCAAAGCAAGGCAACTGCATGCAGACAAAGCAGCACTTGAGGGTGCTGCAGATGCTGGGATTAACATCAGGAAACTCAAGCCCCGAGATGTCAGGAACTTGATGGACACAATGGGTGAGGCTGAACAGCGAATGTTTCGCCTGGGTGCTAGAGATTCAATTATTGAGAGGATGAATGACACAACTATCGGGGCAAATGCAATCAGAAGCATTTACCGCTCCCCCAACGAGAGAACCAAGCTCAGGATGTTATTCCCGAGAACCCGTGCAGGCCAGAAGGCTTTTGATGACCTCATAGATAATATTGAGATGGAAGGCGAATTCAGGATCACAAGAACGGCAGCAAAAGGCAACTCGACCACTGCGCTCCAGCTCGAAACTGCTAGTAGCATGGAGGATGCCTTTAACATAGCCAGGGGTGCTATGGGCGATCCATTCGCTCAGGCATCGCTTATGGCGAAAGTGTTCAACAGATGGAGCAACAAGGGCAACCCACAGGCTCAAATAGAGGCATATACCATGGTTGGTGACATCCTTTTGAGTTCTGGCTATTCCCCGGAGAAACTTCAAAACATGCTCAGGGCAGGGGCTGATCAAGCACTGAGTCTGGCTTTGACTCGAACCGTATTCAGGAACTCACCGAGGGTGATTCAGGGCATAAAAGGAATGGGGCTTGTCGAGATGTTTAATTTCTTCACTCAAATGCAAAAAGATGAACAGGACAACGCAAATCTCCAGTCGCAATTACCAGATTGATCTGTACCTAATTTTGTACCTAATTTACACGGTATTCCTATGATTGCGTATGAGTGTCTTTGAGTGCATTTATTTATTTCCCTATTGGTAACAACAGCTTGCAACGCATTCATTCACACTCATGTAACCTTAAAAGATGCCCTCCGAGAGTTCGAATCTCTCCTCCTCCGCCATTATATCTACCGCTAAATCAATAACTTATCTTTTTCTAAACGTCATTTTTAGTGTTTTGTACCTAATTTGTACCTAATGAGGAGTGGCGGAGTAGGAGGGATTTATTCTGAGACTCTAAAAGCGAGTTATCCATCTTCGAATATTCTTCGATCCATTCGCTGTAGGTGTTGAGAAACACTTGAATTGAATGCCCCATCTGTTCAGCTCCCTTCGCTGGCAAAACTCCATTCGTAAGTAATTCTGCAGCGCGAGTATGCCGGCAAGTGTAAGGCGTTCTGTTGTTTTCCTTGCCATAAGGTATTTTCAATTCCTGGTGAATCCTTAGCCATTCCTCATTGAAGATTTCCGACTTCACATTGAATCCATTTTGTGTGTTAGGAAAAACCCAGGTTTGACCAAAGCGGGAAGGGGCATTGCGTAGTTCATTACTGACCCATTTGGGAATGTAAACTCTTCGATTTCTTCCTGTCTTTGTTGTTTCCTTGATCTTAAAGTCGGATACGCACCGTTGTATCGTTAAAAACTCGCCATCAAAGTCATCCCATCTCAGTGCCAGTAGCTCCTGCGGACGCAAACCACAACCGATAAAAATGGTGAAATACAGCTTGATGTTGAAACCAGCCCTACCATTTACCTGGCAAGCAGCAATAAGCTCCTCAACCTCATCAGGCAGATAACGGCTTATCTTGGATTTTTCATTCGCAAGCCTTGATTTTCCAGCCCATATTCTATTCACCGGATTATCAAGTTTGAAGGCTCGAAAAACATTGGAAAGGGATTGGCAGTAATTCTTTTTTGTTTTAGTTGAGTAAACAGATCCTTCATCCTCAAGGTCAACAAAATATTCCAGAACATCCTCATCAGTAATATCGCACATCAACCAATTTCCAAACGCAGGAATCCAATGAGTGTTCAAGTGCTTTTTGTAATCAGCGATAGATGCACTATCCAAATCTCTTGTGTAGATTTTTAGATAACGCTCTGCTGCCTGAGAAAAGGTAATTAGATTCTTATCTGTTTTTGTTTTAGATTTGGTGGCTTTTGATCTTACTGGTTCATTCAAAAGCAATCGCGCCAGGTATTTGTCTCGTAGTTTTCTGACACGAACAAGATCAGCCTTACGGGTTACATCCGAATCACGGATTATTTCATTAACAATATACCTGTTGTCGTGCCAAATTTTTATTCTAAACTTGCCGCGATGTTCATCTATATTTGGCTCTGCGTCCCATATTCTCTTAGCCATTTTTTTGCTTCTCCCACGTTGATTAGAGTTTGCTTCCCGATCACTTTATAATGCTTCCCATTCGTCCAGTGCTTCTGCATCCAGTTGGTGACAACTTTATTTGTTACGCCTAGTTCTTCAGCATATCGTCTGCGATGCACATATTCTAAAGTCATTTCCGTGTTCCTTTTACTCACAATAACTCCTATTACACTTCGGACAGCCTGTCACCAGGTCTGAATAAGCAGGAGGGAAAGCAAGAAAATCGAAACCACATTGACACTTGCAACTCCGTGGAAAAGACACCCAGGCATTGAACGCATCCTGGGTTTCCAGCACCTTCTTAATGCAGACCTCCCGGCTTTCTCCGCCACTCTCGATCTCAGTAATCCTTTTTCACAAAGTTAATAGAGATCGTATTGATCGTTGTCGTAGAGTCTTTGTGCTTGCTCTTGGTAGTACGATTTGTCCTTGTGTTCTTCAACCCAGAACCCTCGCGCCTCTACATAGAGATCCCTTACAGCATCCAAGTCCCGCTCGGCACTCTTCCTTGACCCATACTCCTTTTCATTCGGTCTGAACTCTTGGTTGCACTCATCACGGCCCATAATAATGTAGCTCATAATGCTAACTCCTCATGCCGAAAATGGCAGATCAGCCTCATCCAGCTCAATCTTGCGGGGCTTGGCCTTTGCTGCAGCTCTACCCCTGGGAGGTACATCGTCATCAGAAGGTGCATAGGCGCCTTTTGAGTCGAGCATCTGCATTTCATGGCAGACAATCTCTGTGCTGTAGCGCAAAACACCATCCTGCTCCCAATTCCTGGTTTGCAGCTTACCCTCGATATAGAGCTTGGACCCCTTGTGTACATACTTCCCAACAATCTCAGCCAGACGATTGAAAAACACCACTCGATGCCATTCGGTTTTCTCTTTCTGTTCACCGCTGGTTTTGTCCTTCCAGTTCTCGCTCGTTGCCAGCGACAGATTTGCCACCGTGTTGCCATTGGGCAGCTCTGTCCCGTCAGGGTCGTTGCCCACATTGCCGATCAAAATTACCTTGTTAACGCCTCTCATTTGCTGTTGCTCCTTGCAGTTACCACTGCGTGAATGATCTCTTGTGTTATTAACTCCACCTCATTCTCAACGTTCCAGACCAGCTGAGGGTCCGGTGCGTACAGGACCGATGCAATGGGAGGATCAAAATCAGGGTGATAGGAGATGAACTGGCAGCTCGTTGCACCCAGGTGATGCATGCAGGCGATCTGTGCCAGCATTTGTGTTTCGTATTTCGCCGGAATAATAAAATCATGCAGAAACGTGAAGTGTGTATGCTGCTCTGGACATTTGATTTCCACCAAAACAGAAGCGTCATCCTGCATCACGCCATCAGGCGAAGCCCCAAAATAGGGGATTGTTTCATGCAGCTGAAAAGGGACATCAATGATGCGCTGTCCGGTGATGTCCTCCCAGGCTTGTTTAGCATGGGGTTCACGCTCCAGGCCAGTCTTCATGGAATAACTCTGGAAGACAGAGGCCATTTTACCCGTGAACTGCTCTGCCGCTTTAGACAGCACCAGCGACCTCCTCTGCGCCGAATACTCACCGTTTCTTTTGGTTTGGATGGCATCATGTAAAATGGATGCAGTAATCGCCCCGATCCGGTCAGGATTATTCGAAGGGTTCTCCTGGTGCGGGTTAAGCTGCCTGGTCATCGGCTAATTCTCCCATTCGCAAGCGCAAAGCCTTTTCCCAGAGCCCAATCTTTTTTACAACATCAGGCTCAAATTTCGCATTGATCTTTGTCATTACCTTGTTGAGGTCAGCCACTGAGCCTGTGATGGTTTTCTCATCCAGGTTATAGCCCACGCCAGCCCACAACATTGCCAGCGCAGCTGTGAGCGGATTGGCCTTCTCAGCCTTTCCCTGCGACTTGGGTTTTTTTGTGGCTTTGCTGGGTTTGGGTTGGGGTTGGGATTGTTGGGCCAGGGCAACGGTCAGTTCATCTGCAGAGGCATATTCTGTGCCAGCAAGTCCAAGGCACGCCAAGCTGCGACCAATAGCCGAGGTTTCACAATTTTCGATATGGGAGGTTGTGTTGATTTTCGTTGACCCAGCAACCTCATGGGCAATGCCGGTGGCTTTTACCACACCCTCTGGATTCCGCACGGTTGCCTTGATGACGCAATCACCGGCATTGAAATGGGTGATCTCGGTCTCAATTGCCCAGTCTTTGAATGCCTCTCGAAATTCGTTGACCCGAAGCACAACTGTCTTGTAATCCTTGCCGTGCATGTTCACCACGCCTTTCTTCGTCATGCGATTTCTCCTTCAGCTCGTTAAATTCTTCGTTGCTTACCGCTCCCCAAAGAGCCAGCACCACAGCGACCCTGGCAGCATTTGCTAATGCGACTTTAGACATATATATAATTTGTATTCATTTTACTAATGTGAGAATCCAAAAAAAAGCTACCGAATGTCGATAACTCCAATGACCTTACCAATCACCGCATCCTTTTTTGTCAGCTGGAAAACAGAATTCTTAAATTTTGGATTCACCAGCTCGCAATGCCCTTCACCCATCCACCTCGCAAAGGTGAGTTTCTCCTGTCGCAGCAAGGCTGCATCATCCCCTGGCTCCGGGGACACGTCACAATCCACTACAGCCAGCACACCGGCATTCAGAGAGGGTGACATAGCATCGCTGGCGATTTTGAAAGCAAAGGTATTGGCAGAGTGCGATGCCGGAAACGATATGTGTTCAGGTGTAGCCTTTGCCCTCGCTGTCAGCGTCCCTGCTGCTACATTACGCACCAGTGTTGTAACTTCCTTGTTTGATCCCTCAACCAACGCAATGTCCTTATCTGTGACACCAACAACTGGATACCCTTGTGCTAAAGCAGCTAATCGAGGCGAGAACTCCGCAACTTCGCAGCCGATATGCTGGGCGAAGATGATTGCGCGTTCCAGGTTGATTGCTGAAAAGCCTGTCAGGATCTGAGAAACTCGACTCTGACTGACACCCAGCGTGTTCGCTATATCCACCTGCTCCAGCGGTTTGTCACCTCTGGAGACTTGTCCGGCAACTCGAATTTTGTAGAGCCGGTTAAGTTTTCTGCATTCTTGTAGCTGCTGCTCAGTAGGCATACACCCGATATTAGCTAACCTAATGGGTGATTACTATAATTAATTTGAAAATATTGCCAATACGTATGATTTTTGCATAGTTTGCAGGAAGGAAAAACATCAAATAATAACTATTTAAGGCAAAAATTGTGGCATGGTAATCGATTGCGTTGTGGTCTGGTTAGCCCGAGACTTAATTACAAAAAAAGAAAGCCACCAAATCAATCAAAAAAACCAATGCCGCGGTATACTCACCAGGTCATGGACAGCAAACAAAATGATCTTAATAAGCTGCGCAAAGCGTGGCTTTTTGTAAAAGCTGCAACAGGGAAAACGCAGGTACAAGCCAGCGAGGAAATGGGGTGGGCGCGGAGCATGTTTTCTCTCATACTCACAGGCAGGGTGCGCCTGACCGAAAACAAGCTCTACACAATCTCGAATTACCTGAGCATTGACCCGCTCAGCATCAACCCACAGGCCTTTTTGCCCAGGTGGTCTGCACTTCCAATTCACTATACAGCCAGTGGACAACCGTCTCCCGTTGGAACCCATTGGCTGGATTCGGCACAAAAATCAGACCAGTTCACTGTGCTTGTTGATATTCCCACAAAGGTTATGGTGGGTGAGGACGCTGCCGGCATTGGCGGTTTTTCAAATATTCCAATAAACACAATTTTACTGTGTGCGCCAAATCAAAAACGTGTAATTCAGGGCCACTCACGCAACTGGAAGCCGATTGATACACCCCTTTGGTGGGTGATGACCCCTAATAAGAACCAAATTATTCGAAATCCAGTCAAACCAAAGATGCCGAAGTCAATAAAAGTTGTTCAAATCATCGCCATCTACTTGCTGTAAAATAGTTAAATATTTAGTGTTTATTATATTGCCTTTGGTAATTGGGTGGGTTAAATTTACCTGGTGAAAAACGCAATAAAACAATTCAAAAACCAGGCCTGCAAGGAAAAACAGAAAAAACTCCAACCCAATGGTCGCGCCTGGTCCTATCGGTACTTCGCGGATCAAACAAACTTTACAGAGCAACATCTCAAACGCATCACCTCCCCAAGCTACCCGCAAAGGCCTTTCCTGGATGAAGCCATCACCATTGCGACAATCCTGGACATACCGCTGACAAAGGCCGTTGGTTTCTGCAATGGCTGCAGTCAGACCAAGGCTTTGGGCTCGATGTCGAAGTTCATCCTCGATGAGCTTGCCCATGCCCAGGCAGACTATGACCGGCTCGCTCTTCGAATCCAATTGCTCAACAAGCACCACCAAGAAATTATCAAAGCCATCAATAGTTGACACTTTTTTTTGGTTTTGTCATATTAGTGTATTTAATGTGAGTTCAATTTGTTATGTCATCGAGAAGCAAAATTCCCCTGCATGATTTCAAGCAACAATTCTCTCTCACCCAGGGAGAAATCGGCAATATGTTTCATTTTTCCCAGGGGGCTATCTCCGAAATGTTGAGAACAACATCTAACGGCACTCGGCGTTGCTCGGTGAAGCGCGTAGGTAAAAAATGGGAGTTGTATGAAGAAAAGACCATCGGGGTTGGATCGCTCCCTTGGATGTGAGCAGTTCATTGGCCTCGTTGAGAGCATAACGGGCAGCAAGGCATACCAAGAGGGCTCTGAGGTGCGCGTTAGATGCCCCTCCCACCTGGGTTCCAGTGCATCTTTGAGCGTCAGACAGACAGGAGAGCGCCTGCTGCTGTGGTGTTACGCAGGTTGCACAGTTCACGAGATCTGCAAGTCGGTGGGTATCTCGGTGGGCCAGCTCTTTTCCGCAGGGACTCAAGTCAACGAACCAAGATGGAAGCGAGAGCGAAGACAAATTGATAAAGCGATTATCTTTCTCTGGACCGCGGACAGAAAAGCGAACCGAGCCATCACTGAAGCCGACAAAAAAGCGTTCAGGTCAGCCCAAGGGCGCATTGAAAAATTTAACCAAAGCGGAAACAAAGGCTGAAATTGAGGCTGCTGTTGCGCGTTTTTTGGCATCTGGCAAAAAAATCCAGATCATTGAGCCTGGCGAAACCAGGCTGGAACAACACCTCTTCACTAAGGATTGACAGACATGGCTGGCGATTGGATTAAGTGCGAAATCAGTCTGCGCGAGAAACTTGAGGTGTGGCAAATAGCATCGAGTCTCGATCTGGATATTGATGCTGTGGTTGGGAAGTTGCTCCACATTTGGGGTTGGTTTGACCAGCACACCACTGACGGTGACGCTCACTGCGTCACAAATGTGACGCTCTTGCGTTTAGACCACAGTGTCAATGCCAAAGGTTTCTGCCAGGAAATGATGAAATGCGGGTGGATGTTCCTCGAAGATGGCGTGATTAAGATCCCAGATTTCGACAAACACAACGGACAAAGCGCAAAAAAAAGAGCGCAGACCGCCCGAAGAACCGCTAAATATAGGGGGCAAACCAACTGTGACGCACCCAGCGTCACAAATGTAACGCTCAAAGCGTCACCAGAGAAGAGAAGAGAAGAGTATATAAAAAAGAAAACAAAACAAAAAAGATTTGTGCCACCAACCCTTGAAGAGGTCACGACTTATTGCCTGGGTCGTGACAACGGAATTTCGCCGGCAGCGTTTATAGACCACTACGCCACCAACAACTGGATGCGTGGAAGAAACAAAATTTCCAATTGGAAGGCCTGCGTAAGAACCTGGGAGAATAATAAATCCCAATCCACACCTTCCCCTGCGACAGCAAGCTCGGTTCTGCTGTGAAGCCGAATGAGATCAGAGAGTTTTCTGTACCGTCACTCCAGGTAGCTGCAGGCGATGCGCTTGCCCATCAGGTTATTGACCTGGCTGACCATGAAGATGATTTGATTGAGGAGATGGCAGCGGACCGAAGCATCACCGGCATCAAACTGCCATGGGAAAAAACGCACGAGCTGGTGAGGCTCAGGGAAGGTGAATACTCAGTTTTCTGCGGGCAATCAGGACATTTCAAATCGACCCTGGCATTCCAGATCGCGCTGTGGGCTATGCGTGAGGCAAAGGTGGGGATCGCTTCAATGGAGATGCGAAGGTCTGACGTTGAGGACATCTTTTGTCAACAAGCCGCAGGGGATATGGCTGGTGAAATCCCATCAGAATCATTCAAGCGGCAACTGCTGCGATGGCAAAAGGGCAGGATGCTGCTGTTCGACCA
>Ga0209757_10000197_pt1 | contig 15282 bp, 12 predicted proteins | sample ETNvirome_6_1000_FD_185472 | JGI IMG/M metagenome (GOLD analysis project Ga0209757, IMG submission 185472) | Marine viral communities from the Pacific Ocean - ETNP_6_1000 (SPAdes) (version 2) | ecosystem: Environmental > Aquatic > Marine > Oceanic | place: Pacific Ocean | collected 2013-06-19 | reverse complement strand
GTAGGAGCTACTGGAGCTGCTGGACCTACTGGACCTGCTGGACCTCCGGGACCTGCTGGACCTGCTGGACCTGCTGGACCTCCGGGACCTGCTGGACCTGCTGGACCTGTAGGTGTCACAGGTGCAACTGGAATTGTAGGAGTCTCAGGAGCTACAGGAATTGTAGGAGTCTCAGGAGCAACTGGAGCTGATGGACCAACTGGACCTGATGGACCTGCTGGACCTCCCGGACCTACTGGACCTGCTGGACCTCCCGGACCTACTGGACCTGCTGGACCTACTGGACCTGCTGGACCTACTGGACCTGCTGGACCTACTGGACCTGCTGGACCTCCCGGACCTAGTGGACCTACAGGCGCTACTGGATATATAGGCGCCCAATTACAATACTACTTTGATACAGCTACTTATGGTACGACACCCATCGCAACTTATTTTACTTTACACAATAATACTCTATCTACAGCTACTAACACTATCTACATGAATTACACAGCATTATTACCTAATGCAAATGTTAAAGATTTCACTGAAAGTTGGGATGACCAAACAGTTAGCCCTAGAGGTTATCTAAAATTCCAAGATGAGCGTAGCCCTGATAATTGGGTTATCTGGTATATTAATAATGCTATAGTAGACGACGCAGCTTCTAGCAGTTTACAAATACCAGTAACTGAAGTTTCTAATAGTGGGTCTTTTGGTGATGATGACAGAATTATTATTGATTGGTATAGAGTAGGAGATAAAGGAGATACTGGAGCGCCGGGACCTACTGGACCGGGCGGACCAACTGGACCTACTGGACCGGGCGGACCAACTGGACCTCCGGGACCTCCCGGACCTGCGGCTAGTGTAGGTGCTACAGGAGCTGTTGGACCTGCTGGACCTCCCGGACCTACTGGACCTGCTGGACCTACTGGACCTGCTGGACCTACTGGACCTGCTGGACCTCCCGGACCTGCCGGACCTACTGGACCTGCTGGACCTACTGGACCTGCTGGACCAACAGGACCCGGTGGTGTTACAGGAGCTACAGGAGCTGGAGGACCAACAGGACCTACAGGACCTACAGGACCTACTGGACCTCCCGGACCAACAGGGTCTCCCGGTGGTGGTGGTAGTATAACTCATGCAGGCGCTGGTGGTAATGCATTAGTGGTTGGACCTCAACCTGTTACATGGTTCCCAAGTGGTGCACCTGTAGAATTCTTTGATATGGCTGGTATAGGAATGGCTGCTCATGGTTATTTATCTACCCAAGTTGGTGGAGTTGATTATTATTGGCCTGTATGGATACAGCTATAGATACCTTTATATAGTGTCATGACATACTGCAGTAGTGATTGAAATGAAAAGAATGCGTTTTCATGTTTTAGGGATGCCTCACACTAAGACAATAGATTGGTGGGGAACTTGTGCTTATACACAAAAGGTTCTTAAATTATGCTCTATGTTACATAGTTTAGGTCATGAAGTTTTTCATTATGGGACACAAGGTTCTCAAGTTGAATGTACTAAACATATAACTGTAATGAGCTCAAAAAAGCACAAAGCTAATTTTGGGGATGATTGGAAAAAAAACCATACGTTTGATATTGTTGATAAATATCATACTGAATGGTATACTAGAGCCGCTAAAGCAATAGATGAGAATTTAGAGGTTCAAGATTTTATTTTATGTATGTGGGGATTGGGACATCAAGGAGTGCTTGATAGAATACCTAACGTGCAAGGTAAAGCTCTCATAGTAGAGCCCGGTATAGGGTATGGAATAGAATCTCAGATTGATAAAAAGCTTTATAGAACTTTTAGAGTATTTGAATCTTATTCGTGGTATTCTTACTGCTTAGGTAGAGAAGAACCATTAACAATGGGATGTTTTACTACAGTGCCTACTTATGATGTAGTAATACCAAATTATTGGAATCCAGAAGATTTTATTTACAGCGATAAGAAAGAGGACTATTATTTGTTCTTTGGGCGCTGTTCAGAAGAAAAGGGTACTTTTGTTGCCGCTGAAGTATGCAAACATGCTAATGTAAAATTAGTAGTGGCAGGACAGACCCAGAAAGGAGCAGAACCTTTAAAAAATTATAAGAATATAGAATTTGTAGGGTTTGTTAGTAACGAGAAACGAGCAGAATTGATGAGTAAGGCTAAAGCTGTATTTACAGCATCTCAATTCCATGAACCTTTTGGTGGAGTGGCTGTGGAAGCTCAAATGTGTGGCACTCCTGTTATTTCTAGTGATTGGGGAGTATTTAATGAAACAGTCTTACATGGAAAGACGGGTTATAGATGTAGAACTTTGGACCAGTATCTTTATGCAGTAAATAATGTGGATAAATTAAAACCTGAGATTATTCGTTCATGGGCTGAAAGTAATTTCTCTACTAAGAGAATAGCTCCTATGTATCATGAATATTTTTCCATGCTGCATAGTTTATGGGATAAAGGGTGGTATGATATTAGAGAAGACTTGAATGGAGAATGGTTAGCTAAATCTTATCCTTCAGATATTACCTTTATATCTAGAAAAGACCTTCATGATAAATTAATGTCTTTCCAAAACTTTATATCTACAGGTGAGGATTTTCCCTATAATTATTATTTAAACATAATGTCGGCATTAAAAACACAAAACGGTCCTATTAATTTATGGACAGTTAAAGATTATGAAAGCGAATATTATCAATTATTAAAAAATAAAATAAATGTAATAGATGTTAAAGAACATCCTATATATAAAATATTTTACCAAGAAATTATAAATGCTCCTATATTAGAAGGAGCTAGTAAGCATGATATAGCGGTTTGTATATTCGACTATTTATCATGGGGTATTAGAGCTCGTGAAGGAGGTAGTTGGTCAGGTTTAGGAAGTTTATGTTTGGAAGACAGGACGGACTTAATTGAAGAAGATAAAGACTGCATTATAGGAAAGTGTCCACCAGAATGGAAAGAAAACTTCTTTTCACCATGTGGGAGTATATGGAAACCAAATTCTTTGACTGCACGAACTATTTTCAATATAATACAAGAAAAAATAAAACAACCCGCGAGTGAGTATGAATGGGGATGTTTAGGAATTAATGCATTTAATGAAGGCATTAAAAACAATATGGATAATATAAAAGTTTTACCACATGGCGTGTTATCTGCTCATCATGATGATGCAAATCACTTATTTGATGAAGTAGATAGTTTATACCCAAAAGCTAGAGTATTACCTCTATATACAACAGCGTATAATAAAATAAATAAAATACCACTGAGTAAATTGATAACTCCCGAGTGGATTGAAAAGACTGATTCATTATATACTAATACAATTAAAAAACTTTTAACAAAGGAGGAAATTAATGGCAAGATATAAAAGAATATTTGAACCATACTACTATCCCCATAACCCTAACTCTTGGGTGACATCAGAAGGGTTTTTCACTCTTGAGGAGTGTCAAAAAATAATAGAACAAGGGGAAGAGATAGGACTGCATGAAGCAGGTATAGATAGCGAAAACTATTCCAATGAAGCTCATCGTAAAGCAGAGATATCATGGATTGAACAAGAGGACCTTGAGTGGTTTTGGATTAAAATCCATAATAAAATTATTGAGATAAATCAGCAAGAATGGGGATTTAATTTAAAACATTTTGACGAGAAAGCTCAATATACGGTATACGATGGAGATGGTTCCCATTTTGGGTATCATATGGATAATGGAGCGGGACAGTTATCGGTGAGAAAAATTAGCATTTGTATAAATCTCAACGACCCATCAGAATGGGAAGGAGGAGAACTTCAATTTTACGATAAGCGTAGCGCTATACAAGGATTGGGTAATGTACACTTCTTTCCTTCATATATGCTGCATAGAGTTACCCCTGTAAACAGTGGTATACGCCGTTCATTAGTATTGTGGTCTGGTGGAGAGTTTTACAAGTAATTATAGGAGAAAACTTTATATACTAAGGTTGCGAATATAAGTATATGAAGGTTGGAGAGCGCGACGAGCTTCTCGTTCGTATGGATGAACGTGTCAAAACTGTATTCCACAGAATGGAGAATTTCGAGACTCTTTTTACCAACCACCTTTCTCACCATGAAACATGGGAGCGGGGAATGTTAACTCAACTTCGTTGGGGAATAGGCATTCTAGCTACTCTGTTAGGTGGAGTGATAGCAGCAATGAGGTATATGTAAATGGCATTAGATATAACGTGGAACACTACCATGCGCGACAGAGTACGCTTACTCGCAGGTATAGAAGCAGAAGAGTTAGATAATGCCACTTTAGATATATTATTAAATCTTTCAGCTGAATGGTTCACCGAAAATACGGGCACCACATTTGTTTTAAATGCTGATAACACCAAGGATAATTCTGTAATGTTTTATGCATGTTATTTATCATGTTTAGCTGCAAATGGTGTAGGTATTGAAAGAATACAAGTTGGAGACTTAGCGGTCTACTACGAGAATTCTGAATATGTACATTATAAAGAATTAGCAGAGCAGCAGCTCATCATGAAGCTCGGTTTAAGTATTAAGAGAACTACTTATAACGCGTCCCCCAACATTGGACCTGTCAAGTGGAAGAAGAACGTTCGCGGTGACGACGCTACACTTGTTATGTATCCAAAGCCGTTGGGGATGCAGTATGATTAGTAAACAGGGAGTTAAGCCCGGAACTTTGAATATGAATAGGGTCTTTAGGGCTCTAAGATATAGAACTGACCAAGCTAGGAAGGTAGTTTATCGTAGACCTCCTATATATGGTAAGGATAATTACGGAGTAGAAACAGGGGTAGTTAGTGGCAGCGAAATGTTGTTACCAGAATTACCTGCTATTATTAGACCTACCTTAACAGCCGATTACCAATTAGAGAGAGCGGGAGCTAATATAATTGGTGCAGCTCGTATATATACTCCTAATATTAGAACCATCAAAGGACTATCTAATTTTAATCAAGAAAACAATGTAGATTTTAATGAGATAGAAGGATGGGATAGACTGATAGACGTGAATCGTTATATCTATAACGTTCCTACGAGTGGCGCTTCTGGTTGGACATCGGGAACAGCAGATTTTACATTTGCGTCTGATGGACAAACTATAACAGCTACATTAGGTACAGATTATGATGGTGGTTTTTATTTTACTACTTCTGCTACTAATACCTTAGAAGCGGATAGGATTAGGTTTCAGATAAAGGCTAGTGGAGCTATAGAGTTTAGTAACTTTAAGAGCTTTAATGGAGGAACGCAAGATACTGACTATGCTATTACTTATACTCCTGCATCTTTAACTATACCTACAGATTCTTGGTTAACGGTGGATGTTCCTTTTGTATCAGGAACTGTCGCTGACGGAACTACTATTTATAAGAATGGTACGCGTTCGGCAGTAACAGTGACTACAGGTTCAAGTTGGGATTATGAAGCAGACTTTAGGGACTTTGAGATAGGAATATCAGGAACAGCATCAGGCAATATTGTGTATATAAGAGACATACAGTATTATAAATCTATATCTTGGCATGTTCATTCGGTCAAGGACCAGAACAATGATTTTATTATTTTTAATTGCGTAAGAACTAGAGGTAAGCGCGATTCACGCAGGAGGGCATATGGCTGATTATATCAATACTATTGAACGAGCTATTATAGACCAGCTCCGTACAGACTTTCCGGGCGTTACTGTGTTCGGGCAATATCCAGAACCAGAAGACGTTAAATATCCATGTATTGTTCTCGAACAGTTAGCTAATGGGGCTGAAACTCAATTTATGGGACAAAGAGTTTCATTTGGGGGAGAAGCTCAGAAAGGCGAAATTTACGGTGCAGGATTTAGATTTCATCTTATTGTAGACCGTGGGAGCAAAATGAGTATAGTGCCTGATGGAGAAAGCTCTACAGAGGTATATAAGCAAAGAAGGTTGCTTAATTATATCATGCTTAATGTCGCTAATACCTTAATGGATATTGAGTTTCCTGCTGCTAAAGTAGATATTTTAGAAAGACATTTTGGTGGATGGACCGATGTAGGTTATTTACCTAGTCTTGAATTATGGGGCTCCAGTTGCGTAATGTTAATAACGTTCGAAAACTATAGGAGCTTGTGATGGGTCGTAAAGAAGACTACCAAGAAATGACTGGTGGTAGGGGACCTTTACCTCCAGCGCGTGGTGGTTTCAAAGAAGGGGCCGGTTTAAAAATTCAGGAAGTTTATAGAACTTTTGCTGCCGGATGGCAGAGAATTTTTCCAGTAGCTTCTTATGACAGTGTTACATTTGATATTATTGTAGGAGGAGAAGAACCATCAATGGCTGGAGGTTCAATGATGGATTTTTTATGGAGTTGGGAGGAATATTATGCTAATCCATCAAGCGCTACACAAAAAGCAGAATTTGCTCGAAAATATATATGGCCTTATTTTGTCTGGAAAGGATTAGGTGATGCTGGATATGCAACTGAAGAAGATATACTTTTCGGAGAACCTAGAGGTGGATTCGGAGGTGGTGGATATTTTAGAAGAGCTGCTTCACCGGGCGGAAACTTTAATCAAGAAACATTGAATAGATTAAAAAAAGATTATAAAGCTGGCTCGTTAGGTATAGAACAAACCGAATTACCGTGGATTAATTTACAAGGTAAGTCGGCTTTTGGACCAGATAAGAGATGGGCTTTAAGAAAAGGTTATGTAACTCCTGCGGGCTCTCCTCTTCCAAAATCAATAGAAGACGCTCGCCAAGTTTTAATAGATAGCCTTGGTTTGGGAAGCGATTTTTTATCTATTGAGAATGCAGAAAATAACCAAGACCCTAGCACGATTGGAGACTACTCTAAGGTTAAATACCCAGATACGGAATCTATGGAAGAAATGGCGATTGCGGGGTTAGCGCAAGTTTTTAAGGACAGGACAGGAGCAGATTTTTCAGTTCAGGGTACTTCCGAAAATAGGGAAACATTTTCTATGCCAGACGAAATAGCACAGTCAGCAACAACATCTATGCGAAAAACTGTGGACTTGTATACCGAATCCGCTAACAATATAGTTATGGCGGAAGGACTAAGAGCATTAGGTTATGAAGATATAGCAGATAAACTTCTTTCCCCTAAGAGCTTAGGAACAGATGTTACTCCTTTAGATATGACTAAAAAGTTAGGATTTAAAGATGTTGTAGGAAAATATCAAGGCTACGCAAATATAGAAGCGATGATGGAACAATTAACTAATGAATTTGGTCAGATGCTTAAGGACTTAAAAGGTCTTGTAGATGAAATGGGCGGCGCTAGTTGGGCAGCTATGGAAGAAGCTTTAAGAAGTATTGAGTTAGGTCAGGAAATTTCTGGTGGTGCTGGTAAATTTGGAGATTCAGAAGTTTCTCTTGATTTTGCCCGACAGGTTTTGGTAAGATTGACAGAAGGAGTATATAAAGGTACGGCAACAGAATATAATTCAATTGTCCCCTATACCTTTCCAAGCACAGAAGAAAGAGGGTTTGTTATTGCTACTTTTAGTATTAATCCAGTTAGCGGTAATATGTCTGTACAAATTCAGAAAGCGGAAATGCCTTATGACATTCAATCTGCTTTTGAATTAGCGGGAGTTGGTGCTTATGGTGGTTATGAAGAATGGGAAGCAGTGAGAGACCAATATAATAACAAAGCTATTGCTGATGCATGGACATATAGTAGCGCACAAGAAGAGTCTTTAGGGACCGCAGTAGGAGTTTCATACGATAAAATGTTTAGTGGTATGTTACCTTTTATAGCAGTAGCTGCTAAATCAAGAAAAGATTTAACTGACGAATTAAAGATAGAACTTACATCTAGATTAAAAGATATGAGGACACAACATCCTGATGCATATGCTAATGTAAAAGATAAGAGTGACGAGATGGTTAATAAATGGAAAAATGCTTTATCAGCCAGTTGGACAGAAGGAATGAATTCTGTAAAAGGTAAAGGTGCTTTTATATCAAGGATAATACAGACCCAACAAAACGCTGTAAAGCGTGGATTTTCTAGAGGTATGAATACTGCTATGTTAATGCCTTGGGTTGGTATTGGAACTAAGATGATGGGTGTTGGGAATTTACCCAAAACCCCTATAGGTAGTAATGTGATTGGCAGAACGGATTAGGGTAAGCTTTATATACTGCTAGTCCTTATTAGTTTATCTGACTGAAGTGTAATGATATGTCTAGACAAATTGAGGTGTAAAAAAAATGGTATATTTCCTAGGAAGAGACGTAAAAGTCTATCTGAACGCAGAAACCACAGGTTCGAGCCAGAACATAGGTGTTAGCACTAACGAGAAGTGCGACGTAACGGGAACTCCCGGCGTCACGTTTGCTCCGATACTAGCATCGACAGCTTTAAGTGGCTACACAGCCCTTACTGATATAACTGGTATAGATATAGGTATGGGAGCAACTGATGAAGATTTCTCCTATGTTGGTCAACGTACTTCAGGTAGAATAGAAGTAAAAAAAGAGATGACCGTTACTCTAACGAGAAAAAAGGCTGATAATGCTTGGGACGTTATTTATAATGGCCCTACTGAATCTGCGGCTGCTGGCACAACTGGCGTCGTGGATTTCGGAGCTCGTTGGGGACTCAATGGCAGCGGCTTGCTCCTTAATGGTTTAACTAACCCTAAGGATGCAATTGATAGTAATGATAAAGTAAATGCAGGATATAGGATTTCAATTCAAACCAAGAGTGGTGCGAGTGGAGAAGTTATTACTGTTCCCTCTTTATTTATTACGGGACACTCTGTTACGCTTAATGCGGACGGAACAACGGAAGAGACGATGGAATTCGCTTCTCAGCAGAACTTACTATTTGGTTCTGATGGGGATAACATGAACGTCACTCTTATAGCGCAGGCGGATTTTTAGGAGATAATATGGTATACTTTTTAGGACGAGATGTAACAGTAAATTTATCAACCGAAGACGGAGAAACGCTAGGAACTTCCAAGTTTGTTCACATTAACACAGGTACAGCAGCAATTAGTTATTCTAATGCTACATCTGGTACAAGCGGAGCTAATGTTGATTGGGCATTCCCTCTATTGAGTGGAGCCCTTGGAGCAACTGTCGGAGATTTAACGGGCGTTGACCTTTCTATCGGTGCGGTAGATGAGGATATTACGTATTTCGGTATGAGGTCTGTGACTAAGGCCGAGATAAAAAAAGAGACTACAGTTACGCTAACGCGTAAGAAGATAGGCAATGCTTGGGAGGTTGTATATAACGACCTTCGTTATGGTATTTCAGGTTCTACGCCCTTTGATGGGTTGCAAGAACCTACAGTGAAGGCTGGGTACAGACTTTTCATTACTCTAAAGAGTGGTGTTGAAGTATTTACTGTTCCTAACTGTTGCGTACAGTCGCATACAGTTTCAATCAACGCTGATGGAAGTACTGAAGAAACATTAGAGTTCATGGGATACGTGGACCCTGTTGTGTCAAGTAGTGCTTATTTAACGACCACATCAACTAGTGGATTGTAACTGTAGATTAAAAAAACATAGAGGGGTGGTGTGAGCTGCCCCTCAAAGGTGAAAAATGACAGAAGAAGAAAAAGCAGAAAAAGAAACTGAAGAAGAAGAAGAACAGGAAATGGAAGTATGGTCTATTGAAGACCTAATCGCCATGACTGACACTGTTCAGCAAGGTAAAATAGATTATAGAGGAAAGGTATTAAAATTCCAATATTGTGAATTGGTAGAAGCAGAAGAACCTAAAATTAAAACCTTAAGAGAGAACGCTAAGGATGCCGATAAACAAGATTATTATCAGAAACTTGGTAATGAGCGTATATGTAAAATGATTGAGAAGGCAAATAAAAAGCAACCAGAATCAGCTACTCTTTATAAAGAAAGCTGGATGTTGTTACCTACGACTTTAAAATTTAAAATTTCAAACCATATAATGGGCATTGAATCGGAAGGCACCGAAAATTTTACCATCTGATGACGGAATCGCCTGAGGCGGTATTAATATATGTTCCGTTGATGCAGGAATTGAACATGAGCTGGAGTGAAATTAAGGAAACACCTAGACATGAATTGGAAGGATTACTAGCAGCGTTAAATGAGTTTAAACTCTTACACGCAATGGATGGATATGACGATGACGATGTAGCGAGTATGGCTAAAAATAAACCTCGAGTACGAACTACTTATCGGAAATATCTAGAACAGAAAAGAAAATACGACGAAAAGATTGGAAAGAAGCGAACTTTAACGTTTGAAGAATTAAAGGGATAAACCATGGGTTTCGCAGGACAAGTTTTCGCAGCACGAGTCGCCGTTGGCTTAGCAATGCCTACCGAGAGCGCTTTAAAGCGCGGTACGGGAATAATTTATAAATTCGGTAGTCAATTGCATAAAAGAATGAATAGTCAGAGCGTAAAAGCTGCTAAAGAAAGGAAAGGTCAAGCGGAAAAGGATTTTAAAGATATAGAAGCTAGAGTAAAAAATCACCAAGGTAAGTTAGCTGGTAGTATAGCTCAAGGACAAAAGAAGTTTAAAAGTTCTGTAGCGGCGATGTCTATGCGCCATAAAACTACAGCCCGTCAATCTCTAAAAGATTATATGAAAGCTCAGGATGTAGCTGGTGGGCAAAAAACTAAACAACAAATTAAAGCTACATACCAAGCTGGCCGACAAGCTTTTGTTGATTTTGCAGATATTGTAAAATCTCGTGCACCTGACCTTCATGTAAAACTTTTTGATGAAGATGCGCTAGAAGACACTACCGCGATGGCGATGAGTCTGGATGATTTGTGGACAGTTATTGCTGAAGGAACGGATGCGGAAAGAAAGGAATTGAAAGAAGCAGGTAGACTGCTTGTTAAACAAAAGAAAGAACAATTTGATTTAGCTAAAACAGAAATCAAATTAGCTGAAATAAAACTAAAAGTAGCTAGGGACACAAAGGTTATTACTGGAGCTCAATTTAGAGAATCCATGAGAGGGTTGGCGGAATCTAAGGCTTGGTTCCAAGATTCATATAATGCTGCGGTAGCTTATAATGATGTTATCACACAAGGATTAAAAGATTACAATCAGGCATTTTCTGAATGGGAAAAAGAACATGGTGAAATGTCTGCTGATATGGTGCGTGCTAAAAAGGCAATCGAAAAGGCAGATAAGGATTTAGCTAAAGCGGAAAAGCAATTAGCTACAGCTTCTCATAAAGCTGGAATAGCTGCTCAACAATTATGGAGAGAATTAAAGACTGGATTTACTAACGCTATTAGGGATTCTATATCTGCGCTCACCGCTTTCTATTATAAACTCAACCAAAGCACCCAACAGTTAATAGAATTTGAAAGAGAGCTCATTAATGCTAATTCAGTTTTCAATTTGACCAGAGACGAATTATATAAGACAGGAGAAGTTATCACACAGTTTGGTCAGAAATTTGGTTTGTCTATGCAAAATGGTGCAGAAGGTCTGTACCAGTTAGCTTCGGCAGGTTTATCTGCTAATGATGCTATCAAGGTATTACCTGAAACCCTTAAATTGTCCATGGCGGTTCAGGGAGACCACAATACTATATCCAAGTTGACTACTCAGACTCTTTTCGGTTTCGGGATGGAAGCAGATAGAGCAGCAGAGATAACAGATAAGTTTGCTTTTACTATTCAGAAATCGTTGGTGGAATATGAGGATTTGAGTAGCGCTGTTAAGTTCGCTCTACCTTTCTTTACCTCTACAGGGCAATCTATAGACCAACTGTTAGGGTCTCTACAGATATTGACTAATAGAGCTTTAGAGGCTGGTATTGCAGGGCGTGGTTTGAGACAGGCGTTAGCCGAGTTTGCTGAAGGAGCTGAAGATAATGATAGGGCATTCAGAAAGATGGGTATATCTATTCTAGATTCCGAAGGAAACATGAAGCAGCTTACAGAGATAGCTGCGGAGTTTGCTAGAGTAGTGGGCGAGGATACTATCAACAATACAGAACTTCTTACGGCTTTAATTCAGGATTTGAATGTGCGTGGTGCAACTGCTTTTGTTCACTTAGTTCAGAATGCTGATGAATTTGCCGAGGCTGTAGAAAACACTGCCAATGCTGGAGGTCAACTAGATGAGATGGTCAGGATTCAGAATGAATCTATTTCTTCTCAGATACAGATTTTGAAGAACAATATAGAGATGTTGTTCTTTATGAGGGATGCAACTTATGAAGGAACTGGCGCGCTTAACGCATTTCATAAAGCTATTCTGGATATGGTAAAAAGCCTTAGAGGGGCTTTGGTAAAAGAACTGGAAGATGGCACTTCTGTTTTAACAGACTTTGGACAACAACTTCAAGATATAGCTACTACAGGAGTACGAGAATTTGCTGATATGTTGCAGCGTGCGGTTGTGTGGATGAAGGAGTTCACTTCAGAGGGCGGAATTAATGTAGATTTACTTAGAGTTTACTTAATACCTATGAAGGTCCTGTTAGGCATTATGGAAAAACTTGGACCCAAGGTTACAAAAGCTGCGGCAGCTATATTCTTACTGAATAAATTTATGAGTATAGGAAGGTTATGGACAATAGGATATAACGCAGTAATGTTTATATATAATGCTTTAGTAGCTAAACAAGCAGAAGCTCGTGTAGTAAATTCTGTTGCTGCTGGAGAAGAAGCTGTTGCGGTAGCTGCAAGTTCGTTAGCTTTAGATGCGGAAACAGTTTCATTAGTCGCTAATAGCGGAGCCCAAGCAGAGAATGCGGCAGCACGAGGCGTGAATGCCGGGGCAGCTGGGACGACTGCCGGGGTAGGGGCTATTGGTGCAGGTACTGGTTTGACTGTTGCTGGTTCTACGGTCGGTACTGGTTTGACTGCGGGGGCTGCTGGTACTGGAACTACTGTTGCTGGTTCTACAGTCGGTACTGGTGTGACTGCGGGGGCTGCTGGTACTGGAACTGCTGTCGCTGGTGCCGGAGTAGGAATGGCTACGATAGCTGCTGCGGTTTTGGTTATTTTTGTTGCTCTTGGAGCAATAGCTGTTTATTTTATGGAATTTAATGATTCTCTGGATTATGCTAAAGACTTAGTAGGTGGTATTGCTCATGGAATTAAGGAATGGGGGAAGGACTTACTTTTAGCTTATGAATGGGGTACAGCCCTTGTAGGAGTATTCGGAGCTCTGGGAGCTATGATAGCAGGTTTGTTTGTATGGGATAACTGGAAAAAAGGAATAATAAACATCGGTTTAGAAGTACAAGCATTCTTTGGAATAATTCTATATGGTCTTTCCCAAACTGGCGCTTGGATTGATGATACATGGTGGCTTCATTGGAGTGGAGACCATTCAGGTGGTAGTGGTGGAACTAAGAGTTGGGGCGACTTATTCGATAATATACAAGATGGATTCTGGGGCTGGGTTGGAATAGATGGATTGGGAGGAGTTATACCCGCAGCCTCTAAATTGTGGGATGACCAGTGGTGGACGCATTGGGATAGTACTAATCCTTCTGGCGAAAGCTGGAAAACTAAACTACCAGATTTAGGAGAGTGGCTCGTCGACAATTTTAATAGAGCAATTGCAAAGGTTCATATCTTATGGAACGATTTCTTGGCGTGGATTGGTGTAGGGACGACGCAGCAGGAGGAGGCAGCAGCAGATTATCAGGCCCAAAGATTGAATAAGGGACAAGCTATGGTAGCACAAGGTGGTGTGCCGGGTAAGGTCGGCGAAGTGTTCTATGGAACGTCAGGAGAGGGTTATCAGTTTATGGGACATCAAACCGACTATTCGGTAGGCGGCGCTATCGAGACTGGTCAAGGCCTAAGCCATGATATTCAAAACTCAATTTTGAATCCAATGACTTGGAGTTGGGGTGATGAAGGCGCTTCTGGTGGTTATATGCGAGGTTTGGCGCGAGGAGGTACTCTTGTTGGAGAACGTGGTCCTGAGATATTTAGACCCTCCACTTCAGGGCAAGTTATAAATAATAGCAGGAGCAGACATATATTAAGCAACTCCCTAGAAGGCAGTAATATGCCGAGGGGAGGAATGGGTGGAAACATGGTTGTAGAGAAGCTGATAGCGGCAGAAAGTCAATTTAATCAAAGTAAGATAGGTGTAGACACCTTCGCAGGGGTAGCATAATGACAATTAAAATCTCACCTAATTCGTTCTTTAAAAAACAAAGAATACCTACTGATGGCGCTGTAAAACTAATGGCTATGTTTAAGGATTTCCCTGCTACGGAAACTTCTACTTTAACTTTAAATGGTGAGTCGTTGGCAAATAGAATGGTGGTATCTGGTTCAGTGGCTTCTCCTCCAGCTTATGGATATGGAGAATTAAAAGGAGGGTATCTCAGCTTTTATGTTGATAATACCGACCTTTCTGAAAGCGCTAAAATGCCTTCATTAAACCTTTTTAAACTTCAAGATGAAATGTCTATAAAAGAAGGTGGATTTACATTATATGATAATACTGAGAAGATGGAAGTTTATAGTAGTTATATAGATAATTCTCAGCCATATATAGAAGAAAGCTTCGATGGTAGCGAAAAGGCTCTCGGAGAAGTAGAAATTGTGCATGGGGGAGGTGGAGGAAGTCTTATTACTCTTGAAAACCCTTACCTCTTGGCAAATGAAGCTGATGCGCTTTTATGGGTAGGTGGTACTCAGTCTATGTTTCATCCGGGGAACGATGAATCTGATGAAAGAGTTTTAGCAAAATATTTTGGCACGGCTCAAGGTGGAGTTACTAGAGAAGTTCCTATTAAACCACGTAAGAAAAAGAAACTCAGTGGTCTTTGGATTAATAAAAATGATTGGCGCGAGGACTATGAAAAATTTACTATATTTAGACCTTTCTGGAAATGGAACGATATAAAACCTATAGTTAGATTTGGAGGTAGGAGAACAAACCCTGCTTCAAGTGAAGCTGCGAAAACCCCTACTTCAAATAATACTATATTTGATATAATAAGGAGGACCCCCGATAATAATACAGCTTACGACAATTCCGACGAGGCTACTTCTCCTTGGGCTTTTACAACACTAGAATTATCTAGTGATAAGTTCGATGTAGGAGGACAGTCATTACATTGTCATCATATGTGTACTTATACGGCAGGGACTGTAGCTTCTTCTGGATTGTTTGGTGTTTCAGGACAGGCTTCTACACAATTTGCCTGTTTATCAACAAGCCACTTACCTTATCCGATGCCTATGGATATTAGTAGGACAAGCGCGTTATCTACTTTATCAGGAGCAACAGCTAATAAATCTGAAAATATATC
>Ga0209757_10000196_pt1 | contig 15442 bp, 25 predicted proteins | sample ETNvirome_6_1000_FD_185472 | JGI IMG/M metagenome (GOLD analysis project Ga0209757, IMG submission 185472) | Marine viral communities from the Pacific Ocean - ETNP_6_1000 (SPAdes) (version 2) | ecosystem: Environmental > Aquatic > Marine > Oceanic | place: Pacific Ocean | collected 2013-06-19 | reverse complement strand
TCTCACAACTTGCTTTCTTGAATCTCCGTCTGAAAGGTTAATGAGATTATCATTGAACACTTTCCTCCATAGGTCTCTCGCAACTCTACTCTTGTTCATTTTATTCTCCAGTCTTTACTTTGACTTGAAAGACAGTTTCACAACTGTCACACTTAAGCCACCTATTGGTTAATACCGTTTCATCGAACTCGACTCCACAGATAGGACAATGTTTGACTAGAGCTTCTCCCTTTGGTTGTATTGTTTCAGGTTCATCACTTGACATTATGATATTTCCTCTCAATTGTTTCTTTATCAATATTCCTATTTGCACAAAGCATACACATATCGAACGTAGATAAGCTCAAAAGATTCCACTCATCAAAGAATTTCCTTTCACATTTTTTGCACTCGACTTCCTCCATAATTGGAAGTGTTTTTTTTAAATTATCTTCCCAATTTTTATATTTCATTTTGCTCTCCAGAAAACAAAAGCACTTGGATAAGGAGCTGGGTTTTTTGATCTTCTCCCATTTTTCCAGAAGTGAACTCTCCCCTCAATAAAATAAATTTCTGCTTTGCCATGCAAGATGCAATTATGCCAGATACGAGTGTCTGTCTTAGCAAACAATAATGCAAGAATAGAAACATTCCATTTCCTATGCTCATCATATGCTTTTTGAATCCAGTCTTTGACATTGGAATATGGAGGATTCATCCAAGCATCTCTCCTCCAGTCCATATCTAATCCATTATTTTTTATGAAAACTTTGCACTTCTTATTGAATCCAGTTGCACACAAATCTATTGAAGGTTCAAAGTCAAAGTAATCGCATCCAAACTGAAACAAATCTGGAGGAGTCTCCCATTCGTTATTTTTTGAGAGATTGAAAGTTGCACTCAATTTCCACACCAGCAACAAACCCAAAAGTCATCAATGTGTTCAGCATGAGTATCTGATGTTACTCTTTTGCAAATTGCACACTCGATAAATTTAGTTTTAGTTTGATATGTTACAATCAATTTTGAGACTCCCAACAATGAATATGATATGCTTTTTTTTCTGGATTACTTTCATCAATGATTTTTTCAAAGATGATTACCTTTCCACATTTATGACAAATCATGGCATTGATCTCGATTTTATCCAGCACTCCCAACAAAAACCATCCCAATCTTGATCAGGTTGATATGTATTGAATATCTTATCACATTTTTTACAAATCATTTTAATTCACCAAAACAAATTTTACACAAAATAAATTCATCCTTAACATAATATCCTTTGAGAATTTTTGTTTTGATTGCATGAGACATTGCTCCACAGACATTGCAAGTAATTATGATAACATCATCTTTTTTCATTGTGAAGCTCATCTACTTTTTTATTATATTCTTTAATTTGCTGTTCTGTTATTTTGTTAATTTTTTTACATTCTGGACATACCAGTTTGTCAAGCATAAACTGATAAAAATCCACACCCTCATAATTACACCATTCGCATTTCATCTTGAATCTCCCTCATAATTCAATCCCAGTAAAACCTGTCTCTCAATTTCTGTTTTCACTCTGTTATGCTTTGAAACTAAATGCCTTTGGAATTCTTGCATCTGAGAATTAAATTCTTGCTGAGACTTCCATGAAAATAAAATCCCACAGTCAACGCATTGAAGTCTTTTGTTAGATTCATCATATGGACTTTGAGGATTTTGAAAGACTTGCTTTTGTTCAATGATTTGAGGCTTGATTGCAATCTCAGCTTTTCTTGACATTGGTTGATTGAAAGTGTCATAATAATTATTTTTGATTTGCAAATATTTTATCTCTGCTTTGATTTTTTCAATTCTCAGTTGAACCAATTCCTTTTGCTGATCATCTTTTGCAAGAATTAAATCTCCTTTGAGAAATTTTGAAAGAATATCTTTTGCCAAATCATTCACAGTCATTTTTTTCTTTTCAGCAACTCTGTCAAGATGATTTTTTTCTTTTCTGTCAACTCTGAAAGAGAGAGTTGGATTTCTTTCATTGTAGTTGCTCAATCTCCTTTCTCTCCCTCAAGTATTTCTTTATCTGTTTTTTCTTTTTCTACAACTGGAGCAGATTCCTCCTCTGTTGCTTCCTCATACTGTGTGTTAGCAATTTTCACAGCTACTCCAGACTTGGCAATCTTTGATGAGATATTTGCATTAAGACCCTGATTGAATTTGTCTTTTTCATCCACTTGATCAGTTGAAAATACTTGAATCATAAATCCAGCTTGGACTTTCTTTGGAACTTTTCCATAATGTTTTTTCAAAGTGTCCAAAGTCTCCCAATGTCCTCTGTCTGCAACTATTCCAAAATTCCATTTTGACTTTGCCAACCATAGCTGAGCAAAAATATGTCTGATAGAATGGATAGTTCTAGTTAGCCACCAATCCTCATCTTTTGTTATGTATCGCAATGTATCTTGATCCATTCTGTCTTTTGAATATTCTCCTTTCAGAACTTTCCCTGATTCATCTTTTCTACATCCTAAATAACATTCATTAGCCCATTTATTTTCCAGTCGAAAAACTTTAAGCTTTTTGTTCAGGGATAACATAATATCTCTATCTTCATTAGCTCTTTTCATTATTCCATTCTCAGTTGCGATTGTAACAGTTGTGCCTTTCATTTGAGAATACGCTTCCATCAATGGAAATTCAAGATATGCTCTAACCATATCATTCGATAACTTTGAACTCAAGTCTTTTCCAGTTGGAGCATCAAAATATTCCATTGATCTTCCCTCCTTATCGGTAAAAATTTCTGGGAAAAATTGTCCATCCTCTCCCAGTAAGACTTTTGGAATTTGTCCAGCTTCTCTTACTGTCTTTCCTTTGACTTTCAAAACTGGAAAAATCTCCTTTAATTCATCTTCGCTAAGATCAATTACCTCTGCATCCCAGTCTTTTTTTTCCTCTCGTATCATAACTGGAGTTGGTTTTTCATCATCTGGAAATGTGTATTCTTTTGGAATCCAATGGTAAAAATCTGGGTCTTTCCATTTACCTAAACCAGCTTTCCTCATTACATATCCAATGGTCTCTCTAGTGTCCATAACTGATGATGAGAAAGGAGGAATAATAGCTTCAAAAAATCCTTTGCCAACTTTTTTTGTTTTGCGTGTTAGAAAAGCAATGTCCAAAACTCCCTCCTCCATATCTAAGATTAGTCCAGAGGGTTTTACTCTGTGTGAGACTCCCTCTTTCCAAAATTTACTAGCTTCAGTTAAGGAGGCATCTGATGTTGATCTAGTTGGACATGACAAACCCTCTGTCTTTCTCCATCCACATAATATTCCAATTCTGAAAAAAAGAGAAGCTGGCATTGTTTTTCCATAAGGAGACCCATTCAGAGACCATTCATATTCTTTCAAAGTTTTATTGTAATGAGGATCATCATCTTCAACTTCCACTAAATCTTCAATGGGAAATAATTGGACTTCCTCTGTCTGATTCGCTAATGTTATACGCAATTCCTCATACACTAATCTTCCTTTGTGTTTCATCTGCTCCCATTTATGCTCCTTTCCAGTCTCCAGAAACTTCATGGCCATCCTAACGTGTTTGTCTGTAATATTTTGACCCTGAGATCCATAAGCTGGTTCTTGGATTTTTCTTGAGAGCATTGTTTCTGGAGGTTGTTTTTCTAATGACCAACTTCCCTTTGGAGCATTTAGAATCCATGATGCTAAAAGAACAGAGGCTTCTTTTCTTGATGCTTGTTCTCTTTTATCTGCATCAAATTTTCTTGGATTTCCTTTCTTATGGTCTCTCTCTGAAAAATTTTTCAGAGAATCATAAAGTCCAGTTGGGAAATGAAGTTTCTCCTCTCCTCCTTTGTAGAGAGGATCAGTCCATGCAGTTGTATAAAATTCTGGGTTAGTGTAAAAGCTTCCACTCCAATGTTTCCAGATTCCAACAACTTCTTTCAATCTGTTTATTTTCTCCTCCAATGGGTCTTTTTCAAGATCAACTGTAAGAGCTAGTGGTTTATCCACTAAATTATTAATCACAAAAATTCTGAAAAGACCTCCAGAAATTCCTCTAGGATCATCAACTGTTAAATTCTTTTCAAATTCTTTGACTGTTTCCATTTTATAGAAAGCTTGTCTTGCCTTATCCTCAATCTCTGCTGGTTTAGCTGAGAATTTTGTTTTCTTTGCTCTAGCTTTTTCCTCTGGACTCAAACCCTTTCCCAAAATTTTCTTTATTCCTTTGTCAATATTTGCTTGAGTTGGATGATCGTAAGCTTCAACTACTGTTTTTAATCGAGTCATTCTATCACTTCCAAATCCATCAATGCCTTTGACATTGCCTTTCTTATCATATTGAAATCTATCTTCATCCTCTCCCAGTCTTTCATATCCTCCAATATTCATGCCATGAAAAGTGGAAAGATATTTTATTTTTTCTAATGCAGTTGTAAAATGATAAGCATCAGATTCATCTGTCTGCTCAAATTGAGCTAAATCCTCATTCCAGATTGCTCCAAAATGTAATTTCCCAAACATGATTAAAACTTGATTGTAAGATGGGTCTTTGTTGATGTTATTCTTTTTTGTTGGACTTGAAACATCTTTTGGAATCCATGTTTTTTGAAAATTATCAACATAGATTGCTGGTTTAGAATTTTTGTCATTTACCATATCAAACGTAGCAAAGTCTGGAGCATTGTGAGCTATGTTTGAGTGCTGTCTTGGATAACCAACTGGAAAGATCTCTCTGCCTCCTCCCTCATTACCATCTCTGCCTTTACCAAAAATAAAAAATTTGGAGGATTGCTCCTCCGTTGGTTCTGATGCCATTATTTGTCCTCCATTGGATGAGTTTCTGACTCAATGTCTTGAAGTAATCGATTGATTTGTTTGTCAAGTTTGTTGCATAGAAATTGCATCTCGACATAAAATGCACAATCATGCACTTGACCACATTCTGGACATTCTCTCGCTTTGGTCATTGTCATACTAGCCATTTTTTGCCATACTCCATTTTATCAGCTTGGGAAGATCAATAAAATATTCCCTACAATTACAAGCTTGTATTGGATAGGAAATATCCCATGTTCTGACAAACTGATTTTTCTTGGATTTTGCCATGTCCAGAATCTACAAAGTTTTGATTTAACCTTGTCGATATAGCTAAAATTGACCAAAAAGAGAACATAAGTAATACTATGAGAACTGACTTTATGGCATCTGCAAAGCAAATCGCATGGAGAAAGAAGTTTGCTAGAATGAGCAAAGCTGGAAAATTCAAGAAAGCAAAGCGAACATCAAGAACTGTTAAAACTGGAAAAATGAAAGGATGGAATGTTGAGATAACTGGAACTAGTTATGCCAAAAAGTCAAAAAAGCCTAAGTCCAAAATTACTCAGGAATTAAAAAAAGAGATGAGATACTGATGAGCTATAAGAAAAATCCAAAAGATTATGATGCTTATCTTGATAATTTGTTTCTCGCTGTAACTGACGTATTTTGGGATATGGTAGTTAAAGCTGAACTTAGTGATAAAGAAGCTCGCAGACTTATCATTCGTGATGTTAATTTGGTTATTGATGAGTCTTTGAGACAATTCAAGTCTGGAGACATCCGTTAATCTTCCATTTTTTGACCATTTTTGACAATCACTTTGATCTGGAAGCTCATAATTAGTGAATTTTTTCCCTCAGCTTATCATGCTGATCAATGCTCCTCGCATACGGAAAACAAGATTGGGAGCTATTTTTACGAACAAAGCCCAGCTCTCGCATACGTTTTCTTCCGATTCTTATGACTAGCCTTATCATGTCGTATGCTGTTTAATGACTGGAAAAACGTGCTGTTTGCTGTGGGAGAGAACAATCGGAGCAAAATAGCTAAACAATCGGTATGTTTTTCCGATTGTCAGGCACAAACGCACAGTTCACAAGTCCTCTAGAGAAACGCATAAGCCCGATTGTTATGTCTAACTGAAAATAATTTGTAGTGAGAGACACTCATAAAAAATTGCCAGTCGCTTTCATAAAGAAAAAAAATAGAGGGGAGTTAGTTAAGTCTCGTTTTTTTTTTAGCGATTACTTGCGTGAGTTCCAACCTTCAGTAACATGCCAATTCCTATGACAAGTATTCCAGTCAAAGCTATGAGTTCTGTCTCCATGAGAAACGCTGGTATGTGAGTAGTATATCTTATCCTAGCTTGAAAGGTCTCTCTCACTTACGAGATAACTTTCCTTCAAGTCTGCCAACCTTTTCGCAGAGGTTAGCCACAGATTTAATCAAGTAGAGGTTGATTGCAATACTTCCACTTGCAAGAACTCCAACGAGAATAGTAAAGTCATCCATGATTAATCTAAGAGTAAAGCTTTGCACTCACCAAGCGTTGGAATTTTAGCAGGTTTTTTCAATGTGGTTTTATGTATTTCATTAGGATTTTCTCCAGTTTCGTAAATGCCTATTGTGATAACATGATCTCTCAAAATTTCCTCTCTATCTACATATTGTTCTTTGCCATTCACTTTGATATATCTACCATATCCATGATCAATGGTTATGTAACCATTTACCGTATCGGTCTCTTTGTCAGCTTTTAGTTTTAGGTTTAATGGAGTTAATTTTTGAATTATATTATCGCAACAAGTGAATGCTGAATGGAAACCGTTTTCATCGCGAGCTGATTTACATTGAATATTTTTTTGAACTAGACGCTTTACAACTTTCAATTAATACACCTCCGTAATAGTGCAATTTGATTGTTGACCTCCTCCATTACCACTTAGTAATGTGCCTGATCCAGTTGACCAACGCATTTGAACCACTTGGGCACTCGTTGCAAGATTAAATGCGAGTGAAAGCCCATCATATTTATCTGCATCAGGTGCACTTGATGCAGTGCGTTCTTGATCAGCACTATCATAATAAACTCCAATTATCCGCGGAGCTTGGGCGGTATCACTTTCCATGTTAACCCATAAAATACCTGTTGCTAACCCACCCGATTCATTTGACAAAGTAGCACTTGTCGTGCCAGTCATATCAACCATTGATGTGCTGGTTGTAGTTTGATTATTTGTTGAACCAGTTATCGAGTTGTTGACAGTTGTAGCTCCTCCAGCGGATGGAGTCTCCCATGTTGGAGCAGATCCAGTCGAATGAGTTGTGAGGACTTTCCCATCACTTCCAGCAGCTAATCTTGCCAGAGTATTTGCTGAACTGGAATAAAGTATGTCTTGAGCTGCTGTCAAAACTGATGATGAGGAAGCTGCCCATGCTGGGAGAGATGCTCCCATTTGTAAAGTATTATACTGAGTTCCAGCAGCTAACCTTGCCAATTCTGGTGTAGCATTTTCATAGAGAACATCTCCAGCAGTTGTTAAAACCGTATCAGCAAGATCAACTGTCTCCCAACTTGGCAAAGAAGATTTTACTTGGAGAATTTGATTTGCACTCCCGATTGCAAGTCTTTGTCTTTCCGTATCAAAATCAACCATGTCTCCTTTTGTGGACATCACAACTGATGCTCCAGCACTTGGATAGAGGTCTCCGTTAAATCCCAACTTTACCTCTCCATGAATTTCTTGTAAGATAGGCTAGAGCTCCGACTGCAACAATTAATGAAAGCCAATTTGGAACTCCAGTTATCATTCCCATTATTTCAACCCATTAACTTTAGTGACAGCAGATTTTGAAACTTCTGTTACGCTTTTTGCAAATCCAAATAATGGTCTCAATAGCCAAAGTAAAACTCCGAGTCCAATGAGTCCTCCTAGAAGATAAACATAATTTTTATTTTTCTCCCACCAGCATCCAATTTCGCATCCAAAGTCATATGGCATACATCCACAATCCTCACTTAGTGGAGGAGTGCAAGTTCCATCTTTTTTCTTACAATCTTCACATTGCAAATCCCATGCATTACATTCTTTGCAAACTGTTGAGTCACATGTAGTGCATGGCTTGACATCTTTGCATCCACAATCACACCCTCTCCCAGTTAGCAAACATCCCAAATCACATTCCTCTGGCGGAGTGCAAGTTCCATCTTTTTTCTTACAATCTTCACATTGCAAATCCCATGCATTACATTCTTTGCAAACTGTTGAGTCACATGTAGTGCATGGCTTGACATCTTTGCATCCACAATCACATCCTCTCCCAGTTAGCAAACATCCCAAATCACATTCTTCTCCATTTCCATTTGAAGGAAATTCAAAGGGAGTTAATGGTTGTTTCAGTCCACTTTCAACTGCTCCTGTAATTGTTAGGTCTGGATAAGCAGTATTTCTCACAGTTGGACTGCCAAAAACTCCTTTTAACATTCCACCAAATGGATCAACACTAGGAGGAACAACTGCTCTGACTCCCATATATGCATCTGGATCTTTGATTAATTGTGAAGTGCCAAACCTTTGAAATTCTTGACCTTCCAAACATTCTCCCGTTCTTGGATCACGTTTGGCACATCCCACTGTTCTTGGAGAAGGTCTTGCCATTATGCTCTCCTCCTTAGAAATAATAAAACTCCAATCAAAGCAACTGCAACAATAATAATTGGAAGTATTGAAATGGTTGAGGAGACTGGAGTTGGAGTTGGAGTTGGAGTTGGAGTTGGAGTTGGTCTTACTTTTTGCTCAAGTGCAGTTTGAACTGCTTGATCAACTTGTAATTGGAACTGGAGCTGTTTTTGTCGAATGTCCTCTTCCTGTTGAGCTCTAATCACAGGAGTATTTTTTTCCTGTATTAGACGATTGGCATGAGCAATTATTATCTTTCTACGTTCATCTATTTGGATCAACTGGTTTTTTTCCTGTAGATTTCCATATGAGCCAAGTATTGCGTTGTAACCTTCTGGTTGAACTTCTCCTGTTGTGCCATATTTTGCAGATTTCATATGCGATTGAAGATGACTTGGAACAGCTAAACTTGAAGCATCTCCCATTAGGTCTTTAACCTCTGGAATTCTTTTGAGTTCTGCAATTATTTCTGGATCGTCTGTTGGTAGAAAATTAAGATTGTTTTTTTCCCAGTATGATGTTCCACCCATTATTGCATCAGCTTGGGCTCGTGTCATGTAATTACTCGGATTTGCAAGTGCTTGCGCGGTTTTTTCTCCATATTTTTTGGCCATTGCTCTTGAATAAGTTGGCAATGGCATTTACTTTCTCCTTGCTAACCACACAATTCCCATAATAGCTCCTAAAATTCCAACTACTGCAAAGATTGCATTGTAGTTGAAAGGAGCAGTTTGTATTCCCATATTCTCCAGTTTTTGAGGAGTTGGAACATAATTTCCTGTAATGTTCATTCTTGGATCTGGAACTGCAATTTTTTCCATTGCAAGATTAACTTGCTGTTGTTTCAGAGGGTTCATTGTGTTTCTTTCCCTATAGCTTGGAGGAATTGAAGGAGGGAGAACTTGGATTAATTGGACTGGAGCTCTATATCCATTGACTGAATCTCCCATTGAGATTTTTGGATTGCTTGGTTGAGGAGTCAAAGTTGTTGATGCTCTTGGAGTTGATGCGTTTGAATGAGATTGAAAGACAGCTTCATTTTTGTATGCTGGAACTAGAGTCCACAGATTGGAGATAAATTCTTGAGTAGCCATTATAGAAATGCACTCCCTCTGTCATTTACAAAGTTATAATGAATTTTGTATGTAGCCTGATTTCCTGAGGATGTTGCTTTGAGTAATACACGATAGAAGTGATGCTCGACTTCTGATGCAAAGGCATCATAGTCTCCTGATGTTACAGTTACCACAGTTCCATATCCCTGAGTTGGAAACCAGTTATCTCCATCCTCTGAGTATTGAATGGAGACATCAAGCGAGTTTGCTCCATCTGTGTTTTCTGTGGTAATTAAAAATTGATTGTATGCTCCAACGTGTTTTGAGAGATACACAGCAAGTGAGTCTGTGGTTGTATCAGTATCAGCATCATTGACAATTCCACGTTGGTGAGAAATTCTTGGAAATGAATATCCTAACCATCCATCAGTTGAGGCTTGAAAAAATATTTGATTTGAGGCATCTGGAGTTGAATTTGCTGGAATTATAATTGTAGCACTTGAAAATCCATAGTTGCAAATAACATGATTAAGTTGATGATCTGCAAGTGAAACTGCTGAACCAATTTGATAAGTTGCATCTGCATCGGAACACCAAATTCCGATGGAGTTACATTGTTGAAGTCCTAAGTCGTTGAGATTTTTACTCATTGGTCTAGTCAATGGAGTTGGAGAACCTGCTGGAAGTGTTACAGTTCCAGCTACAAAATCCAGAAAGACGGCTCCTGCTGGAATCCCAGTTATCTCAGTGCCAGCGGGTAATACTGTGTTAGCAGCTACTCCTCCTCCAGTCGAGAGCTGAGTTACTTTACCAGTAGTAAGTAATGAACCCATTACTCACACACTCCTAATTGACTGCACAATAGCCAGACTATCAATCCAGAAATTCCACAGTATGAAGCTGGGATTCCTAATTTTGCTAGTTTACTTTCTATCTTTTTGCTTGTCATTTTTTACCTCCTTTTTTGTTTCGACTTTTATTGGCTTTGAAATCGGCTTTGGTTTTTTTGGATTCACTCTAATGTGAAAACTTCCATCCGATTCATTTGCTTGATTACTGTTCATTTTAATTCCTATGCATTCGGTGATATAATAAATATCCAATTCCTAAAGCAACTAATACAATCCAAACGTTCTTGGGAATTTTTTTAAGAGAATCTGTTCCTTTCATAGTGTCACCTCCTTAATTTCTCCTTCTACGCATTGAAATAACTATAATAACAATTATTCCAGCAAGTGCTAATGGAAAATATTTATGATTTCTAATTTCTTGCATCCAGTCCATGACTGTTTTTTTCTGTGAGACTTCATTGTCAGAGTTTGGAGCAATGGGAGAAGTTTTGTGAACTCCAATGTAAGGATCAGTTGTAAAACTTTTCAATGCTGGTCTAGGAGCAAACTCCTCATTAATCTGTGGAAGGAATCTTTGTTGTGGAGCAACAAACGGATTTCCCTCTAAGATTGAAAGAGGATTAGAGTCCTCTCCAGCTTGATCCAGAAGATTTGTTCTAGTGTAAATTTTTGTTGGTATTGGAGCAGTAGCCAATGGAGATGGATTTGCCATGAATTTATTTTGATCAACATACTTGTTTCTCCTTTCTTCTGCATTTCTGATTGCTCCAGATTCATTTGCTAAATATTGATTATCTGTATTTGTTCCAGCTAGCATCCCTCCAGATCCTTTTGGAATTGGTGAATTTTTTGCAACATTCACTAATGGAATAACATTGCTTGGCAATGCTGTATATTGTGAAGTTAGATTACTTGGATTAATTACTGATGAGTTAACTCCCAACACAGTTGGATTTGCAACTGATGTGCCAGCCATTGCTCTCGCTGTCTCTGAACTGTTTTGAACATCTGTAACAAGTCCACGATTTGCTCCCTGAGTTAATGAGTTTGCTGAATAAAGATTGGAATAACTTGGAGTTGATTGAACTGCAACTGACTGAACATTGCTTCCCTGAGTTGTTGATGAACTTCCAGCAGTTGAAGATGCGTTTGCTGGAGAAGTTTCAGAAAAATCTGGAGCTGCTGTTGTTGTTTGTGTTTGAGGTTGATCTGATGCTCTCTCATCATCTGCTTTCTTTCCTCCAGTTCCAGTCTTTGCTGTCATTTCCCAGTTGCTCCAGAGAATAATGACTTTAAGGAATCCATTACTCCCTTTTGTTCAGTATGTTGATGAGATTCCCATAAAGATTGATTACCAGTTAAACGCATTGATTGAAAAATTAAGCGATTAGTATATTCTTTGAGGATAACTTTCTTTGCTATTTGTTCTTTTTTTTTTGGTTAATGTATGAAGGCAATTTTATCCCTCCACAGTTTCTTGGACTCTCCTAATTACAGAGCTAGCTGCAATGAAATTTCCTTGAAAAACTAAATCAGAAGTGTTGTATCCAACTGTTGACAAGCCTCCAATTCTAAGACCTCCAGCAGTATTAATGAAAGGCATTCTGTTATTGTAAAAATCAATCATGAGATAACCATCACTCACATATGCTCCATTGTCATATGGAACTGTTGCAACTGTTGCAGTTGTGCCAGTAAAGACTCCAGTTCCTCTAGGATAACCTGATCCAATTCTGTAATTGATAAGGTTGTTCATCTTTTGAGAGTCTGTGTAAATGTTTGACATTAACGGAATTGTGCCAGAGTTAACTTGGAAGTTTGTCATCTCGGCATCTGCTCTGACATTTGAAGAGTCCTCTACTCGCAAAAAGTCTCTTCGAATTAATGCTCCAACTTGGAAAAATGTATCAAAGGATTCAAGCGAACCAGTTGATGTGTCTGCGGTCATAGACTTTGTTAGAACAGTCATAAGCGGATTTGAAGAAAAATCTTCACCCGCTTCTGGAATACCTTCAACGCATGTAATTCGAGTTGTAACATCAGTTGCAAAAGTTGTTGGAGGATTTGAACCATAATTTGTAGTTGATGGAACTGCATAAGTAATTTCTAATTGTAATGATGAAAGAAGATAAGTTGGCAAAGCCACAGAATAATCATCTGGATCAAGTTTGTTACAACGGAAATCGATACACCAGTTCATGTGAAGCTGAACTGCTCCAGTTGTTAATGGTAATTGAATTGGTGAAATTGGTGAACCGTAATCGAATAAATTCATGTGATACAAATCAGTTCCATTGACTTCAAAGATAGTTCTTGATGAACCCTCTCCAACTGCAACGATTTTGATGTTTGTAATCATCTTAAGTCCTCCATCAACTACTAAGGTTGAAGTTCCTGCTGCTGCAACTGCTGATGAATCCATATCAATGTAATATCTTTGAGCTAAGAAATCTCTTGGAAGTTGAGTGATAATCGTCTGGGCGGTTGAATCCCATGTTTGTGTCGAAGCTAAAGTGCGGTAGTTCTTAAGCACCAACTACTGGCCAACTCCTCTGTTTGTTACTTGAGTGTATAATGGTAATACTGCTGTTAGTAAAAATGCGCCTGCTATTCCGATTACAACTCCTTTGAGCAATGGAACTTTGCCTCCGATAGTTCCAGAAAGACCAAAGACTACAATTCCAGCTATCATTGATGCAAGTGATTTATGGTCTCTGAGAATTGGAACAGAGTCTAAGACATTGTTGATTCTGGGAACGAAGAACGGAGCAATAAGAGATGCTGACATAACTGCAATGACACTTTCGTTTAAGAAAGCTCCCTGTATTTTTGCCATAACTCTTTGAGCAACCATATGCAAAATCTAAGGGTTATAGTATAATTAAGACTCAAGCTGGAAAGGTCAGGAAGGCTTAGGCACAACCTTTGGTATATATTGAACTGATGCTCTAGTCTTTGATTTGAAAACGACTTTGTTGTTAATAATGGAAATACGATAATTTACAAGATGAGATTTTCCAATATGCACATTCAAAGCATTTAGTGTTTCAAATTTTCTGAACTTGCATTCTGGACATGTCCAAACTTTTCTTTTCATACTTTGCCAATCCTCCCCTCAGTTGTGTCCATGTCTCTATAAAAAAACGTATGCTCTGGAAGTTCAGCTTCATCTTTCAGCTTGTGCCTTTTGTCGGGAGGCATAAGAATCCAGACATCACTTCCCAAAAATCCCTCTAAGAATTTTACATCACTTTCAAGATTCAACTTGAAGGAAAATACATGTTTTGCATTGGTGAGAACATTGTTTGGAAGTGAAGCTGGTCTGCTGGAAATTGTAATGCATGAAATTCCTCTAGGTCTCCCTGATAAAATAATATTATTAAACTCTTTGAGTTGCTTTTGCTTTGTGAGAAAAGAATGAGCTTCATCCATCATCAAAACTAAATTTCCTCTCTTGAATCCCTCCTCACAGAATCTTCTGAAAGTATTTTCTGAATTATCATGAGGTTGCAAAATGTAACATCCTCTTTTTGCTTGATCAGAAAGTTCCAGCATCTTTGTCAAGTCGTTAAAAACAATAGCTCGACTTGAATGAAACTGATGATTGAAATCATAAACCCAAACATGGATTCCATTGAGACCTTTCATTATTTCATTTGCAAGATATGACTTCCCAGATCCTTTGCTCCCTAAGATACAAATGTCTTGATCATAAGCTTCAAATTGAAAATCAATGTTCTCCAGATGTGCAAAACGAGAGGTCTGAGACTTTGAGACTTGAGGTTGTTCAGAGTTTTCTGAATCCTCTTCATCAATGGCAATATCCTTTGTTTCATCTGGAGAACTATCATCTTCCATTTTTATCAACCTCTGGAATTTCGTCTGACTCATCTTGTAAATACATGCATCCAAACTCAAAGAATTTTACATATTGCTCAAATGTTTGTGGATGCTCCTTAACAAGTTGCAAAGTTGCTTGATGCAAAAATCCAACTGTTGTATTATGTGTTAAACCAGTATCAAGCATTTTATCCTCCTCTGTTTTGAGGGAATTAAAAAATTCATTTACAACATTATTGATTTTAACCTGATCCAAGTTCTCTCAACTTTTTTAGCATTCCTTCATTGTCTGCAAGTGCATTTTTAAATTGCAAATCCCAAAACCAAACTAGAATTTTTTTCCAAACTGCTTTGAGAACATCCTCTGGAGTTATCTTCACTCCAGCGATAATCAGTTCCATTGCCACGATAAATTTAAAATTACCAACTCGATTGGCTTTCCATTCATCAACGCATTTATGACAGAAATTAATCAAGTCTTTTTTTTCAAGATTCAAATTATCTGGATCAAGCGAATCCAGATACTCATCTTTTGTTAGTTTCGTTTTTTCCATGACTCATATTCTCCCATGATGATTTCTTTTTTGGTTGATCCTTTGGAACTTCATCCATGCCATATCTCTCTTTGACTTCCTTCTCCTTTTTGATTTTTTGAATCTCTGCAAGTCTGCTCAACATAATTGGAGCTGAGATTACTATTGGCATAACCCAAAGAGAATGACCTGAGAAATATTCATTAAAGATTGGACTCCATGCCTCTCCCAATGCTATCCTTTCGTTTTGTGAAAGGGGAGAGCATCCAGTTCTTGATGAAAAAATATTAAAAATGGTTTCAAAGATTTGACCAACACTTTGAGCAGAGTATTGAACTGCTTGAGCTTGTTGCTGTTCCAGTTGAGGAGTTGTTGGCAATGCTCCGAGTCCTTTCACTTCCTCAGGTTTTTTTATTTGCTCTCCCATTGGAGGAGGATTTTTTTGTTTGCTCTTTACGTTGATGTTCATTGATCCCTTGTTGGTTTTTGAACGAGAGGGAGTTGGAGTAACACCTACATTCATCACATTGAAATTATTTTCTTTTGCAACTTTCTGAAAGCCTAATCTGAAAAATCTCGCATCTTTGGATTTCCATCCAGATTTTTTATTGACTGGATCATTCAGAAAATCTCTCACAACTTGCTTTCTTGCATCTCCGTCTGAAAGGT
>Ga0209757_10000195_pt1 | contig 15489 bp, 8 predicted proteins | sample ETNvirome_6_1000_FD_185472 | JGI IMG/M metagenome (GOLD analysis project Ga0209757, IMG submission 185472) | Marine viral communities from the Pacific Ocean - ETNP_6_1000 (SPAdes) (version 2) | ecosystem: Environmental > Aquatic > Marine > Oceanic | place: Pacific Ocean | collected 2013-06-19 | reverse complement strand
GAAGCCATCAGCAGGACAGTTTTTAAAAGAATGGGCAGAATTAGCTCTATCTGGCACAGGAGAGAGAGGTATATTTAATCTAGAAGCTGCACAGAACAAAGCTCCATCACGCAGATATGCTCCATTAATCCAAGGCACTAACCCTTGTGGCGAGATAATGCTTAGGGATATGGAGTTCTGCAATCTTAGTGAAGTGGTTGTTAGAGCAGAGGATGATTTAGACTCCCTTTTAGATAAGGTAGAGACTGCTACATGGATAGGTGTTATACAGAGCACATTCACATACTTTCCATACCTAAGACAGGGTTGGAAAAAGAACTGTGACGTAGAAGCGCTTCTAGGCGTCAGTTTGACCGGACAGATGGATAACCCCTCGGTACTGACTTCGGACGCTCTACGGGCCCTTAAAAGCCGTGTTTTGCGCATTTCTCGCAAAGCTTCGAGTATCCTCGGTACAAAGATGCCAGCAGCCACCACTTGTGTCAAACCTTCAGGCACAGTTTCACAATTAGTAGATTCCTCTAGCGGCGTCCATCCACGATGGTCAGAATACTACATTCGACGCTATAGAATTGCTGACCGAGACCCCCTTTTTAGATTAATGAAGAAAGCAGGAATAAAATGTAGCCCTGAAAATGGTCAAACTAAAAAGACAGCTTCTACTTGGGTATTGGAATTCCCTGTCAAATCTCCTGATAATTGTATTACTCGTAAAGACGTAACCGCACTCGACCAATTAAAACATTATAAAAACTTACAACATAACTGGTGTGAACACAACGCAAGTATGACTGTGTATGTGCGTGACGATGAATGGTTCGAAGTAGGTAATTGGGTTTATCAAAACTGGGATATTATTAATGGGGTGTCGTTTTTACCTTACGACGGAGGACATTATAAATTAGCTCCTTATGAGGAAATTGATGTTCATTCCTACGAAAGGCTTATAAAGAAGCTCCCCCGAATAGACTATAAGCAATTGTCTAAATACGAGCTCAATGACAATACTCAGGGTAAAGCCGAGTATGCTTGTGTCGGCGACAAGTGTGAAATTTAAAGGATAAAATATGGCAACACAACTATTATCAGGTGGAGGATATGGAACCGCTGAAACATGTATCGCAGCTCTCAACACCGCTACCAGCGGTGCTTCTGTGGATACTGCCGCAGCTAAGTTTCCTCCTACAATGGAAGTAATAAAAGAAGGTAACACATGGCGTTATTACTTTATTTATGAGGCAGCTTAGAGATGACATACCCAACAGATATTACTGGGTATGGTCGCAAAATGGGACTAAACGCAGGAACCCACGATGGTAGAATAAGTGCCCCAGTTTATCTTGGACCAAATGATGGACCAGATGGTGCTGGAGAATGGCAACCAGAAAATACTGTTCAATATAGAACCATGTATCCAGCCAACGGAGAATCGTCTGGTGGTAATGGTCAAGCTGGTAATGCATGGGGAACCAACAGACTCAATAATGTTTCTGGCTCTGGACAACCACAGATAAACGATATAGCATATCCTAAAAACTAATTATCTCTACTACTGATATATTCAGCTAAAGTAGGTGGTTTTTTATTGATAACTAAATTTAGAGCCATTGTAGCCCCAAACGATATATTCTTTCCAACTATTCTGTAATTACCAGAAAAATCTGAATCCTCAGTTTCTACGCGTATAACATCATTTTCCATAAGATAAAAACCTTCCGTAACTCCTATCTTATATTCATAACGGTTAGAAAGATTAGCTTGATATAAACGTGCTCCAAATTCTTTACAGGCAGCGGGGGAATCTAAATTTTCGTTTTTTACTTTTAAATAGGTTCTATCCAATGCAGTTATTGCACCATCATGTTTAAACGTTCCTTTAACTCCCTTGGCTCCCTCAACTACAACAATAGTAGGAACTTTCCTATCTGTTATATTTAATGAAGTTATATTATTCTCTGGTGTATAAACATACTTGACGAAAGGTTCTGGGCGGTTAGGGATATCTCCTGTTAATGAAGATTGTAATTCTATCACTAATTGAGATTTACTTCCGTCGTCGATTAATTTTGCTATATTGGGTCGCGGCAAATCTTGGTCTGCTAAATAAATAGGTTTAGATAAAAGTCGTTTTATAACATCCAATACTTTTAAAGTTCCCCTAATAGGCTCTTTCTGTACCGAACCTACAACAGGTGAAGTATCACCTATAAAATCTGTACCAACCTTATCACTCAATTCACTCATTTTTAGAAGTTTAATAATAGCAGCTCCCGCAGTTAACCCATCTATGTTTTCTCTTTTATCTAACACTACTTCAGCTAAACTGGTATCTCCACCCTTCAACATATAACCAAATGCATCTTCAGCCATGACTTGAACTTGATTAAAATCCTTTTTAGTTCTATTTATCCATCCTCTAAAAATGGGCTTACTATCACTCTTACTTACAAAAAAGGTAACTTCCTTATTCCACAAACTCTCTGTACCAGCTACTGATAGAGGAATGCTAAAACTAAGAGTAGCTGCTGATAAAACTCCGGGCTGAGCATAACTTACTTGAATAAAGTCAACTTCTCTCCCTTCTATGGTTACCTTAGGAATAATTTGTTGCACTCTGTATGCCTCCCAATGGGAATATATCAGTCATCAAAACACTGTTGGCATCAATTAAAGCTATTGAATCTACGGTCATTGTAAAACTATATCTTGTTGCCGTCTTGGGTCCTCCCTTTGTATAGGTTTCATTCATAGCAGTAACTATACCCCAAAACCTAACATATGTTCCATCCTTTTGAACTTCATCCCAGTAGACTCTCACATTGTTTTCTTGTATTTTTCTCATCTTATGTAAATGACCATAGAGTGACTTGGGCTGAGAAGGACTCGAGCCAGATGACCATGCGGTAGTATCACTACTATCTCCTAGAGCCACACTCGCAAAGTTAATAGTTTGAATAGAGTCTCCAGTACGTGATATAAAAACCTTTCCCTTTTTAGTGATGGCACGATAATAGGTTCCTCCGCGCGTAATTTGTAAATCACTAGTGATAGCAAACGAATTTAAATTATATGCACTGTCATCACTTTCTGTAATTATTTCTACATGAGATTCTGTTGCATCAAATATATTCCATAAACCCGGATATGTATCTACGTGAGATGTCGTACCACTTAGGGATATCTTCAAAGGATATAAATTTGTGATATGCCAAGCAGATTTTAAGGCTGCCATTACCGCAGAACTTGCACCACCACTCGCAAAATAAGTCATTGGGAACCCTGAACCTCCGTAAGTTGCATCAACAGGGGTTAATTCACTCCCAGCTGGGTCAATTTCTACTTTATTACAACCTGTCATTATATCATATATATTAATCCTTCTGATTATAAGAACTACTTCAGCTAGACCATTCAAAGAAGTCATTGTATAATTAGTAGTGTCGTCACCATAAAAGAGATATAATTTAGTAGGGGCTCCACTTCCACCCCAACCATCAGCCCCATTTAAATCTCCTACCCACATCATTTTCTTAAGGGTATTGGCAGGACTACCAGTTGCGCTCACAGTCATAGCTATGTATCGCCCCCATCCTACCTCTGCGGCGTCATTCCAAGGAAGAGTGTCTCCCCCAGTTCTTGTAAATTCTATATAATTTCCCATTGTAGTATCGGGACTTCCTGAACGTGCAGCACAAGTTCCAGTCACTTTTAAATCAAAGACAGTATCTGATTGTGTGGTGTAATCAAATTGACCTCCACATAAAGATTCCAAAGCGACTCTATCCCAATCAAGTGGCATATCAAAAGATAAATAACCACTTTGAGATAGAGAATTACTTTGCTCTACATATTTCTTATTAGTGTCATCTTTATACTCCATAGAGACCTTAGTAGTATCTTCAAATGGAACACTTTTCCAATAGGCATTTTGTAGAGTACCTGATGGATTGTCTAGATGCACATAAGAAATTCCTGATATTTCCCAATTATCGGTAAAGGATGCTCCTGATAAATTAGAGCGTACTAAATTTTTAGCATAATTATTAATATTAAAAAATAACTTATTGGTTTTCTTAGGAAAAAGTAAAAGTAAATATTCATTAGCCTCACGGTCATTACCTGCTAAATCTTCAAAATCAGCTGAGTTCATACCTGAAAGACTAACTGGAAAAGAAGAAGTATTGCGGAAAGCATTACTGGTATAATCTGCGGTATATACTCCAGTAAGCGCTGTCATATCTAATTTAGTCATATTATCCACTGCTCCGGTCTTAGTAACTGGAGTAATCCTAAACACATAAGGTTTATTATCTACTATAGAACTTACAAATGAAGTTGCTTCGGTAGTGGATGGATAAGTTGCTTGACTTGATGGTTGCATTGAATTTCTTACTAAGTGATACTGGTCAGTAAATCTACCATAATCATCTACTAAGAATTGATTAGTACGATATATCTGGTCATCATTCAAAACCCAGTCAGCATCACTATCGTCGGTGAAAGCAATCGAAGGAGTAGTAGCAGCGCCAATAGTAGCCTTTCCATTTAATCCGTCACTGCGAACACTATTATATGCAAAGGAAACCTGTTTACTTTGAGCTGGTGTATTACCCCATGCTCCTCCACTTAAAACCGTAAGGTTGCTAAAGAACTTATATTCATCACTACCCCAACCAGTTCCAGATACTGTAGTCCATTGAAATACAGGACTAAAGAAAGATTTACCCACATCATAGCGATATTGTAAATTAGTAACATTAGAAGCCTTAGCCCTACTTTGAGAAAAATCCATATTGATATAACGAGTAGAGTCCTCGACGCTCTTGATAGGACAGCCAGCAGATAGATAAGTCACAGGATAAAATTTACCATTGCGTGCTTTAGTAACTAAAAATATTTTAACATAATTATAAGAAGCATTAATGCTGTAATCATCAGCACGAGAAGAGCCTGAATATTTGGGATTGAGCCATTTGACTTTAAGAACTTGACTTATTGCTCCCCCGTTGGCAGGTATTTGATATACACCTGTTCCTCCTGTTATCTGAGCTGAAGTTCGACTACCTGTTATCACCTGAATACTCTCACCTGCTCCTGCCCAAGCATAATCTGTTGCTCCACTTAATGTTATATTAGCTGCTACTGTAGCCGTAATTTCTATATCAATATCTCCTATGTTAGCAAGGTCTGAACCACTAACTAAAGGAGCTATAGTTAGATATAAGTCTCCGGGTCCTTCGGCATCAAAGATAGAATTATCTATACCACTCAGGACTCTTTTGTTTTCTACATTCATTACGCCTGTAGCAGTTCCATCTATAGCTTCGAAAGAAGCAAAGTCAGCAGCTTCTCTATAAGGAGATACATCTGTATTGGTAGTATCCATCCCATAATAATCAGATACGAACCCAAAGGAATTGAGCACTTGTATAATAGGTTTGTATGTACCTGTACCTGTATAAGTGTGTTCTATATCCAAAGTTCCTGTGGGCTTCGTTATTTGGTTCCATTGATAATTAGCAAATTCTTTTTTGTTAGATATAGTTCCCTCTAAATCTGTACCATCATCCCAATCAATATAAACAGCTCTTACGTCATCATCGCTAAAAACTAAATTACCAGTACAAGTAGTATATACTGTGCCCGTCTGATTAGTGGTTTCACCATTCCAATCAAAGCTCATGCGTTCGTAGTCCTCCAAGCTAGAGGAGAAGTAGAACATATTTCATTGTCGCCCCTTCCTCTAAAATTATGATAATCACAAATAAATAATTTAGCATGTATGGTTTTTCCATCAAAACTCGATAACGTTTCCCCACCCATAACATACTGCCCAGCTTCCGTAGGGAAATTTATCTCTCTCCCATAAACGATTACTTCTTCCATCTTACCATAATAAGGAAGGGATGCCGCTGAATTGTCTGCTATATAAAGATTTTCCCCTGTTTGGGTAAAAAGGGTAGTTCCTGTTAGAGAAAAGTCTTCTAATTTACCATTAATATATAATTTACAGGGCTGCTTACTTGCTGTATTGAATACAACTGCTATCATCATAGGAGTAGTACCGTCACGAGGGGCGATGGTTTGTGAAGTTAAAGTGGTTCCTCCTGCCATTGTTACATCAATATGACCATTAGAATCAATTGTAATTGTTAAGGGTGTAGAGGTTCCCACGGTGAATAAAGTTTGCACAGCGACACCTGCGTATTCAGCAGGAATTATATGCATTATGAGCGTGTACTCTGATAGACCTATAGGAAATTTAGAATTCGCTGTTGGAACGATTATTCCCGCGGTTCCGGAAACCCCACAATCATATCCGTAGCCTTGGAAACCATCAGGGAGCATTCTAGCATTAGCAGCAACCGTAGGATTGAATGTAGTACCTCTAGAATCGGTGGTAGACTCAGTAAATGTAAGAGTAGGTTTGGCTAACATATCAGTAGGAACCTCATTGAGTGCAGCATAAAGCAAAGGTTCTTTACCGTCGTATTGGAAGCCATGATATTTATCATGAATGGCTGTATTATCGGTAAATAACATTCTATACCATACATCATCAGCCTCTTCCTCCCATGTAAATTTAACAGAAGAAAGGTCTTCATTAGTTAATTCATAAAGATTGGTTTCTCTTTCTAATAAGTCAAAAGCGGGTGAAACATTAAAATTACTTACAGCGGGCATAGGGTCTAGATATCTCCATAAATAGTAGGGTTTCACATCTTCCTGTACTAGTGTAGTTCCTGATAAATTACCTTGAGAACCTGTTGTAGTAGTGAAATCATTACCAAAGAAAACTGCCGATGAAGAAAGAAGGGGTTGGGTAAGTTGTATCTTATTTACTACAGCGTCGTTCGGTGCATACTGACGACTTGCTACCATTCCATCTAAATTGAAAGCAACAGGTATATTATTAAACGCCTGACGGTTTGTAACCTGTCCTCCTGTACGAGTTTCCTCGGTCCAAACTCCTACACCATAATCTATACCAGTATTTAAAAATGAACCTGTAGCGGCAGGTTCAAGATTCCATAAGTTAAAATAAGGAGACATTGCCCCCTTTGTTCCTGTGGCCGTGGAATTGAAAAAATATTCTTTTTCAGCAAACGTAGACCCCGTACTTGATGTGGCTGCACTTCCAGATTTCATCATACTTAGAGAGGCATATGATTTAGAAGAGCCTGAGACCCCCACATTAGCCACATAAGATGAACTAGCAGTTCCTGCCTCGTCAAGGTTTTGGCCCGGCCAAAACTGGAACCAGTGCCAATATTTATAAGGAGAAATATAAAGATAAGGTAAATTACCATCAGTAACAATAGCATCCAAACTAGGAGTATCTAAAAATATAATGTTGCCTTCTCGAGCTTTTTTCTGTTTTACTCCTTTGGCAGCTTTCACGGTTGTGACTGCGAAAAGAGAGTTAGCTGTACCAACATGGCTGCCTGTAGAAGTTCCCATCATTGCCCGAGTTATGCCAATAGTGTCATAAGCTCCAGAGCCACTTATCGCAAAACTATTAATTTGAATTACTTCTTGAATACTTGAATCGGAATCTTTGACAACTGCTAAGTAAGCACCTGTGTACAGATAACCACTACGGGAGAGAGCCCTCTTTTCCCAGTAACCTGTGGAGGGCATTGCAATTGCCATTGATGCGCCAAAATCTGCACTGGTTACGTCTATCTGAGTATCTGCCGTGCCAAGAGTTCCAGAAAACGTTGCACTCGTATCCACTATATCATAGTCCCATGAATCAGTACTAAAATGGTTGGTACTGCCTGTAGAAGTGCCCGGAACTAAGTAAATTATAAATTCATCAGAAAGGGGCATATCAAAAATGGCTGTACTATCTACCATTATAGCAGTTCCATCATTAGGTTCACCGTCTACCTCTTTGGGCATTTTAGTAATCTTAGCACTCACGAAGGGATGTTCGCACTTTTGCCAATTATCCAAACGAGTTCCTGTTTGTCCGAATTTCATAAATCCCTTTTGTGTGAGTCCATCAGTAAAAAGGCTTGTATTAGAGCCACTTACAAGTCCAAATCTTCCGGTAGATGTATTAGTAGGTAGGGAACCAACGGCTGTCCTAGTACCACCAGCTAACTTATTATATTCTGTACCATTCTTAAATGAAGCGCAAAACGAACCTTCAGAAAGGCCCACTTGGTCCCAGCCATTTGCTCCATATGAAGTGGCAAGCCCCACATATCCATATAACCAATTTCCATATAAGGCTGCTTGATTACTACTACTGATATAATCACTAGTGTAAAAACACTGAGAAGTGCCATCTCCTTGAATTTGTAGAGCTTCATATGCTTGAGTGGCAAATCCGTGCCATTGATACCATTGCGTAGCATCTGAACCACCGAGCGAGCCTGAATCATAGAAATCAGAAGGCCCATTGTCATACCCTAATACCACATATGTAGGCATATAAGCATCATTTAACTCCCTTGATAGAAGACCACTGCTTTTGTAAACATATGATTGCCCCGTAGTACCTGTATTAATAGGAGGAACTACTGAAGTTTTGACTGGATGTTGCTTGATTACAATATTCTGAGAATTACCTACGGCTTTAACAGATGCATTTGTGACCTGATTTGTAAAGCCTGACATTCTGATATTATCAACAAAAACATTAACTTGTTTATCACTACCTGTTAAAAGGGGATAATCTGAGTCTAGACCAAAGTTTGCATAGTTGCTCGTATATCCTGTCCACGGTTGAGTTTCTCCTGTAAAGTCGTCAGTGCTCACACTGGTATTGTTAGCGTCTCGATAATTAGTAACCCATAAAGTCATATAACGAGGCCATAAACTAGGGAATTCTGCCCATGAAAAAGTACTTCTAGCAGTAGGTGCCCCTAAATAAGTGGGCCAATAAATAGGAAAGGACATCAGCTCTTCGTTGTAAGAACTTGTCTGAATGGCCGCCCCTCCAGTAGTGGCGATTTGACTTATATCCCCATTAGCTACTCCCTCTGTAAAATATACTCTACACATATCATAATAATTAACGTTATCGGCTGCGCCTGTGAGTCCAAATGCGACGCCCAATGGATTGAATACAAACTTAGCATTTACAAACTGGTCCATTTGAATGGGTACCGATTCTTCATAAATCCCTGACCTTAACCCTACTCCATTTTCAGGATTACCATCCCTACTAGGAACTCCTGCAAAACACATTAAATCTGCACTTTGAGCAGTATTACCACTTGCATTATTAAATTTCAAAAGTCGGTCTCTGATGTCGTCAATATCTAATTCGTCATTTGGGGAAATCGAGGAAGCGGTGCTCGTTGAATACGCCGAACGACCTGTTTGAAGTGGCATTGCAGTCGCTACTCCTCCCATTCCTTTCGAAAAAGCAGTTACAACAGAACTTCCTGTGTCATAAACTCCATTCTTGGATGCATCTCTGAATACTGTCATCCCTCCTACAAATAATTTACCTGCCGCAGTGCCGCTATAATAATCTTTCATACCTCTGTGTAAAAAAGAATCCAAAGATTCCCCCTCATTAGGAGGATAATTGGAAAAAAGAATCGTAAAATTTCGTCCGAGGGTTCGGAAAGTTTCATCAAAACTGCCACTTACTGTTCCACTCACGTACATCGCCTCGTTGTACTGATTTCCTCCCGAGCCCGCATCACCATACATATAATCAGTGAAAACTCCCTGAATATCTTTGGGACCGGAACCTTTCGAAGAGGCTAAATAAAGAGCAGAATCCATTTCCTTTATGTTGAATTTTATATTAATTTCGGGTAATATTGCATTGGTATGAGTAACGTCATTTGACCCTGTCACGGCTGTTCCTCTCGAGACGTATGCATGGTCTAAAACTTGAGGAAAAGGAATGTTGGCCAAACCAACACAAGCATATTGTGGATTGGCTGCACCTGTAGTTCCATATTGTGTGTCTATATCACCCATCAATGAGGAATAACTCCATAAATGGTACATATTAAGAGATTGACCACCGTCATCATATGCTTCACTAGAAATCTGAATTATAGATTTATTGACCGGCAAACCTGCCGAGTCTCCTCCTCCATAGTAAGTATTTAGATTAGGGGTAGCAAATATCATTCCTGAATCAAAAATGGTATTATTAGTAGTAACGTCTTCTGCATATTCAGGGTCGAGTCTTTCTGTCTCAGCATATTCTACATATCTTCTAATATCCTTCCATCTCCAATAAGGAGTAAATGCCATAATCTGTTCCATATCATGCCTAAAATCATATTTAGGAATCCATAAATCATCCATCTTCTCAGGGTCTACAGGTTTAATAAACATAAAATTGCGGTTCGGTTCACTAACCGTTTGGGAGCCAAATGAGTTCATAACATATGGTCTACCGAATGTGGCCTCCCAATGTGCTACAGCAGCTGGGTCTAAGTCATCCGCTCCTGTACTGTCCGAAGAAATCGTGACCGTTTCTCCTCTCTCTCCTTTTTCATTAGTACCAAAATATTGTGTAAAGAAATTACTTCCCTCTAGCTTGGCAACGGAATCATCTCCCATAAGAGACGTATAAACTCCATATGTCAAAGAATAATTACCTCCAGCATATAATTTATTAGCCACCGCAGTACCATTTTGAGTGGTAAAATTAATATAGGGTCCACTTACCTTAAATCCGGGTATACTAATCTTTCCTAGACTACTATCTCCATCAAAACTTTCACTATATGTATAAAGGTCAAGGTCTGCATGAGCAGTATAAACAGCTAATTCATCTCCATAAAAACGAGGTTCATATAAAGCTAAGTTCGCACTAGCTGCGGAAATTGCAGCAGTCGTACTTAGTTCAGTATCACTAGTAATTTCAGCAATTGTAGCGGCTTGAACCCCAATTTTTATGTCGTCGCCTACATCAAAGGTTGACTTAAATGTAGTGCCGGTACCAGTTATTACACTACCACCTAAATCATTACTCCCACTCGTTCCAGCAAGGGCCACCCAACCATGCGAAAGTTCCATAGCGCCTTCTGAAAAGGTAGCACCAGATATAGCATTGTAAACACTTACTTCAGGTAAAGTAGCCACAGCGCTCATATTAACTCCACTACAATACATAATTAAGTCTCCTCCAACCAGAGAACTGGTCCCCATACCAATTGAGTTCGTAGGAATTGCTCCAGAAACTAAATAAGTATTTGCTTTGGTTCCTCCTTCCATATTAAACATGCGTGTACCACTTATAGCAGCATCAGGAAGGGTGGGTAATAATCTAATAGCTCCATCGCTAGTAATAGTGTGTTTTTTATAAAAACAATTTCTCTGAATTTCTATTGGTGCTGCCATATTATACTACTCCTGCGAATGTATCTACAGATATTTTACTCTGGTTCGATACTGAATTTTCAGAGACTAAATTGGTTACTATCATTTGATTAACCATTCCCTGACCCATTATAGAACCATTACTCTGACCATCTAATAATTGTCGGGACCTGTCACTATTTAAGATTTTGCCTCCTACGCGAGGGTAGAAGAGCTCAGGTCCACGTTCTCCTACTATATAACCACCAGCTCTCATAGGTTTTGGAGTCACGTAACCACCAGCTTGTCGATTATGATAACCATACTCAGTTAGACCCCCAATGAATCCAGCAGTACCTCCAATTAAAGCTCCAGCTCCAGCTCCAGCAGCAGTAGCAGCAAGAACACCCATAGGACCACCCCATGCTCCATATATTCCATAAGCTGCGCCGGCCATTGCACCAGTAGCAGCGCCTTGTGCTGTTCTTTTACCTATACCTCCAATAGTTCCGGGTGCATATTGTGCCTCTCTACCTCCACCAAGCCACTTGTGACCCCAATCTTTCATACCTTTCGTCGGGTCCTTCATCCAATTCATCAAGCGAATCAAATCTTGTAAATTGGGTCCAAGAACAATATCTACCACTGTACCTGCCAATTTTACAATAAACCTTAAAACCTCAGCTATAGCCCAAGCAATTCCATAAGTAAGTGTTGCAGCAAGAGCTCCTATTTCCATCATTATCTGAAGCATAGCTGCGCGGTTGTCTGTGAAATTACCAAATACCTTTTCGACAGCTTTTCCCCACTCAGCAAATAAATCCGTAAGGGGAGATATAGCATATTTCATCATCCTCAAACCTTCTTTTATTCCTAGTATAAGTCCCTCCCAAATTGTCTTCAAATTTAGAGTCTTCGCAACTAAATAAACTATACCAGCAGTCAGAGCCGCCATCAAAACATATGGATTTACGAGCATTCTTCCCAGACCTTTCACTGCACCACCCAGTTTCGATAAAACACCTGTCTGTTTTAAGGTAGCTGCGGTGGACGCTTCTGTTGCGACTGCTCTTCCTGCCTCCGCACCTGCTTGGGCTGTTGTGGCTGCTGTATTTGCTACTTTAGCAGTAGTATTTCCTATAATGGCTAATTCATCCATAAGGGTTAACATGGTACTTACAGGTATAACAGCATTAAGAACCTTCCACCATATTACTAATTTAATAATATTAGGTCCTAAGGCTTCTACCGCCTTTAATACTAGAGTAATAGGTATAAAATATGCCTTTAACATAGATAAATTAATAAAGCCCGCTTCTGTAAAATCTCGCAGAATACCAACCATACCCTCTATAGCTCCTGCAAACATTATAACTCCTTCAGTAGCTATATTTCTGATATCTTTACCAAATTTAGTTAATGCATATGACCCATCTGCTAATTCGTATACTACTAGTCCCCTTAAAGACGCGATAACATCTAATACTCCTTGGTGGAACTCGTTGAGGGTCTCAGTTCCATCGGCATTAGCGTCTCGCATAAAGAATATAGCTTGAATGTTGTTTTTCAAAATCTGTGTTTGTGCAGCAATTGATTCATTCTGAATTTTAACCATCTCATCCAGTTCTCCTCCTGCATTAACAGTATCTAATACTGCTTGCTCAAACTCATCAGCATTCTGAACCAAGTGTATAAAGGCAGTTGCACCACGTACGTTCAAATCTTCAATTAAAGCTGTTAAGAGTTCGGTATTGGAAGAAGTTTCAGGTCCTACTGCATCAGCAAATAATCGAGCAATTTCAGTTAATTGAAGCATTTCTCCTTCTGCATTAAGGATATTAATACCCATCTTAGCAAAAGCAGCTGTATTATCTTCAGCATGTTCAGCAAATTCAGCCAAAGCCTGTCTTAGACCACGACCTGCAATACCAGCCTCTAAAGCTCTATTAGTCAAGACTTGTAGAGACCCTAGTAATTGGTCTATACTTTGCCCTGTAGCAGTAAAGAAAGGTAGAGCAAACTTAACAGCGCTTCCTAAATCTTCATACTCTATAAGAGATTTCTGAATAGCATGTGCAAATTTATCAGTTAATACTGAAGCCTCACTCATCTCCATTCCAAAACCAAATAGCGTCTGAGCAGTCAATTTAGAAATAGTATTGTGGTCTCCTTGAACCGCCATAGATAATTTAAGCGTGGAGGGTAAAACTTGCATAGCTTCATCTGCGCTAAGACCTGCTGAAGCAAGTTGATAAAGACCAGCAGCTCCATTATCCATAGCTAAACCAAATTGTTGACCAAATTGAACAATCGTTTGAGAAGTCTCAAATAATTCATCACGTGTCAAACCAAAGACAGAATTTGCATTCAATAATTCTCTTTCAAATTCCTTTAGTCCTTCGGTTGCTTCATTGAGCTTATAATAGAATCCAGTAAGAATAGAAATAGATTCTCTTAATATCTCTTGAAAACCAGTTTTAACAGTATAAACTGCATTTTGCATGGCTCTGTTGATTCTCCTTTGAGACTCTATCAAATCTTCGTTTAATTTATCTTGGTGGTCGAGAGCCACATTGTAATTATCACGGGCTTTTTTCTGTTCCTCTAATAGTTCCTTTTCCTTTCGACCAAGACGCATTTTTTCATTGGTTCTATCTTTATCCAATTGTTGCATTTGCTTATAAGAATTTTCTAATTTCAGAGCATCATCTAGCTGAGCAGCGGCCCATTGTTTTTTCTGTGAATTTTCTTTAGCCATAAGCACCGCATTTGCAGCCCTTCCTTTGGCCTCTGCAACGTGAGTCTTCATGGCTTCTAACGTAACTCTTCTTTCTTCCTTATTAAGATTAATAAAGTTACGCATTATCTTCTGGTACTTTTGTCCAGCATTCATATCCTTTGTGAGATTCTTAAAAAGTTTAGGGGCAGTAGAAGGAGCCAGTTTTCTCATACTGGTTTGCATTCTCTGTACTTGTCTTCCAGAAGAAGCAACATTTTCTCCATACATCTTATTGGTTTTATTTAAAGATGCTTGTGCAGACTGCATTAATTGTCTGTCTTGTTGTTTAGCAAAATTAGTGACATTAGCATTCGCTCGTTTAAGCTCTGTCTCGGCTGCTCGGCTTCTCTCTTGTGCTGCTTTGAGATGCGTTGCATTTAACCGCTTGTACATTTTCGAGGAAAATGTGCCTAGCATCGTCCCAGTCTCGCTCAGAGCCTTGGGAGAAGGTACGGCTAAACCAATAGCAACTCGTGCGGCGAATATTTGTCCTGCGACACCCATTATATCACGTCTTATACGTTATCAAATGATAAATTTCTTTTCTTTCCTGTTAAGTCATCAAATTTAGCTTGTTTTTCACGATATCGCTGCCACTGTTGCCTAACTTGAGGTTTATTCTTTGCGATTTCAGATATATCCTTATCTGTATACCCATCCATTGAATGAAGGGTATTGTATTCATTTAATGCTCCTTGGAGGCCCTCGAGCTCCCAAGCGGGCATCTGTTTAATTTCAGTCCATGAAATTCCTAGCTCTTTCATAAGAGGAACGTAGAGGATGACCGGCCTTGGGGTATTGGTCATCCCATGGTAAAATTTTCCCTAAGCTCCACATTAATACCCATTATCTTATTAGCAATGGCATATCTCAATGTTGTAGGTAGTTTTTTCCATGCTTCCTCACTCACTAAAGTTCCTTCCGGTACCTTTTCATTAGCTTTTGTTATCATTTTAAGTACTCTTGCAGTACCTATTTCTTGATAAAAAGCCATCTTTTCTTCTTCGCTTTCAAAGTCTTCCCTGAATTGACCTGTTGGTTCTTCTTCTTCAGTTAATTCACAAAATTGAATAGGTAATATTTTTCCTCTAAATTCAACTTCTTCACTTTGAACTTTGTCTGTTAAGGCAATCAAGCCTTCTATTGTCCATAAATCGTCTTTTTTCTCTGACATTTCTTTGTTCTCCATATTTGTAACTAAACAGGGTTCAACCCTGCTTAGTTTAATCTAATAACTCAACGACTTTATAAGTCGCCGGCGTCTGTTGCAGCTGTAATAGATACTGTGGCAATCTTAGGGTCTATGTAAGACATAAACTCTAAAGTTTCATCCGCTGTACCGTCTGCATTTTCTGTGACCGTATGACCTTGAATACATGCATTACGTAGTGTAAATACAGTATTGGCGTCCTTTAATTTAAGCC
>Ga0209757_10000194_pt1 | contig 15497 bp, 7 predicted proteins | sample ETNvirome_6_1000_FD_185472 | JGI IMG/M metagenome (GOLD analysis project Ga0209757, IMG submission 185472) | Marine viral communities from the Pacific Ocean - ETNP_6_1000 (SPAdes) (version 2) | ecosystem: Environmental > Aquatic > Marine > Oceanic | place: Pacific Ocean | collected 2013-06-19 | reverse complement strand
CACTACTTTTTGCTATCCCCTCATTTACGGGAAACTGCTTATAAGCAAGAAGAATAGATTTATCATAACCCCTTTCACCACTAGGATTTTTAGAAAATAATCCAAACTCGGATATAGTAGATCCGTTACCCATACTTTCTGGCAATTCAATCCGATAATGGACTACATCATCAAGAATTTTAGTGCTAAAAGTAGTTGGAAGTTCTACAAAAGACTCCCCTTTGTTTACCCCTGGATGTAGAACTGGATCAAAATTAGCGTGGTGTAGTGTTTCTAAATCATGAGTTGATACCCTTAACTCTGCATCATTACCATACTGAGCTTCAACAAAAGGAGCATCTAAGGTAGATATAAATCTATTAGAAAAAGCTGCCTCAGGGTCAGAAATTAATCCTCCCCCGCCCACTTGGAAATACCCTACGATATGGTCAGATATTATTGAAGATCCTTTATCCGAAAAAATATTTGCTATACTTACACCCAAAGCGTCCGTAAGAATATTATCATCTTGGCAGATAATTTCCTGTGTGCCGTCCTTATAAACTTTAGTAATTTCTACAAATCCATTCATATAAATCTAAGTCTCCAAACAAGGGTTAAATCTCCATAACTAAAACACCCTGGCGTATTTATTGTGGTGTCATCTTTTATTGCCGCTAAGTTCTTAGTAAAAGTCTTCTCCGCAAACAATCTATATACTAACCTATTATAGCTAGAGCTAAATCTTAAGGGGAAGGTTGGCCGTATTTTTGAGTGTCCTTTCGCGTCTTTATCAGAAAGAGTTTTTTCTAAATCAATTGTCCATAAACCAGCTTTAAAAATACCACCATACATATTTGCTAAACCCAAGTCTCCAGAAGATATAGTACAAAGATATAGAACCTCCCCAGTAGAAGAGAAATCACTGTCAGCAGAAACTATTAATCCTGACGCTGGATCTGGAACAGCTAACGAGCTAGGATAAACTGGTCCGTCACTATCGAAATCCCCTGTGGGGTAATAAGCTTTAATAAACCCATTCTCATCCATTGATCTGATAGCTGAGGAATTAAAGAAATTATTTCCCAAAGCAGCGTCAACAGAATTTGGATAAGTTCCATTGATTTCAATATAATCACTTAATAATTCAATGTTAGATATTGAATTAAGTATTGCATAATCTGTTCCGCTTGTATGCGGATAACAACCTAAAAATAAATCACCATCTATTCCTCCCTCATTATAAGAAGGAGTAAGCCCAGTCACTCTTTTATACTCAGAAGATCCATATCGTTCTTCTAATTGCCACCCGTACATCTCAAGGGGACAATCATCACCCCCCGCCCCTAAAAACTTACATTGAACACGAATCTCAGCACCAGCAGGTAAAGCTCCCATCTCTTTTCCTCCCTCCATTACCACTTCAAACTTATACCACCCTGCCGACCCATCAGCACCAGACCCTGGTGTAACAAAACCCTCTGCTCCATTGTGTGTGATAGTCACAGATCCTTTGGTTCTATCAAAAGCACTTGGGGCTCCAAACAAAGAGTTCTCCTCATCGTAATAGCACATTCCTGCCATGTGATGTAAACTATTAGTTGTGTCCCTAATATTTAAAATTACTGCCGAAGTAGTTCCACTTACACCCAAACTACTTCCAGGTTGTTTTGCATAAAAACTAAAAGTATGATCAACATTGGGATGAAGTGCAGTTTTGTAAGGAGGGATCATATGTACTAATTGCGCGTTAGTAGCAGCACTTACTAAGAAAGAAGAAGTTCCATAAATAGGACCGCTGTGCTTGCTTTGCAATTCAACAGAGCTAATACCGCCCAACGAAGAGGACCAATAATAATTGTTTCCGTTCCCAAAATCTTCGTCTGTAGGTGGCCCATCTGTAAAAGAAATAAGGTTGGGATTTGTGCTACACTTTATTTTATTAAGATTATGTCCATACGCATGAGCCCTTCCTTGCATCATACGATCTCCCATCCTATGAGCTTGCCCTGACACAACATCAATCGCTGTTTCTGTATTAGGCTCTATTTTGGTATCGTTAGGATTTGGTCTACTTCCAGGATCTCTCTTTGGATCATAGGAAGATGTAGTTGAATCAATATTCTCATTAACTAAAGATACCGCTCTAATGACATTATCATATCGGACAGCGGAGACATACCCTTCAAATTCTGGGGATCCAGAAAAGAAAGTAATCTCCTCCACTACTGCTGGAACCAAATCCCACCATGCTGAAACATCAAAGGGAAAAAAATGAGCGTTATTCTTATATGCATTAGAACTTTTACCAAAGGAAATTGCTTGAACGGTAAAATTAGAGGAATCGGACAAGCCCTCTACTAAATTTGATGTAGACGATGGCATAGTTAACATATCACACAAAGCCTCTCCTGCTCCATTAACTATTAAATTATTCTCCGTATGAAGTAATTCCTCCTGCGGCGTACCATAATTAGAATAAATTTCTACAGTCCCAATCATCCTAAAGTATCTATCCTGGTATACCCACCGAATGTGCTGCTGGTCCCAATATGTGGGTTATCTGGGTTAATTGTATAATCTAATCTACTGCCACCACTTACACTGTGGATAGCGGCAGAATCAACAGCGTTCCGACTATTAAATGCGTTTCCATTAACGCCCTTACCTATCTTATTAAAGTACCTAAAAGTATGTAATAATTCTTTTGGTGTAACAGGAATTATTCCCTCTACGTTTTTAACTATGTTAGTTCCAGGGTTGGTTCCCGAAACCAAGAGTCTCCTTTCCAGTTCAAACTCATCATCAAAATTTCTGGGTCGCAATAAATTCTTGTCGAGAGACAATTCCATATCCCCTTGATACTCTACACCACTATTATCATACAAGGCTACTTGGTTGTATATACGTGATTTAAAAAACTCATTGTTTGGCTCTGCATCTTTTACAACTGTAATCTTTTGAAGACTAGAAACATCTTTAGTGTAGATACTTAATTCTCCACTTACATTGTACACTTTTTTTGGAGCAAATTCTTCAAATAATTGAACTTCGTACTCAGGATGTACAACGCTTCCTTCTCCTACATAAATAATGGAACCAACTTTCCCAGGATACTGTTGGAAAGCATTGTTATTCCAAGAAGTATAACCACCAACACCAGTTAAAAGAGAAGGCATTCTAGTAAAGCCAGCCAAAGGATCATTGTGTCCTTCAGCCAGATCGGGCCGTACATTAAACACAGATCCCCAACTGTTTAGTCTGCATGGGTTTGTTATATAAGATTCTCTCTCAGCTTCATGCTCCTGAGTTGTACCTCCAAATCCAGGCAGAAGAGGGGGCAATATACTATCGAAGTGACCATTAATAGCTTGAAGGGTACATCTTATCCCTAAGTTTTCTCTATAACTAGAATCTAATTCGAAGGCATCATATGGCATAGTAACTTCCATTCTAAACCATCGAAGAGTTCTGTCGGTAGTGGCATAATGAATAGGGACAGTTTCTTCTCGGCATCTAGCAGCCGAGGTATCCAACAAGGAGTGTCCGTTAGTTAAAATTGAGCTTGTAGCAGAATTAAGAGGATAATTTAGAGCAACTGGATCTGGGAGACTTAAAACTAACCTAGTATAACTATTTTTTGATCCTATTGGGGATATAGTTAAAATTGCTGATGTAGCATAGGTGTGCCTAATTTTTTCAAGATCTGCGGTGTCTGTCAAATCAGGGAACCCTTCAGGTGACGTAGCTACCCACGTAGAGAATGTATAATATTGGTCATGTACTAAATCATCCTTGCTTATATCTTTGTATATGGATAATGGAGGAAAGGTAATTCCATGCCCCTCATCAAGGAACTTATCTTCCAGAGTTTTACCTGAGTAGGAGTTTTGATCCCAGCGAAGTCGCCTATTATCATAGTCATCAAAGGAAGGCGAAGGCACGGTAGTACCAAGAACATCACTATTTATAAGATGCCAAATTGCCATAGAAGAAGCAACTGTTCCTGTAGGATCTAATACAAGAGGTAGTAAAGGATCTTCTCCTGGTCCGCTGTAGTTCCACTTAAGATAATCATCATACTGAGCTATATCTATTTCTACATCTCCAGTTTCAATAACACCACAATTCATTCTTCTAGACGTAAAATCTAACATTATCATGGATCCAGGGGCCATTCCCCAAGGAAATTCATAAAGTCCTGTGTATTCCCATGAGGGACGATCATAAAGAAAATCATATAATTCCCCTGTAGGGGGCTGGCTGACAGGGGGTATATCATTGGGGTGATAAGAAAAGAATTCCTCTAGGGGATGGTATGACATAGGATTGCTATGGCCCCAACCAATTTCTAAGGGATTAGAAGGATTATCCTCTAAAACTTTATGCTGCTCTATTGAAGCATGCCCTGGTCTTGCTAATCCCTGTAATCTATATCCAGAGCGGCCTGTTACAATATCCTCTTGTGTGGGCCACCCTAAGCCAGTCTCACTCCACTTAAAGCACCCTCTCCCTGGTCCGTCAGCGGTAGCATAAAGACTAAATGGATCCCCAGTCTCATCGACCCCCACCAGTGCCCTCCGTCCTCTATGAATGTAAGGAGACCAGTGGTTATAAGATAGGAAACCTTTTCTTGCTGCCCAATACTCTTCAAGAAGAATCTTTTTATTGTTTATTTTAGTTGCATCGCTCCAGTTAAATGCGAGGTTTTCCAGGGTAGTCTGATCAAATCCATCATAAAAAGCAGTATAGGTGCCGTTAGAGACACCAGTATATGGGATTTTTCCCCAAGGCAGTCCCCGTGAAACTGCTTGAGGGTATCCTGCTGTAGAGGGCCAAGCTGGATCTCTAGAAAACCATGCGCTATAACTAGCTACTATTTGATTCATCTCGTCCCAGTTAAGACCTGCATAACCATACCACTGACATAGACCCTGCGGACAGTCCTCTATAATGGCACCCGAATACTTTTTGGTGCCCCAAGGTTGTTCTGCACACCCCCACAACTCATAATTTTGTGTAATTCCTGGAGTAATGGCTCTAAACAAATCAGTACTAAAATACTCAGTACTTATATTTGTTAATCCTTCAGTGGCAAACTGCGGATAAATAGCTTCATCGCCATCAGGTAAAATAAATCTTGTCTTAAGCACTCCGTCTTTTTGTGTGTTAATATCAGGTATTACAGAGGAGTAAGGAATAGCAGCCGCATCATTTAAAGTTTTATCCATTACTCGCAGCGTATCAAGAATAACATATCTACCTTCTGAATTATTTGTAGGAAGGGGGAAAATTTCAATCATATAATTTTGCGTTTTCCCACTCAAACTTACTAAAGCTCTGTGAAGCTGAACACTTCTTCCATTATAAATATCAGATAGGCTTCCTCCTTTATAATAAGTCGCATAATTAAAAGGAAGCTCGGTTTTGGTATTCTTTGTATGGAAGTTTATTTTTGCAGTTTGAATATGTTCTTTATTTACATACGACAACACGCTATTATTTGAGACATTCTCATCACAATTAGCATTTTGCCGCAACAACATATCCTCCCCTCCTGAAAACTTATGAGCATACTTTAATATATTATTAATACCTTGTGTTCCATTAATTACAGTATGGCTTTTAACCTGCTCCCACTTACCTTCTGGGGTCCACACAAAGAAAACCTGATCTCCTGATTTAGTTTGTTCATTTTTAGTTCGTATTATTATTCCTACGCCTCCCCCACCAATAGCTCTAGAATTCTCTTTTGCCGTTAAAAAATCAAGAGATAATTCAAACTCATGTTCAGGGATAAGGATATTTTTCTGTTGAGGATCAATACCTCGCAGAGGGAATTGAACTCTAGGTAATCCCGTTCCTCCATTCTTTAACAAGACACATTTATTATTAATTAAATAATTATCGTCTTCAAGGAAAGTGGATTGTTGTCCCCTCTCTAAGAAATAAACGCCCATTTTATTATTGTTTTGTAGAGAAGTGGACGTATCTATAAAACTAATACTACTTAGGATGGTATTACATCTATACTCTGGGGCACCATAATAAGGCCCATTTTGAACCGAAGAATTATCAAATAGATCTATGTGAAAAGTATCCCCTTCATAATCATCATTATTTCCTTGATCATATAAGGTTTGTAGTTTTAAGTTAAATAAGTAATTAGTCGTTGTTGAAATAAGAGTAGAGCTTAAATCAACAGCAGAAGCATTAATAGAAAAATTAGCATTATGATAAATTGGGCCATAGGTATGAGACAATATTGTTGGACCACCTACTTCAACATCGTCTAAAACACTTTCTGGTAAAGAACTTCCAGCCCCCCAAGAGGGCAAACCCTCACCACCAGCCTGCTCTAAGAAATATTGATTATAATAATTATATATTGAATGTAGTCCATCCCTTCTAGAGGTACTTCCGTTTCTGATATCCAATTCAGGAGAAGTAAATTTATCAAAACCCTCATCATTCATCTGATTTGCAAAGGAGTCTTCTAAATTAACCCAATAAGAAGATGCGTATAATAGATCATAGTTAAGGTCAATAATTTCCTTAGCGATTGCCTTCTTTTTCTTTTCATGATATCCAAAGAATAAAGCGACTTCCTGAGATAACTGATCTCTTCTTACGAATTGATCACAAGAGGAGAAAGACAGTGACCCATTTCCCCTCGGTGAAAAAGTGCTACTTACTGGTATATCAAAATAAGACTTATCATTATTTGCGATTCTACAATCTCTTGAATAAACAGCGGATAGATTTTCTGGTGTAGGAGGGGCAAACGACAATGCAGAAGGGATGTATCCTAATAAGGAAAAATCAAGAATAGAACTGGTGTTATTATAAAAGGAAGGCATATTAGCACCGTCTCTACCATACCAACCATCCGATCCTAACGTGTTGTAAAAATCTCTTCGTCTTAAGGATCGCCTTGGAATTCCACTAGCAGCAGGTACAACCGCACTAGTATTAACTACAGAATTATAAATGTGATTTGAATATCGAGCTTGGTTTCTCTTGAAAACAGGAACATTATCATGATTATTAGTACTTCTAGAATCATCAAAAGAAGAAAGATAAAGATCATACCCTAAAGCAAACCCAGTACCTCTATCGTAAACCCCGCAAACTTCATAATTTGATAAACCAGTAGAAGACGCAGGAACATCTTCAATAGGCCACTTTATTGTAGGGCACATAAAATCTATCCCACTAGGTTGTTCTACTGCTGAAAGTGCTATTCGAACACGCGGTATTGCTTTTGCAGGTATAAACTCGTCTACAATATCTAAGCTTTCTAAAATTTCGGCTACTGTATAAAGAGCAGAAGCGTCACCAAAAAATGTTGAAGAAAAGTGTCCTGCACAAACAGAAAAATCAAAGGTAGAAGATTTACCATTCCATAAAGACAAGAGATCATAATCCTCTGTTTTGAAGTCAGATAATATGGACTTGTAGTTAGGGGGATATTGTTGAGAGGAAGTAAAGAAAACATAAGAATTTCCTATATAAATATCAGTTGCATCAACACCAGATAATGTGTACTCATTAGTGTAATCTAAAAACTTTCTAGCTAGATCTTCAGAAACACAGAAAGCTTTTAATTGATTTTTAAAGAACCATAATAAATCATCAGTTATAATACAATTTTTATAAAACTTTTCTTCCTCCCATGGAGGGATAGGATAGTCTCTACCTCTGTATTTAAACGTAAATCCTGGATCACCCAAAATAGCTATTTTTTTAGAGCCTCCACTAAAATAGCTTCCAGTAAAATATTGGTCCCCTACTTTAAGGGTAGGACCAAAATATGCCTGCCCAGTCTCTAGGATATGAACTCTATAAGGCTCATTTCTTAAGAAGAATAAATAAGGAAACCGCTCTACTGCCCTTTTTAATATTAAATCTACCGCCGCTCGAATATTGGTATCTTTATTTGTTGGGTCAAACACATCAACCCCCAAACCGTCAGCTACTGCGGAGTCATACTTAGGAAAATCAAATATTTCTGTATCCGTTTTTAATAGATAATAAAGCAAGCTTGGGAGATAGGACTCATATAACTCAGTTATGGAAGAACTAACGTCAATGGGGTTATTAACTATAACTGTATCCAGAGCATCTACAAGACCCTGTTTTGTTCCTTTCTTTTTGTAAAGGGCTACCGCATTCGCAATTTGGTTTCTCCAAGACGCTTCATTATTTCCACGCAACCTCCAACCAATTAAATTAGAAAGGTAGGGTAAAAACTGCTTGGGGCATTCAGAAATAGAAGTTAGCAACTCTAAGTTTTCAACTTGGCTATCTATATCTCTAAACAAATAAGATATAGCTCTATAAAATTTATTTAGTGGGCCTGCAACCTCCGTTGTCTCCAAACCTTTCCCACTACCAATATAAATTTCTATTGCATTCTTAACAGTAATTTCTTCTCTATCAATATGAAGAGGAGAATAAATTATATCAATAAATGTATTTAGCTTCTCTAAATTTTGATTTCCACTGGTGTAAGTACTTATCCCCTGTAAAAACATGCTAGGCACAATACCTTCATCAAAAGAACTAAAGGAGCTATAGTTAGTCCAAAGATAAGTTTGATAATCCTTTATAGCGTCATTTATTTTGTACTCTTTCCCTGCATATAACTTATTAGATATAGAATTAATAACCATACTAGATGGGTTTGAAACTGGGCCATTAGTATTTAAGAAATACAACCACCCTAAATTATTAATTAGATACTCATGCGTTTCAGCATTGGTCGTTCCAAAAACAGCAGAGGTGTCAGCAGCAAGATCTGGTGAATTTAACCTAATCTTAGGCAACAAATCAGTTCTCAAATATTCTCTGAACTCAGCTAAAGTAGAATACTCTGTTAAAGATATACTTAAGGGTGTAAGTATTTTTTTTACAAAATCATTTAATGAAATATCAGTTAATTTATTTTGTTTTATAAAATAACGAGAAAATCCTGTGGGGGTATTTATGTCACTTGCAGTGAAAGACCCTGCTATGGCACTCACATTTAAGGTATTCGTAATTTGGCTTATTGATCTCAAATGACTATTGATGATAAGATCTGTAAATTTAATCTGGCTTCCGCTTACATCTGCATCTTGATTTAGATACAAATCTGGCGTAATTATTTTTACAGCTTCAACAAAGTTTAGTTTTGAGAATTTTCGTGCCATCTAAATATAAGAAAAGTTAATTGTTAAGTTATTAAGTGCTATTACTTCATTAAAGTCCACGCTAATATTCTCATCAATATTATCAATAGTAGAGTAGCGAACTTCACTCAAATCAAAAATCTGTCTGTTAAGATCTTGAGGCACAAAAGTTACTCCAAAATCAAACTTAGTATATGAGAAGAATGAAGTCATTATATCACTGGCCTTTCGCCTCACAACATCCTCTATGCTTTTTAAAGAGCTATCAACAAATAACGTGACTACTAGATCCAAAGTTCTTATGAGTCCATCCACTATTACTACTTCATCCGTTAGCATCTTTTTCTTTTCCATCGCTGCTATAAGATTAGTTTTATAATCTACGGTAGCCTTTTGTAGTTGAGTGGCAGTAGCTTTTTGCAATACATAAATATCTATAATATTTGCTGAAGAGTATGCTTTTCTCGTTGAAGCAGTTCCTATGGATATACCCCCTGTTGGACTAACAAAACGAGAAACAAAAGATTTATAGTCATCTAAAGTAACCAATCTATCTTGTTGTTTAAAAACTAAAGGTCCATTAATTTTAGCGTCAGCTACGGTTTCTGCATCAATACCACCTGTTATAACACTTGTATTTTCAAGATTAGCCATCCCTTGATTAGTAGTAATACTGGTTGAAATTGCATTTCCTAAGATATTCCCTCTAACACCTCCACCAACTCTATAAATAACTCGGTAAGAAGATGAATTGGGAGGAGAGGCTCCTAAATTACCGTCCCCAAATCTAACAACTCCATTGTACACCTCGTCATAAATAACTTCAAATATTTTATCTGAGCCTCCAGATGCGCTAAAAAGATTATCCACTTGTGTATAAGTTCCAGATAAAGAACTTTCAGAAGTAACAAATACTTGGACACTGTTTTCAATTACAGGACCCTCGTTTAAAGTTATTGTTTTATAAGAATCTGTCGTATCAAAAGATCCGGTTTCTTCAACTAGTGACCCTTCGATCAATGCTAAATTATTCCAAGTTAATCCTTCCCCATCTACGACACCATCATCGAGAGATAATACTAGGTCGGTACTGTTAGCAGCTAAGGAACTAATCTTTCCATTTTCAACAGAATATAAAGTATAATTCACTTCGCCTCCGTCTAATGGAGAAGCAAGGGTAACCACTCTCTCTTGCGCTGAAATTAGTGGGTCACTCGTAGGGGTAATAATCATGGATATTGCTGCGGAGCCTCCCGCTGAAGTAGGACCCTTCATACGAATACCAATTAATCTAAGTAATTTAGATACATTTCTTCTTGTACGAGCGGTAGGCAAAAATGATTCATTTGCTAAAGCGTCTGCTTTAAAAGACATTACGGCCCCCATATATGCCACCAACTCAGTAAACATAATTCCATAATCGGATTCAGTAAAATTTTGATAATCTAAAGAGTAAGCTGCTTTCATGTAAGAAATTAAAGCATCTCTTAAACTAGCAAAATCTGTAGCCGCATAATCAATTAAGGATTCTTTATTAATATAAGTAGAACCACTTTGTATCAACTTTTGATAATCAGAGGTTGCGGTTGTAAAAGGTATATTTGACGGGAGATTATAATTTGTTGTTGTCATGGTAAATTATCTTTTTTATGGCCTATGGTAAACTGTTATATCTGTACTAGTTTCAAATTCCAAGGAGTAAATATTTAGTACAATCCTAAATCCTGGAAGACCGAATCCAGAACCCTCATCTAAAATTAAAACATCTAATCTTTTTATTACAGCGTCGGGAATATATTCATGTATAGAGGTGGCGACTCTAAGCTTAATATTATAAATGGCTTCTTCCGTAAGAGGCTCAAACAAGAATTCCTCTAAATCTAATCCAAAGTTAGGGAGCATCAAGCGTTCGTCACCGCCCGTTCCTAGCAACTGAAGCACCTGCCCTGTAAGGCGTTCAATTCCTGCGGATTGGGCGAAAATTCCTTTAGTGTTTGACGTTTTATCATAAAGAGGGAACCTCACCCCCTTAATGGCCTCGCGTCCTCCTGCGCTAATAATTTGGTCTTTTATCGTGGGGGATGGAAGCGATCCAAAGGCTGTGGTTGTATTAATCATATTGCTGGTAATCCCAAGGAAAGTATATCTATATTTTTAAAGAAGCCTGTTTGGGCATCATAATTTTGCTTAACCTCCTTATTAGTTAGTGGCCTTGAATAAAACTTTAAACTTCCCACATTCCCATGCAACCCCGCAGTATACCCGTGCCTATTACCCATAAACCCTCCCGAACTGGTGGTGAGATCAATTGGATAACCTGCGGTCCAACCCCCTCCAACAATCCAAGGAGTAAAATAAGTATCTGTTTGTGGTCCAATGTCAAACTGTGTTTGTCCTAGTTCAGCACCTGTAAGAGGAGCAGTTTGGCTCACTGTCGCAGAAGAATAATAAAAACTATAATCTGGTTTATCTTTAGGAACTATAAATGTCGGAGTCTTTGGAGATGTATAAGATTGAACCCCAAAGGCATCCGAGATAGCAGATGTTGCTAATTCGTCCCCATCTAAATAAACGGTACATTTATCTCTACTAACATCAAAAGCAACATGTAAATGAACAAAGGTAGAAGAAACATTTAAAAAAGTTTTTCCCGTAGTTGTAGTAGCAGATACAGGTATGGTCATTTTGTGATAACCTACAAAACTACAATCCGAAGTTTTTGGAATAAACTCTACGGCTGAAGTTCCAAAAGACATGGTGGGAGCAATAAAGAAACAACTAGACGCAACAGTAGCTGAAACAGGTATATTAAAATTTTGTCCTGGATCATGATTCGGACCAGAGATAAGGGGGGCATCTGAAAAGATAACGGGGTCTCTAGTAAATCCCATTAAAAATCCCTTAGTAGACTCCTCTGCATTGGCAGTAACTAAAGAGCTTACATTTCCTGCTTGTGGTAAGCCTCCCGTATTTTCATTACCTAAAAGAATACGGTAATAATTATAATCTGTCCAGGCCCCATTACTGCCATTTATTAACCTTGCGGGTTGATCTGGATGAATCTCTTGTTGTGTAAGATTAAAACCAAAATAAGGAATATGAACCCAACAATCTATACTAGCACCACCAGGACTATATAATAAATTTTGAAACTCCGTATTAGAAGGTAATCTAAAATAACCCCCCGTTTTTAATAATTTAGCCGACTGAGCATGAATTCTTGCTACCCCGCCTAAATATGGGATTCCTAGGCCATTGCCAAAAAGAGCGGCTGCTGCTCCAACTAATTGCCCATCGCCTTCTTTTCCTGCATATACTGGATTGTTAACGTTATATTCTGTAGAAGAAGGGGCCACAGCAGAACCCTTTAAAAAGTTATACACTGCAAATAACCCACTAGTTGCAATAGAATCGGTCAAAGAAATTGCGGGTGCTACCTCTGAATGAATAGAAGGATTAAACATGATGGAGCCTAATCCCATAGGAGGAACTACAAGAGGAGATAATAATTTATTAGACTGTACTCCATGATTCCTAACAAATTTCGGCTTTATAGGTAAAACAATCCCTGAAACTTCACCAGATTCAAAAGTTAAAGCTTTTTGCTGATCTATTGCGATATTCAACCCTATTGAGCTTAAATAAGAAAAATCATTAACGGGAATTGTTCCAGGAGAAAAAGAGGTTGCAGTTCCAAATAAATCAGGTGCTTTAACTGCTACCTCTATTTGCTTCCTTCTTTTATTTCCCTTAGCTCTAAACGAAGATATTACAGAATATAAGCTGTTTCTAGTATTTAAAACTAATGCGGAATCTTCCGTATACCCTTCAGACAATAATTCAGTTATTTGTGAAGAAGTGTCATACATTAGTTTATCTTTTTGTCCCTCTAAAATAGTTAAAAACGTGTCAGCAGAATAATATTCCTGTAGTCCTGGAGAATCGTCTATGTAAGAAATATCAAAAATAGTATTAACATAATCATTTAATTGCTCTACAGAAACCACAGTTCCTTTTCCTCCCAAACTAGGGGCATGGTCTAATTTCCATTTATCACTATTAACAACAAACCCAACATCTGAAGCAGACGGTATAGATTTTCCGTTGTAAAGTCTTTCTTGGGAATCGTAATATAAGCCATCTTCTGATAACACAAACAAACCCGCCTTAGCAATTGGTGGTCCGTAGGTTAATCTAAAGATAGGTCCTTCGTCTAGTTCAGCCTCAGCGGCTTCTACTTGTCTTTGGTATAATTCAGTCCCAATTAAATCAAGGACGTTGGTACAAGCTTCTGAGAAATCTAAAGCGTCTTGCACCTGTGCCCTAGCTAGTCCTAATGATGCCTGCCTTCGGTTTTCTGAGTACTGGTTATCTCCAACAGTATATGGAATGTCATCAATCCCAAGTGGTTTGAGAATCCCCATCCACGCGAAAATCTCACCAGCACACTGACTCAACTCTTGAATAAGTGCATCACCCTGATCATAAGCAGACTCCAACTCATTTATAAAGCCAGCCCAGTCTGCTGCCGCCGTTAGCCAGTTAACATCAAAACCCTTGGCCGATGATTGAGAAAAAAGACTAAATTTTCCAGTAACAGTGGAATACTGTAAAATACCGTCTTTCTTAAATATATCTACAACTATACTAGAGATAGCGGTCCTGGCAGAATTTCTACCAGAAATGAGTGCTATAGCCAGTGTACCAAGGCCACCATCAGTATAATATTTTAAAGCATCTGCACCTAACGTAGTGAGACATAAGGGAACCCCCCACTTTGTACTGATCATTATTGCAGGGGAAGTGAACCATGCTGGATTAATAAGTGCCATGATATAATTTAAAGTTTATTGAATTGCCCCTCTACGTTGACATTATTGAAATAAGTATAGTTAGAATTCCACAAAGGATTTAGAAAAAAAGGAAACCATCCTAAGAACCGCTCAACATCAATTTCCCAATTTGTTTTTCGTATTCCAATACTTAAATCTAAAGGATTAAGAACGGAATTGAATTGTATTTTACCGCCTTGAGCAACATCAGATTCTATACTAACATTCCTCCCTTTTATATTTATATCTCCTAGAGATTTAAGGTCAATTCCGTTCTCAGCGTATAAATGGATTTTGTTTTGGCTTCTAACCTGAAATGAAGCTCCTGTGGTTCCATCTAGTTTTTGCTCCCCTACACAATCAATAAAAACCCCATTACCTGTGCTGCGTATTTCTACATTTCCTGTATCACTTTGGAGTAAAACATTACCTGCCCCACTCTTTCTAAATATACCAGTATGGGATTGCGTTGATTTATTTTGGATAACTATATTATTGCCATCTTGAATATCTATACTAATATTTCCCTCAGCACTATGTAGAGATATATTTCCACCAGCGTCTATACTTATACCCTCAGGACCAACCATAACATCATCCGAGTCGGTATCTGTGAGACGTATTTTAGATTTCTGACCAGAACTATACAATAGAGCCCCTTCTTCGTGAGGAACATCATTTAATAATAAACCGTGCCCCTGACCGCTTCTTACGCTCATTGCTGATCTACTATTATCGGTATCTCTATTTTCTCTACTTAAAACATGGTGTCCTAAAGGAGTGGTCCAACCATAAGACATACTTTGAGCATTTTCTACTCCATCCTCTTCATCCCAACTCAAAGTCTGATTACTTCCCGTTTTTGGGTCTTTATCCTGAGGATACATTGCATCTGCTTGGATCTTATCAAAGGAAGGATCCATAACGGAGCCCAAATAATAATAACTATTAGTTTCGTCGTTTATTACAAAATCATAAAGTATTTCTTGGTTTACTTCTGGGACAAATCCTGCCCCTGCATATAAACCGCCTCCATAGAAGCTAACATACTTAACACCAATCCACATAGATTGATCATCAGGATCAGATCCATGAGGACAAACAGTTAATTGCCCCTGTCCTAGAAGATCTCTTTTTGATACAACACAACCTTTATAAACCGCCATTATCAGTCTCCTTCCCATACCCTCTAAGAGCATCTTGGCGTTTTTTCTTCTGTTCTGGAGTTAATGAGTTTCTTTGATAAGCATTTAGAAGTCCCTTCTCCTCTGTATTAACAAGACTGACGTAGGGAAGGGTTACTTTACCTCTATTTTGCCTATTAAGAGCAAATTCACTATTATTATTTTCTTTTCTAATCGTCGGCATCATTTATCTCCGCTGCAAGGTCTTTAACCACTATGAATTCTGATTCGGCTTTTCCTTTTTTAATAGTATGCTTATATCCCAATATGGTATATAGCCCACTAAAAAAATCAAAGGTAGATCGGTCCAACTCCGAAGTAGTTTTCAT